>ERZ857984.1963-NODE-1963-length-14172-cov-6.582348_pt1 | contig 14172 bp, 9 predicted proteins | sample MGYA00519914_ERZ857984 | MGnify/ENA primary metagenome ERZ857984 (study PRJEB31778, sample SAMEA3449417) | human gut metagenome | biome: human gut; feature: human-associated habitat; material: faeces | place: United Kingdom | collected 2010/2012 ... | reverse complement strand
GGGGTGGGTTCCGGGGTGGGCTCCGGCGTGGGCGTGACGGGCGGTGTGGCCTGCGGGTCCATCACGTCGGCATAGATGGCTTCGAGGGTCTCCACGTCGGCGGTGCCGGTGGCATAGATGCCGTTGGCCTTCTGGAACGCCTTCACAGCTTTCTGGGTGCCGCTGTAGTAGCCGCCGGTGACGGTGCCGCTGTAGTAGCCCAGCTCCTTGAGGCGGCACTGGAGCCAGTACACAGCCTCGCTCTCCTCGCCCTTCTTGAGCTTTTCAAAGGGCTGGGGCGGCATTGCGCCGGATACATAAACCGGCGCGGGCGTGGGTTCGGGGGTGGTGACGGGGCCCGTCTTGCTGGAGTTGAGCGGCGGGGCAGCCACGGCCTTGCGCAGTTCCTCATCGTCGGGCAGATCCTCGGTGACGGTGACCACCACGCCCTCGCCCACGTTGTCGTAAATCCACTTGGCGTCGCTCACCAGAAGGCGGATGCACCCGTGCGAGGCGCGCGAGCCCAGCAGCCGGTAGCTCTTCGTACTCATGTTATTCAGGTCCACGGTGTTATAGATCACGCTGTGGAAGGCAATGTTTTCATTGATGCGGGTCCAGTACTGCGCATGGCTGCCCCAGGTGGGGAAATAGCACCAGCGCGCCTTGCGGCCGTTGAGGACCCATTCGCCCACGTCGCTGGGCGTGGCTTTCATTCCCGTGGAGCACACCATCTGCTTGACGGGCACGGTGTATTCTCCGTTTTCGTCCAGGCCATAGACGGTGGTCACCTGGTTGCGCACGTCCACGGTGATGGCGTAGGGCACGGGCGTGGGCACGGGCGTGGGCCGGGCGGTAGCGCTGATGTCCAGCACGTCGCTGCTGTTAAAGAGCATGTTCCAGGTTTCCTCGTCCGTATCCCCCGTAACGAACATGCCGTTGTGCTCCTGAAACGCCTTGATGGCCGCAATGGTCTGATTCATATAGTTGCCGCTGATGGGGCCGGTGAAAAAGCCCAGCTCCGTCAGGCGGGTCTGCACCTGCTTGACCTCCTCGCCCTGGTCGCCGCGTTGCAGCTTATGGCCGCCGTATTCGTTGGTGCCCAGGCTGTCGGGTGTGCTGGCGCCGTCCTCGACCATGACCACGTCGTTGATATCGCCGAGATCCGCGTTCGGGTCCGGTGTGGGCGTGGGCTGCGCGCCCTTGGCCAGAGCCGTATCGCCAAAGAGCAGGCGCTGCGTCTCCAGATCCGCCTCGCCGGTCGCCTCCACGCCCATGGCCTGCTGAAAATCCGCTACGGCTTCCTGCGTGGCCGCGCGGTATTTGCCGGTGGAATTGGCGTCCAGATAGCCCAGCTCGCGCAGCACCGTCTGCAGGCGCTTGACGTCATCGCCGTCGTCGCCGTAGCGCAGGGAACGGTACTCGGCTTTCTTAAGCAGTTCGGCGCTTTCGGGGTCCAGCTCGCCGGTCACTTCCAGGCCGTAGTCCTCCTGAAAACGTTTGACGCCGTTCTGCGTGCCCTCCAGAAAATTGCCGCTGATGCGGCCCACATAGTAGCCCAGTTCGCTCAGCCGGCTCTGAAGCTCGCTCACCGCTTCGCCCTGATCGCCATATTTGAGCGTGGGCGGCGCCGCGGTCGGCGACGGAGTCGGCGCAGGCGTGCCGGTAGGCGCGGGCGTATCCGTCGGAGCGGCGGTGGGCGCCACCGTCAGGGCCACCGTGGGCGCCACGGTTTCGGCGCTTCCGGATTGTACAGGGGCAATCGTCTCCCCCGTGCTGAGCGTAATGGTCACCTGCGCCTCGGCAAGCGAGGCCGCAACCTCTGCAACCACAAGCAGCGCAAGCAACAGGGCCGACAGACAGGCAGCAATTCGTTTCATCTTTTTGTATCCTTTCCGGGTTCCAAATAGGGGTTCATGGCGCTCAGGCGCTCAAAGATCAGATCGGGCTGTACGCCCGTGGCGGCGACGTCCGCCTCGCTGGCCTCCCCGGTCAGCACCAGAATGCTCAGGATGCCGAAGTTCAGCCCGGTGGCGATATCGGTATAGAGGCGGTCGCCCACCATGGCGAGCTCTTGTTTCGTCAGGCCGGTCAGCTTCAGCGCCTCCTCCACGATTCCGGCGTAGGGCTTTCCCAGAATCACATCCGGCTTTCGCCCCGCGCTGGCCTCGATAAAAGCGATAATGGCCCCGATATCCGGCGCGAAGCCCGTCTCGGTGGGGCAGTTGAAATCCGGGTGCGTGGCCACATAGGGCAGCCCCGCGCGCACCAGGTCGCACACTTTTGTCATTTTTTCGTAATCAAGGGTGGTATCGTAGCCGATGAGCACATAGTCGGGATGCTCGTTGTCGATGACCAGCCCCATCCGCTCCAATTCAGCGCGCAGGAGTTCATTTCCCAGAAGGAAGGCCTTCTGCCCCGGATAGGTGCGCAAACAGTAGTGCCCCGCCGCCTGGCCCGAAGTGAGCACGTTCAAAAACGGCTCTCGCACGCCCATGCCCCTGAGCTTTTCCACATACCGGTCCGCCGATTTGCTGGAATTGTTGGTTACAAACAAAACGCGACGGCCCGTACGCTCCAGCGCATCCAGAAAATCCAGCGATCCGTCCAGCAGGCGGTCACCCAGATAGAAGGTACCGTCCATGTCCAGCATAAAGCACTTTACCTGGGAAAGCCTTTCCCTGAGGGCGTTCTCCGTCACAAGCGACCAACCTCCAGCCATTTGGGGCATAAAAAACCCCAGGATGCGCATATTGTAACACATCCCGGAGAATTTAACAATTAAGAAATCAAATTTTAACACCTTTTCCTTTCGACGGCTTTTTCATTCAGCCAGCCGATCAGGTCCGCATATACCTCGTCGCGGTTGGTTTCGTTGAACATCTCGTGCCGCCCGCCGGGATACAGGCGCAGCGTCACATCCCGCACGCCCGCGTCGCGCAGCTCCTGCGCCACCCGCTTCACGCCTTCCCCATGACCACCCACGGGGTCCATATCGCCGGAAAACAGGTATACAGGCACATCCTTCTCCATCGCGCCCAGCTTCTGCGGGTAGAGGCGGCTCAGGCCGTCGAACATGTCGCGGTACGCCCCCGCAGTGAAGGTGAAGCCGCAGTACGGGTCTGCGATGTACCGCGCCACCTGCTCCCGATCCCGGCTGAGCCAGTCAAAGGGGGTCTTAACGTCGTCATATCCCCGGTTGTAGCCGGAGGAACTGAGCTTTTCCACCAGACGGCTGGGCTTTCTTTCGCCGCCCAGGGCGCATTGCAGGCTCGCGATGGCTTTTGCCAGCGTCACCACGGGTCTGGTGAAGTGACCCGTACCGCTGAGCACCACGCCCGCCAGGCCCTTTTCATGCTTGAGGCAATATCCGCGCACAACGAAGCTGCCCATGGAATGTCCCAGCAGAAAATAGGGTACGCCTTCGTATTCCTTCTGGGTTTCCAGCCGCAGGGCATGTACATCCTCGATGAGCGCATCCCATCCGTTTTCCCAGTACCCCAGCAGCGGCGCCTTTTCGCCATGCCCCGGATGGGTATGCCCCACCACCGCGTAGCCCGCCGCGTTGAGCGCCTGCGCCGCCGCGTCATAGCGGCTGATGTGCTCCGCCATGCCATGCACCAGCTGTACCACGCCCCTGGGCGTTCCTTCGGTGGGCCAGAGCACCCTTTCCAGCGTCTGACCCGTGACGGAAGCAAAGGTCCCGTAAACTGCCATGTCGTTTCCTCCTTCTTTGGTATCCTGAGGCGCGCAGGGCCGCGCGGCGTTTACCGCGCGGCCCCTGTGAGTAGAAATCAGGTATCGCCGCCCTCGTCATCCCCACCTGCCGCATGGTAGCGCTGCATGCGGGTAGACCGCCTGCGCGTGGCGCTTTCCGCGCCCTGGCTTTCCTGCGTGGAAGACTGGGAAGCGGGTGCCGCGCCCAGCGGGCGCGCGTAGGGATTGGCAGTCTGAGCGGCGCCTTCACCGGAAGTCGAAGACGTGCTTCTGCTCTCCAGGCTGCCCGCGCTGTGCAGGCCGCTCGACATCGGGCTGCCGGACGCCGGATTCATGGCGCTGCCGCCGGCGGAAGCCGTGGAGGCCCCGCTTGCGGAGGATGCGTCTGTGGAACCCGTGAATCCGCCCGCTGTGGGCATCGTTCCGTCCGCATAGGGAATCCTGGAGGCCGCGCCTGCCGCGTAGGGCTTCGCTGCGCCGGATCCTGTACCGGTGGTCTGCGCCGAAGCCGGCTTAGCGGATGCGGAAGCGCTCTGCGTGCCGGTGGCGGCATAGGGGTTCTGGGCCATGCCCGTCATTGCGGCGGCACCGGTTCCCGTCCCCGCCTGCGCGCTTCTGGCGTAGGGGTTCTGGGCCATACCCGTCGGCGTGCTGCCGTGAAGGCCCTGGCTGCCGGCCGTCGTGGCGCTGGTGCCCGACCCGGCCGTGGGGCGGCTGTAGGGATTCTGCGTGCCGGTGATGCTTCCGCTGCTGTAGGGATTCTTCACACCGCCGTAGGGCGCGCCTCCGGTCGGCTTGTTCTGCGGATTGGCGGAATCCTTCTGTTTGGTTCCCGGCGCGATGGGCGCGGCAGCTGCGCGGCGGGCATAGGGGCTGGCAGCCCCTGCCGCTCCGGCGGCAGTCGTCCCGGCCGCGGTGGCGGCGCGCCTGCTGGCAGCCGCACGCGCGGCGGCGGCCTTGCGTTTCTTGTTCTGGTTGAGCGCGTAGGCATAGGCGCCGCCCGCGCCGCCGATGATGACCACAGCCCCGCCGATCAGGCCCCAGGGCACGCCGGAGGTCTGCGTCTCGATGGTCTCATCCTCGTAGTTGATCGGAATCATGGTACCGATGACGAAGGTGCTCGTGGGCGTGGGGCTGGCGCTGGCGGTCACTTCCGTCAGGGCGGCCTCCGCCTCCACATAGCCGGTCTGGCCGTTGTACTGCACCTTGTACCACGTCTTGTTGTTCTGCGTCACGGTTTCCAGCACATTGAGGGTGGCGTTGGCCGGCAGCGTCAGGCTGCTGGAGGCCGCGTCCGGCGACTGGTAGAACTTCACCGTCGCATCCTTGGTCATGTACTGGTCCTTGGGCGTGGTGGTGGCCACCGGGGTAGCGTAGGGGTTGAAGGGCGCGTAGGTATTCTGCGTATTCGCGCCGGTGTTCTGCCAGGTGCCCACGTTCCAGTCCTCCACGGAGGATACGCTGCCCTGCGTGGCCGAGCCCTTGTTGCCGGACGTATTGCCCGACGTGCTCCCGCCGGTGCTGGGCTTGGGCGTGGCCGTGGCCACGGCGTTGTTGGCCAGGCCCTGCTGGTACTGCGAGCTGCTGAGGAAGGAGTTGAACTCGGTCAGCGTCATCTGATGGAAGTAGTCGCCGTGAATCCAGCCGATCTGGCCGTTGTAGTTGACATTGTACCAGGTGACGCCGTTGACCTGCCGGGTGCCCAGAATCATGGCCATGGCGTACTTGTTGAGCTGCTTGATGCGGCTGCCGTTGGGCGAGGTACGGAAATTCACGCTGTTGGCGGTGATATAGCCGTAGCTGGACGCACCGTTGGGGTTGTAGGGATTTCCGCCCGGATTCTCCGGCGTGGCGGGATTGCCGCTGGCCAGGTAGTTCTCCACTTCCTTTTCGGTCAGCTTGCGCAGCTGGCCGTTGAGCACATAGCCGGTCACGCCGTCATAGGTGGTCAGGTGCCAGATATTGCGGCTGCCGTCATACTCCTGGCTGTGCACATAGACCACGGTATCCTTCTTGAGGTAACGGGCCTCGGCGTAGATGTTGGTATAGGTGCGCAGCGGCACGCTGTTGTACAGGGTGATATAGTAGCCGGGGCTCTGCGTCGGCTTTTGCTGCTGCTGGTTGTACTGGTCGATGAGGGCCTGCGCCTCGGAGGCGCTGATGTGGCGCACATCGGCGTCGGTCACCCAGCCGGAGGCCGAGGTGCCGCCCAGCACGGTCTGAGAGCTGTCCCAGGTAACGCCGCTCACCTGCTGCTGGCCGTTGATATACAGCAGGGTGTTCACAGTCAGCGTCTGCGTCACGGCGCCGTTGGCGGCGGCGCTGGCGCGCATGGCCGTCTGGCGGGTAGTCACGGCGTAGCCCACGTAGCTGGTATTCTGTACCGACTTGTAGTAGAAGGAAATCGTTGCGGGCACCACGGTGCCGTCCTCGTTGACCTGCACCTGCTGGTCGGCGTAGCCCTCGGTGCGCTGGTAGTTGCCCGCCTTGGCCACGACCGAGTCGTCCGCCGCCACGGTCTGCAGGCCGGGCTTGAGCGGGCGCTGCTCGGTGGCGATGGGCTTGCTGAGGTCGGCGGCGTCGTAGTAGTTGATGGTCAGCGTGCCGGTGATGTTGGCATCATAGCAGGTAAAGCTGATGCTGTTGGGCGTGGCCACCAGATCGTTTGTTACGGTGACGGTCTGGGGCTGCGCGCTGCTGCTGACGATATAGCCGGCCGGCACGTTTTCAGGCTGAATGGTATACGTTCCGGGGCCAAGCTGCTTGATGACCGGCGAGCCGGGCAGGTCGTCGCCGATGCTGTTGCGGTAGTGGACCTGAACGGTCGCGGTGGTGGGATTCTCGGTGTAGGTGAAGGTGACCTTGGCAGGCGTGGCCACGCCGTCCGCGCTGACCTCAACGGTCTGGCTGCTGACGGACTTAAAGGTGTAGCCCTCCACCACCTTGCAGTATTCCATCACATCGTTGGGGCCCACGGGCAGGTCCACCGTCATGGGGTTATCCACCACGCGGCCGCTTTCGGACACGTATTCAAAGGTGACCGGGGCGGTCACGGCGGGCTTTTTCGCGTAGGTAAACACCACGGTGATGGGCGTGCCGCTGCCGTCCACGGTGAAGGTCTCCGGGTTGGCGCTGGCGTAGAGGTAGCCCTCCGGCGCAGCCGCGGCATAGCTTTCGGAGCGGTATGCCTCAGCCGAGGGCGCGACCTCCACGGTGCGGTCCGCCATCAGGGGATTGCCGTCCGCGTCCACATGATGGAATGTAACCTTCGAAGCGACGAGGTCTTTGGTATAGGTCAGCGTCACCTCAACCGGCGTTCCCTTGCCGTCCACGGTGAAGGATTCGGGATTGGCGCTGGTGTAGGTATAGCCCGGCACCGCCACCTGATAGCCAGAAGCGCTGTAGGTGTTGGGCGCAAGCTCCTGCTGCGTATCGGCGGCAATGGGCGCGCCGTTTGCGTCCGCATGGTGGAACGTTACGATGGAGTTGACCACCTGCGGCGCGTTTTTGGTATAGTTCAGCGTCACCTCAATGGGCGCGCCGCTGCCGTCCACGGTGAAGGTCTCCGGGCTGGCTCCCGCGTAGGTGTAGCCCTCCACCGTCGCCTGATAGCTGGCGGAACCGTAGGTGTTGGGCGCAAGCGTCTGCTGGGTGTCGCCGGTGATGGCCGCGCCGTCGCACAGATGGTGGAAGGTCACCACCGAGTCAAGCTGCTGCACAACCTTCGTATAGTTCAGCGTCACCTCAATGGCCGCGCCGCTGCCGTCCACGGTGAAGGTCTCGGGGCTCGCGCCCGCGTAGGTGTAGCCCTCCACCGCCGCCTGATAATCAGCCGCGTTATAGGTGTTGGGGGCCAGCTCCTGCTGCGTGTCGCCGGTGATGGCCGCGCCGTCGCACAGATGGTGGAAGGTGACGACGGAATTCACCGGCTCCGTCTGCTTCACCGCGTAGGTAAAGACGACCGTTTCCGGCTCCACGGTGCCGTCATCATGCACGATGACCTCCTGCACGTTGACCTGCAGGGGCTCATAGCCTTCGGGCGTGTTGATGGCAAATTCGTTGACGGAGTAGTTGCCGGGGTCGCGTTCAAATGTCTGCGGCTCCGCCACGGGCTTTTGCGCCTCGTCCACATAGATGGCGCTGACAGTGCCCTTCACCGCCTGCTGCTCCTTGGCGAAGGTGAATACAACCTCCGCCGGGGTGAGGGTCCCGTTCGCATCCGCGGACACCTGCACGCTGGCCTCGCTCACAAGCGTGTAGCCCTGCGCCTGGTTCAGGTCCACCTCGACGGTCACGCTGCCGCCCTTCATGCACTGGGCGGTGGTGGTGTAGAACGCCTCGCCGGTGGCCTGATCCACGTATTTGACGGGTACCTCCACGTTCAGGTACTGCTGCATCTCCTCCTCGGTGAGCAGGCGGAAGCAGTCGTCCCGCACGTAGCAGTCCGTTCCGTTGTAGTTGACCCGATACCAGCTGTAGCCGTCGTTGTCAAGGCTCTGGACCCGCTGGGTCGTGGGCATGACGACATCCTTGTTCACACCCTGAACCACCTTGTTGTTGTCCTTGGTGGTCGGGCTGGAGCGCAGGTTCAGGCTGCCCTTGGTGGTGATGCCGTACTGGTTGGTGTACTCCTCCAGCACCACGGGCTCGGTGGGGGCATTCTGATTGTAATACAGCGTTACGTCAACAGGCGCGCCCGTGCCGTCCACCGTAAAGCTCTCCTGAGCGGCCGAGGCGTAGGTATAGCCCTCGATCTCCGTTTTGTAGTCCGCGGAGGCGTAGGTGTTGGGCGCAAGCTCCTGCTGCGTGCTGGTCAGCTCCTGATCGGTAGCGGCGTCCTTGTGATGGAACGTCACCGTCGAGTTGACCGGCTCCGGCGCGTTCTGCGCATAGTACAGCGTCACTTCCACAGGCGTGCCCGCCCCGTCCACGTTAAAGCTCACGGGGTCCGCGCTCTGGAAGGTATAGCCGTCGATGCCGATGGCGTACGCCGCCGAATCATACGGACCCGCCGGGAGGCTCTGCGTGGTGTCGTCGGCAAGGGAAACGCCCGTGTCGGCGGCGTCCCTGTGATGGATCGTAACCGTCGAGTTGACCTGCTCCGGCGCATTCTGCGTATAGTACAGCGTCACCTCGACGGGCGTGCCCATGCCGTCCGGCGTAAAGCTCTCCGGGTCGGCATAGGAGTAGGTGTAGCCCTCCACCTGCGTCTGGTAGACGGAGGAATAGGTCTCCTTGTTTGCCTCGGCTTCCGCCGTGGTGTCGCCGGTGATCGGCTGGCCGGTCTGCGCGTCCACATGATGGGCCGTCACCGTCGAGTTCACCACCTGCGGCGCGCTGGGCGTGTAGTACAGCGTCACCTCGACGGGCGTGCCCATGCCGTCCACGGTAAAGGGGTCGGGGCTGCCGTATGAATAGGTGTATCCCTCCACCGCCTGCTGATAGGTGGAAGCGCTGTAGGTTTCGGGGGCCAGATCCTCCCAGGTGTCGCCGGTGATCTGCTGGCCGGTCACTTCGTCGAGATGATGGAACGTCACCGTCGAGTTGACGACCTGCGTCGCGCTCTGCTGCACCTCAAAGACCACGGGATTGGGGCTGGTGGTGCCGTCGGGATTGAGCGTCACAAACACTTCGTCCGTGCTGACAAGCTCGTAGCCGGCCGGTACCAGCGATGCGTCCGGGGCGAAGCTGCGCCCCTCCGCCGGCACCGTCTCGTCAAAGCCGTAAACCTCGGCGCCCGCAAAGCTGTAGGAGATATGCACCGTACCGCTGGTGGGCCCCGCCGGCTGATACGGCGGCATGGGAATCACGGACAGGTACAGCGGATAGGCGATCTCAAATGCGCCGTTGCGCCATACCTCGATATTGACGGCCGGAATGCCGTCCACCGCCGTGGAATTGCCGGTCACGGGCGTGCCGACGGCGGGCGCATAGGTCACCATCGAGGGGTCCTCCATCCCGGTGATGCCGGCGATGGTCACGCCGTTCTGTAGCGCCTCTTCTGGCACGGTGGCCCAATAGACCACCTGCTCGCCATAGAGGCTCGCCATCACGGTGGTGCTCTGCACGCTTCCGTCCGCAGGTGCCGTCCACTGCAGCGTTACGGTGGGCAGCATGCTGATATCCTGCGCCAGAGCGGCCACGGGCAGCACCAGCTGCGCCGCGATGAGCAGCACGCTGGTGGCAAGCGCCAGCACGCGCCTGAAAGCTCCGGGAATATGCTTTGCCATATGGTTATCCTCCTTCGTTGCAACTGAGGCCTGTTTTCCCCTGCTGGGCCACGGCTGGTCGCTCGCGGCCACTCTCATTGTACGGGGTTTGATTTCGACTGTCAAGGAAAGTGGGGCGGCAGTTTCTGTCGGTGCGGGTCAGTTTTTACAAGTAATACGCTGTTCTTTCCCCGCCCTTTTTGCTCTTTCCACAAGGGGGAAGGCACTCTGGCGGCGAATACACAAGGGAACGATATTTTGGAGGCGACCCGCTATGTGCGATCATCCCGACCTGCGTGAGGTTCCCCTGTCCGAGAAAGAGATGTTTCACGGCGTGCTTATCGACGTAACCCACATGCAGGTGCGCCTGCCCAACGGCCAGACCGCCCTGCGCGAGGTGGTGCGCCACAAGGGCGCGGCGGCCGTGGTGCCCGTGGACGATGAGGGGAACGTGTACCTGGTGCGCCAGCACCGCGTGGTGGTGGATCTGATGACCCTGGAGATCCCCGCCGGCAAGCTGGACTACGTCGGGGAGGACCCCCTCGCCTGCGCGCACCGCGAGCTGGAGGAGGAAACGGGCCTGCGCGCCGGGAAGATGGAAAAGCTCACGCATGTGGTGACCACGCCGGGCTTTTGCACCGAGCAAATCGGCCTGTACCTGGCCACGGAGCTGAGCCAGCATGAGGACCACCCCGATCCGGACGAATTTCTGCACGTGGAGAAGATGCCGCTTTCCGAGGCCGTCAGCCGCGTGATGAGCGGCGAGCTGTGCGACGCCAAGACCGCGCTGGGCCTTTTGATGGCGTGGCAGAAGCTGCACGCCTGACGCTCGCTTTGCGCCTCATGAAAAGTAACGATTCATCCGCCGGAAAGGTTCCCGACTTTTTCAGGCTTTTCCAGAATTGGCGAATGAAATAAGGAGGATTTGTATGTCCCGGTCGCGTCGTTCCCCCGCGTTCTGGCTGCTGATGACAGCGCTGCTGCTATTGCTGGCGCTGGGGGTGTATCTGCTCGTCCTGGGCGTGACCCGTCCGCCCTTTGCCCAGCCCGGAAGCCGGGTGATCTGATGTCCGCTGTTTATTGAAAGAAAGGGCTTCCCTGCCATGCAGACATATCTGGAGGTCTTTGGCCGCCTGCCCACCATGCTCACCCGGCGGCTCATCCTGCGCCCCGTGCGCATGAGCGACGCGCAGGACCTGTACGAGTATTCCCGTGATCCGGAAGTGGCGCGTCACGTCCTGTGGGATGCGCACCGCTCCATCCACCAGACGCGCGCCTATATCCGCTACCTTCTGCGCCAGTACCGCAGCTGCGCGCCGGGCACGTTTGTCATCGCCCTGCGCGACACGGGCAAGGTGATCGGCACCATCGGCTTTATGTGGGTCCAGACCGAAAACCGCTCCGCCGAGGTGGGCTACAGCCTCAGCCGCGCCTACTGGAACCGCGGCTTCATGACCGAGGCGCTGACCTGCGTGCTGGAATTTGGATTCACCCGCCTCAACCTCAACCGCATCGAAGCCCAGCATGAGTGTGACAACCCCGCCAGCGGCCACGTGATGCGAAACGCCGGCATGAAGCACGAGGGCACGCTGCGCCAGCGCATCTACAACAAGGGCCGCTTTGCGGATGTGGACCTGTACGCCATTTTGAAAAGCGACTTTGATCCCGCCAAAAGGGAGGTGCATGCATGAACCGCGCGCGCCTTGGAGCGCTGCTTGGCGTGTTCGCAGGCGTTCTTCTGTGCCTGTCGGCCTGCTCGACGGATTACAGCCGTTCCTACAATCGCGCTCTGGACACCTTCGCCTCCGGCGAATACGCCGAAGCCGCCGAGGCCTTCGAGCGCCTGGGCGATTACGCGCAGGCGCCCGCCTACGCCGCCTATTCCCGCGGGCTGGTGCTCTATGAGCAGGGCCAATACGCCGAAGCGGAGCCATACTTTGCCCAGTCGCTCGACATTCTCTATGGCCGGGAGCGCTACCAGTACTGCCACGCCCACGTCCTGGCCGAGGAGGGCCGTTTTGCCGAGGCTGCCGAGGCGTTTGAAGCCATCGGTGACTTTGAGGACGCACCCCTTCGCAGCCAGTATTGCCTGGGGCGCGACGCCGAGGCAAACGCCCGCTATGACGAGGCGCTCTTTGCCTATGAGGCGGCCATCACCATCGACGACGCCGAGGACCGCCTCTACAACCTGCGCGGGCAGATCTACAACCGCGCCATCGCCCTCAAGCAGGAGGGCGATTACCAGATCGCCATCGACCTGTTCATGCTCCTGGGCGATTACCTCAGCAGCGCGGATCAGGCAGTGGAGTGCAAGACCTACCTGCGGGACGCCGAGTATGACCAGGCCGACGCGCTGGAGGCAAGCGGCGATCTGCAGGGCGCCTATGACCTCTTTTCCTCCCTGTCCGGCTACCGCGACGCGGCGCAGCGCGCCGAAGATCTCGCGGCGCAGCTGGGCATCCAATAATCTCATTTTCTTTCCCGGAGGCTGATTCTTCCATGGCCAAGCTCTACTTTCGCTACGGCGCGATGGGCTCCAGCAAAACCGCCAACGCCATCATGGTGCGCCACAACTACCTGGAGCGCGGGCAGCGGGTTTTGATGCTCAAGCCCCGCCTGGACAACCGTGACGGCGAAACCATGATCGCCAGCCGCAGCGGCCTTCGCTGCCACTGCCATTTCATTGAGGACCTGGACCGCTTCAACGTGCGGGACTATGACTGCCTGATCGTGGACGAGGCGCAGTTTCTCACCCGCGCGCAGGTGGAGCGTCTGGTGCGGGTGGTGGACATCGACAACGTGCCGGTGATCGCCTACGGCCTCCGGTGTGATTTCCGCAACGAGCTTTTTGAGGGCAGCCAGTGGCTGCTGGCCTGGGCCGACACCATCGAGGAGGTCAAGACCATCTGCTGGTGCGGCAAAAAAGCCGTCTGCAACGCGCGCGTGGTAGACGGCAAGGTGGCCCGCGAGGGCGAACAGATTGTGCTGGGCGGCAGCGAAAGCTATGTCAGCCTCTGCCGCCGGCATTGGGCGCAGGGCCGGCTGGGGCCCGATCAGCCGGAGACGGACGCCTGATAGGGCAGCGGCGCGGCGGGGTCCTCCCGCCACTTTTTCACAGCCGCGGTAAACGCCTCCGGCGGCGGCGCCGTAAAGGACAGGCGCTCGCCCGTTCTGGGGTGGGTAAAGGACAGCGTGTAGGCGTGCAGCATCAGTCTGGGTGCCTTCACGCCGTTTTTTTGTCCATAGATGGGATCGCCTGCCACGGGATGGTGCAGGCTTTGCATATGCACGCGGATTTGATGCGTGCGCCCGGTCAGGATATGCACATCCAGCAGCGCCGCGTTTTTCAGGTTTTCTAGGAGCGTCCACTCCGTCACCGCCTCGCGCCCGGCGGGGTCCACGGCCATGCGCTTGCGGTCCTTCGTGCTGCGGGCGATGGGCTTGTCCACCCGTCCGGACGGCTCGCGCATGCGTCCGTCCACCACGGCCAGATAGTGCTTTTCCATCGTGCGCGCGCGCAGCTGGTCGCTCAGGCCCTGATGCGCAAGGTCGTTTTTGGCCACCATGAGAAGGCCGCTGGTATCCTTGTCCAGGCGGTGCACGATGCCGGGCCGCTTCACCCCGCCGATGCCGCTGAGGTCCTCCATGTGGAAGAGCAGGGCGTTGACCAGCGTGCCGCTTTCATTGCCCGCGGCGGGGTGCACCACCATGCCGCACGGCTTGACCACCACGGCCAGATCCGCGTCCTCATAGAGGATTTCAAGCGGAATATCTTCCTTTTCTACGGGCGTTTCCTCTGCGTCGGGCACGGTCAGCTCCAGCGCGTCCCCCGCGCTAACCTTGAAGGCGGGCTTTTTGCGCGCCATGCCGTTGACTTGGCATAACCCCTGCTCAATCCACCGGGCCGCCTGCGACCGGCTGGCGCCGCTGGCCTGCGCGGCCAGCAGGTCCAGCCGCGCCTCTTCCGTGGCCACCGCCGTGATCTTTTGCATATTCCTTACGCTTCCTTCCAATCCTGTGGACGAAACAGCAGGCTCCCCGCCAGCAGCGCCACGCCCGCACAGATGGCGATATCCGCCACGTTGCACACAAACCAGGGCAAAAACGGAAAATAGATCATGTCCAACACCCAGCCGTGCCACAGGCGCTCCAGAAAATTGCCCAGAAAGCCGCCCAGCACCAGCCCGCATGCCGTCTGCGTAAAGGGGGTGAGCCGGTAGCGCCTCAGCACCAGCCAGCCGCAGAGAATCACCGCCAGAGGCAGCAGCAT
>ERZ857984.1960-NODE-1960-length-14195-cov-3.110962_pt1 | contig 14195 bp, 8 predicted proteins | sample MGYA00519914_ERZ857984 | MGnify/ENA primary metagenome ERZ857984 (study PRJEB31778, sample SAMEA3449417) | human gut metagenome | biome: human gut; feature: human-associated habitat; material: faeces | place: United Kingdom | collected 2010/2012 ... | reverse complement strand
ATAATCCCCCTATCAATTTTTAATGTACAATCAGTAATCTTGTTTGTTCTAAACGAGGATTCTCTCCAGCAGCTCCTCTTTTTACAATACCCTCCAACATATAACTTCCAGGGTCTAATCTAATCGGCAGTATTGCTCTACCATTAGCATCAGTTGTTCTTTCATAAGAAACACCATTTACAATAAAATTAATTACCGCATTTTCCCCTGTGTTAATTTCAGGATTGGAAGAAATAATTTTACCGTAAACAGAATTTCCATAATTTAATTCTAGTTTAACTCCATCTTCTCCCGCAAGGTCTGATAAACGACCCATTACTAATCTAGTGTTTTTTAAATCATCCATTGTGGTTTCTAATATTTCTTGTCTTGCAAATGTTTCAGAATGTTCATCATCCACCAAATCTGCATTTAAACCTGAACCTACTCCATCCACTTCTTTTAATTTATTTAAAATAGTTGTGGGTGTTTCAATGTTTCCATCTTTACCATCTTTTCCTGCAGGTCCAGTATCACCTTTACTTCCTTTATCACCTTTAGGACCTGTTGGTCCTGTTGGTCCAATATCGCCTTTTGGTCCTTTGAAATTTCCAATTAATATTTTTTTAACCATCACCAATCCCCCTCATAATCAGTTATTTTTTAAGAATGTAATTGTTTGATAACAGGAAGTGGTGGCATTTCCCCCATATCCTGTTCTCACTCTTCCATCAGAATTAATACGGAGCAACATATGTTTTCCATAACTGGAGGTTATTCCAAAATCCGTAAAATCCCCATCAGTATCAGGAAGATATTTGGAATCGGTGATTGTACACCATTGTTTCCACGTATCTAGAAATTCACCAACAAAAAGTAATCTTAAAGTTACAACATTCCCCTGTCGTGTAGCAGTAACTTGTGAGTCCCCATTCCCAAAAACATCTTGTGTAACAGTAGATGGAATATAATTATGAGTATGATTTTTCGCGGCTTTATTCTCCAAAATTGTTGTTACACTCACATTTTGGTCATATGCATAATGTATTTCATCACTAGAATGCTCATGCCCATAATTTGATTTTCCATCTAAAGCACTTTTTATAACCTTGTTTTGGACGGGATTAGTTGAAGATGAAGATAAACTAGAATCAACTACGGTTTTATTAGCCCCATAATCAATAGTCTCTAATTTTTTTTCATGATTGTAAACATAACAATTTACATCGGTCTGGCTATTCAGTCCATATTCTACCATCCACATACCATCCTCTACATCAGGGTTAATCTCGATATCACGACTTAGATGGCCGTGGTTAATATTTGCTTTATTTGCTAATTGAGTATTCATTTCTGTTTGTGTAACATACCCTGATAAGTCAACTGTTGTTTCAGTTGAACCAATTTTCTCAAATTTATTATTAACCCAAATATACTCATCATAAATATTACCCTCAACAGAAGCTGAAGTATTTAATTTTAAATACATTACTCCAACTTCCCCTGTAGCAGGTAATGAATTTACTATTGTTGCTGTAAAACCAATTAATGAATTTATCTGAGAATTAATATTATTTACTTTCGCATCTATTTCAGTTTCAGTATAATACCTTTCATCATGATTATGTCCAACATTTGATTTCCCACCTAATTTTGAATCAACTTCGGTTTTCTTATAATAATCATTTAAATGTTTAACAGCAATATAATTGCCAACATGTACCTGATAACTATTTGCTCCATCTTCACTAGCTATATTTAAATATAAATCACCAGTAGTTTCATCATGTTCAAATATTGGAGGGTTGGTTTCATCATTACAGTAACACCATAGATTTCCTTCAGCATCTCCTGCTAAAGTGAAAAAACCTGGTGGAGGTACTGTAATATTTAATAATGGGTTTGCCCATTTGTCGAACAATTCATCAATGGCTTTACTTACTGTATTGGCATCTGTCTTTAATATGTCGATGTCTAGGAAATCTTCAATGTTTCCTATTTTTGTGCCTAGGTTTGTTTCTCTTAATCTTGCACATGCATTATTTAGTGCTTTTCTTTCATTTTCAGTTAGTTTAGTCATATTACACTCTCTCGTTTAACATTACCTATTTTAATCTCTTTATCACCATTTAGATAAGGATTATAACTTATTTCTGTTATTTGTGCTTTGAACACCTCTGAATCTGGGAATCTTACATATACAAAATCCCCTACATTATAATTGTGTCCTGGTGTTTCTACAAGGTCTACTTTTATGCTTTCATTTTTCTCTAACCATTTTGTGTTATCTCCTGAACCGTTTAATTTTTGCCAGCATCCAATCAGTACTTCTTCTACTGATTGTTCGCTAGTTTCAAAGGGTTCTAATTTTGGATTACCATCACATACTGTGAGATAATTGAAATCTACAAGTGTTGGTAAAGCATGAATATATAATTCCCCTCTTGGTTTTACATATGGGAATCTTGAAAATTCAAAAAGTTTTGTTGTATCACATGTTAATGATACAAAATCACATCCTTTTAGTTTGAAAGTTACGTTGCCGTACCAGTAGTTGAATTTTGATTGTTTTGTGATTACATTTACTATATTTTGTTTTGAATCACTTTCATCACCAGTATATTCTGCAGTTATTTCTTTATATTCTCCTACTTTTTCTTTGACTGTTTTTGTTGCAGTGGTTGTTGTTTCTGCTTCTCCAGGAGTTAATTTAACTTTTTTACATTTACCATGACCCCATTTGTCCCCTCCACAGTATCCGCAATAATCTGCGTCACATCCCCCTTTTTTCATGCTGCAAGTTATTTCGCCTTCGTACACTTTTTTAGGATTGTCGGTTAATGTTCCAGTTTTGCCACAGTTTGGGCAGTAGTTTTTCCAGGTTTTTGTGTATCTTTTATATGCTGTTCCTGCACAACAGCCACATGATGGCATCATGTTTACGGTTATTGTGTTGGGATCTCCTGTTGTGACATTTTCAGTTACCTGTTTTTCTACTTCTTTTTCAACATATTTCATGAATTTTATTGACTTATTTTTGTAGTCAATAGTTATTTCGCTTTCATCCTGAATTAGATTCGGTTGTTGGAAATATATCATTGAAGTATTGGGGTTATCATCTGCTATTCCTTGATTAGTTATTTCAATTCCTAGTGTGGATGCTCCTTTTATTTTTTTAATTTTGAGAATCGGGTATGATTCGCTGATATATTTTTCAACATCTAAAATAGTGCATCCTGGGATTTGGCGTGGTGTAATGGTTGGGATTTTATTTGAAGAGGTTGTATTTTGTGTGTACATGAATGGCATGTATTCGTAGTTTTCATAATCTTTTATATAGTGAATATTTTCTTGTACAAATGTTAAAGAAACAGTGTCTATTATTTTTAGTTCATTAGAATTAAAGAAAACATCTTTTTTTGTTGTTAAATATTTTGCAAGAACATATATCAAATATTGGAAGCTTAGTCTTCCACCTGTAATTGATAAGCTGTTTGGTGCTTTTGTTTGAGTTATGCAGTACGATTTGATTATTCTTGCTAATTGTATTATTTCATCCTGTTTTATGATGCAGTCAATATGGCTGTGGGATGGTAAATCTGCACAATCTACAATTTTAAGTGAAATGTTTTCAGAGTTATTGTCTTCAGTGTTGATTATTGCTTCTGCAAGTAGAAGTATCATTTGTCCCATGCCTATTTTAACATTGTAGACTTTGTTTTTTGATGAATCTTCATATATTTCACTATGTGATATTTCAAACTTGTTTGGGAAGTATTTTTGAACATCAAAAAGTACTAATAGTTTTTCAGCACAATCAATAATGTCTTGTATGTAAAAATCATATTCAAATAATGTTGGTGGAATATTATTGTTTACGTCAAGATTGTAAAATTGTCTAAGTATTTTTGAATAATCTACTTCATCAGTATTTTCTGAAGAAATTACTGGCATTATGCCTAATGCATTTTTGGTTTCATCACTACTATATGATAATTCATTAGTATTTTCTCCAATTACAACACTTTCTACAATTTTATTGTGTGTTACTCCATAATTTGCAGGTTTTAGTAATTGTATTTCTTTTATAATGTTATTATTTTTTAAAGAATAATTTGTTTTAAATACTAATCCTGATTGTTTTTCAATAGCTTTTAATAAGTTGTATTTTGTTATTGAGCCTTGAACATTGATTAGTCTTTTACTATAATCAATACTGTCAATATCTGTTTTTGTAACATTGAAAAATCCTTTCAGTAATTTGTTTAGGAATAATTTGCTGATAATGATTGTGTTTCCATTTACATGTGAAGCATAATTGGGATCTCGGATATAGAATGGTTTACAATTGTTTAATTCTACAATTATTTCTTCTGCATCTACATCAATAGATTTGTCTATATAATCAAAGGTGCATTCACTATTAATAACAAACAAACAATTATCAACAAAGATTTTGTTTCCTTGTTTGAATAATTGCTTGTCTCTTTTAACATTTGTAAGTTTATGTGATAGTTTTAATGTTTCATATCCTTGATATTCATCAGTAATATGTATTTCTGATAATTCAGTATCTAAAAATTGAAGAATATTTTCTTGATTATCTAAAACAACAACCATACTTTTTATCCTCCTTTTTCATAGTAAATTACATCAGTCACTTTACAATTGATACTGTTTTCAAAATTAAAATGATGATCCAATATGAAAAAACTAGAATCTACACTAATACAATTAGGATCTATCTTGAACCATTCACTATATTTTTCATAGAATACATTTCTATTTTCACAATCAATTTTAATCTTTGTTGTTTCAGGTAAGTTTGTTATAAATTCTCCTTCAAGTTTCATTAGTTGTCCAGATTCTGATTCAATTATTTGTATGCTTGTTGATTCATCTTCATTTAATTTATACAAAATAATGTCTGGTTTTACTTTTCCAATTGTGGTTATTGTTCCTGCGAAACTTTTTCTTAATGGGTTAATATTTCTACTTAAACCACTAGGGATTATTAAGTTCACTTCACAATCATAACCTCCAACCATTGCTTCTGCATCAATTGAATCTTCTATATAGTAATCAAAACATTCTTCAGGTGCGAAAAAGAAACTAATGTTTTTTAGGATTGGTGAATCTAATGTGTCTCTTTCAGGATACAGGTAGTCACTTACATATTTCATGATTTCTGTTGATTCTTCAAAATCATCTCCGTAAACTCTGAATTTTAATTTGATTTTTTTATTATCAACATTGACTCTTATAGGGTATTTCCCATCTGCTCCTTCAATTTTATATTTTTCTGTATCAAAATTAGCTCCACGAGGTATTTCTGTTTCAGGACTCATACTTATAAGGAAATATTTGCAACTAACACCATTAATATAGAAATCGCAGTCTTCTCCACTATTTTTTGAATAATATAGTGTGATTTGCACATTTTTCATTTCAACTTGGAATGGAGTGACATTGTCAAATGCATCATCAATTTGTAAGAAAAACCTTAAATCGTTTAATATTGTGTTGATTTCTGGAAATGGAATGCCGAAATTATGGAATTTTCCACCGAATTTAAAGTTGGTGTCATTTCTAGTGATGTTTATGCTGTCTAAATAGTAATCTAATTCATCAGCATCTAATGTTCCAACACCACAAATTAGGTTAATTGATTCTTCAACACTTATGTCTCCAGTTATTTCTATTCCATGAATCAGTACATTATTGTTTTCTAATCCTTGCCAGTTGAAACCTTCAAAGAAATGTTTTGTAGATAAAGCTAACTCTGGAGGTTCAAGTAATAAATTTGCAGTACTGCCTACATCACCTAACAAATATCTTTTTGGAGATAAAGCCAATACTGGATATTCATAACCTGCATATCTTTCTTTAAGTATTAAAGATAAATTACCAAATTCTACAGTTCCATAGTCAAAATCTATGAAATTCCCATAAAAAATTAGATAGATTGGTTTACTTGCATCATATGTAAACTCACAGGATAACTCTTCCCATATGTCCTTAACACTGATTTGATTGGTGTATGAATTTGTTGTTCCATTTACAACACAAACTCTTAAGTTTTTCAAACCTTTTTCAATTTTAGAAGCATTTAACAGTCTTCCTAATGCTGAGAAAACATAAGTTTCACCATGCTCAAGATTTGATAATGTGAATTCTGACAAATTCAATATTGAATAATAGGATTTATATGAATCAGGAATGTTTACTTTCACTTTATCTGTGAAAACACCTAATAATAATGGACTGGTCATTTCAATATTATACTCTCCACTACTTTTAGAGTATAAAGGAATATTTGTATCCCAAACAATGTTTCCACTATCATCTTTTTGCCATTGTGATTTTGAAATTTGTAAAATATTATTTGATAATCCTGGAACCTGTTCTTTTACAGTTAATCCTCCAAAATTCAGATTTAGTGCTAAATCTAATGGAGCATCAGTTTTTAAAGTTATGTTTAAGTATGTTAAATCTGTAACTGTATCTGTACTAATTTCAATTTCTTTGTTATTTGCATAGAAATCCCATACTTCCAATTGGGGTTTTTCTACTACAAATGTTGTTTTTGTTGAATGGCCACTATTGTTTTCATCAAGTGTGATTGTAAACAATCCTTCAGATGTTGGAGTTACATAGAATATTAATTCTGCTTTACCATTTGTTGTTGCTTGTCTCCATATGCCTGTGGTCCAGTCATAATATGGTGAATCATATGTGATTTCACAATCTCCATTTGTGATTATCTTTATGATTGCCGATATTTCTTCTGAAGGTTTTGTTCCACTGGTTTCAACCATTGTACATTTTACAGCTACTTTTTCACCGTAACTAACAATATTTGGTTCAATGCTAATGCTTGGAATATAATTTCCAGTTGTATACACTACAATTACTCTTAAGTATTTCATTTCAATGTAACATGGGTTTGTAGATGTATTTTGTGGTAAATCAAATTTAACATCAAAATTTGGAGTGTTAATGTCTTTTCCTTTTAGATTCAAATTATTAAATTGAACTTCATATTCTCCAAAATTATTTCTAGGTGGAGCATTACCTGTTTTTGACAGGTTTAAACTACTTAATATGATTTCTGGATTTGAAAAACTTCCATGTGCAGTTTGACTTATCTGTGCAGAGTATGCTAATTTTCTATATGAATATTGTACTATTATACTCGTTACTTTAGCTGAATCTGGAATTAATCCACCATATTTAAAATCATATCCACGTATGGTTGATGGATGTTTTCTTGAACCATTTCTTCCAGCAATCGCATTTTTATATTTTGCTCCAGGATCTGCATAACCCCAATGTCCCACAGTATTTAAATCATTTGTAATATTTTCAATATGATCACATGAACGATAAGGTATGTTGTTTCCTTCTATATTTTGAACTTTACTAGGATATCTTAAAATACTAGGCAATTTAATAATCCCTCCATCATTTTTTTTAATTTTTAATAAAACCATCATACTCTGAATTAAACAATAAACAGTTTAATTGAAAGCTAATGTAATCTCCTTTACTTACCCCATCAGGAAAAGCAAATTCAACACTCACATATTTAGCACCAGCAGGTATTTTTGATGTTTTAATAGCACATCTTCCTTTATTACCCATACCTTCATTAGCAATATCCATAATTTCCTGATTTTCAATTAATTTACCATCTTTATCGAAAAATACAAACCCAACAAGTATGCTTTCAATAGTATTTTTTGCATCATAATTAGATGAAAACACAATACTGGAAGCATCATCAGGTATGTGTACTCCTTGATTGTTCTGATGGATTAAAAGAAAAAAAGGAGAAGTTAAATCAACATTCTCAGAGAGATATGTTTCTTTAACTTTCAAAGTATAACCATTTCTAAAAGGAACAACTTCAAAAAAATCACTATATGGGTTGAAATTAAAATCAAAATGTTCACAAACAAACAAACTAGATAAACTAGATTCCATACAATATTGAATATCTTCACTAAATCTGTTAGTTAATGAAACATCTTTACTTAATTTAAATGAATATACATTGTAAGATTCCCATTCATCAGGTTTTACATTATTTAATGAAACCATACATTTATGTGATTCAAAATCGTTTTTATCTTCCAGATATCCATGTTTGTTACTTATGATATTACCGAAGATTTCACATTCTTCAGGATTAATTTTTATAGTTTCCATTATCTTTTAACCTCTCATTCTTTTAATACGATTGTCTCTTTTAATTAAAGCTTCAGCAATGCGGTCAATTAATTTGGAATCAGTTATCACTTCTTTTAAAGTTGTGATTATTGATTTTTCATCAATATCTTCTCCTTCAACAGTAACATTAAGATTATGATCTATTGTTAAATGCACATCATCAGATGTATAAGACACTAAATTATCAGCAACAGTATTATTCCTATGTTCAATATTCTGGAAGTATGCATTTTGATTTGTTTTCATTAAATCAATAATATTATATATTCCATCTGTAATGATTCCGAATACATCTTTAGAACTTCCTCCAGGACTTGCTGAACCAAAACTAACTCCAGAACCTCCGCGGAATATTCCTCCACGTTTTTGGAATTGTGTCATATCATATATTTGACCATTAACCATAGCTGCTACATGGCCTATTCCATTCCATGATCCATGAATCATATGTCCTGATAATCCTAACATAGATGCTATTTCAATTATCATTTCTGCACCATCAAAACAGTTACATCTTACTTGATCCCAAACTTGCTGATTACTATATCTTGAATTATAATAAAATTCATAAGTACCAGGATTTTGGAATCCTCTTGCAGTTAAGATTTTTCTTAGAAGATTTTCAAAGTTTCCAGGATTTAATTGCGGTTGTTTTCCATCACGGAAATCTTCCACATGATAATCTGAAGGTATTTGAATTCCAAGGAACCATGGGTCTGCTATCCTCCATTTGTATGCAGTATTCATTATTTTATTCACATTAGTATCAAGAATTCCTGCAAAACAAGTATTTGGATTAACACAACCATTAACTCTTGCCAAATCATTAATTACGCTTGTTGGTAAATTATAATCTAAAAGATTTAACCATGATTTGCTTTTATTGTTTTGAGGATGTTTTACTTTAGAATTAGTGTCAATTACTCTGCCTTTTCCTTGTCCTAATCCTCCAGCAGCATAACTTGCTATTGTGCCTTTTGTGGATTTTCCAAAGTTAATGCTTCCACCAGGTAATGTTCTGCCTCCAATTAATCCTCTTGTTGAATTAGTTGCTGGGCCTGCAGGCAGTCCACTACTGAAATGTGCATTGGCTAATTGATTATAGAAACTTGCAATACTTCTATGAAGGCTGCTGAATTTATTGTATGATTGTGTTTGTATGCTTCCTGCAGCTGAAACAATATTGTCTTTCATTACTCCCCATGCATTAGTCATTTTATTTGTTACATCTATTGTGGAGTTACGTACTTGATTTAAGTTCTGGGTTGTTGTTGATTTAATATTGTTCCATGCTCGAGTATTTGAATTACTCATGCTTGTTAATGCAGTTGTTACTCCATTACGGGTTGTTTGGAAGCTTGTTACTACTCCTGCAACTCTCATTTGAATAGATCCTGCATTTAATGCTATTCCTGCAGTTAATGTTGAAAAGCTTGTTCCGATCATATTGTTGCTTGCAGTGATGCTTTCACTAGCTAATGATACTTCTTCAACAAGACCATTATATTGGTCTCCAGTTTCTTCTGTACCTGAATTATTATTGCTTAAATCAACATTTGCACTATCTGTTTCAACTTCAGTGTTTGTTGTTACTGGAGTTGTGATAGTTGTTGAAATATTATTTAATGCATTTTCAACATCGGCAGTATTGAATCCATTTACAATGTTTTTTCCAACATTTTTACCTGCTTCATATGCTGATTTTCCTTTGTCTTTAACTCTTTGTAGCATGTTAAAGAATTCTAGTACTACTTTTTCTTGGATTATTCCTGGTGAATGTATTCCCATTGCGGAAAGCATTCCGTCTACAATTTTTTTACCTATTTGCTTTGCATTTTCAACTAATTGTGAACCTGCAGATAGTATTCTTGAGCCTATGTTTAGGAATTCCTGGTATACTTTTTGAGGTAATTGCTTTATCCAGGACATTACTCCAGATACTACTTTTGAAGCTGAAGTTTTCCCATTACTTATCCATTGTGCTCCTGCAGTTATTATTCTTACAGCTAATGCTAAGAGATATGTTTGTGCTCTGTCAGGTAATTGTTTTAACCAGTTTATTATTCCATTTACAAAGTTAGAACCTGCTTTTACTGCATTATTCCATAGTTGATTTGCCCAGGAAACTACAGTTGAGATTATGGTGCTTAGTATTTGTGCATACATTTGCAGTATTGTTTGCCAGATTAAACTTAATGCTTGAGATAATGAGATTTGCCCAGTAAGGAATGATTGGAATATTCCTATTACTTGTCCTATTGTGTTCCAGATTATTTGCAGTACATTTATTACAAGTTGCCATGCTGGACCAAATACACTTAATAAGAAGTCACCTACTGGTCCTAATGTTTCCATTAGTGTTAGGAAACCTTGGTTTATTAATTCAACAGGATTTCCCCCATCTCCTTGTAGTGTTGCAAAGAATGATTCAAAGGCTGGGCCTAATGTTGATTCTAAAAATTCTGCAATTGGGCTTAGTCCTTCTAATAATACATTCCATGCATCTGTGAAGAAACTTAATGCTCCAGTGAAATCTCCTCTTAATAATGATTGTATTCCATTGAAAACATCCCATATTATGGTGAGTATGTCTATTGCAAGTTGAACTCTAACTTTGAAACTTTCAAATACTGCTCCTATTGCATCGATAACTGCTCTTGTTCCATCAACTTTACCTTTTGCACTTTCTGGGAATATTTCATCCCATATTCCTTTCAACCAATCTACAACTGGTTTGAGAGATTCATTTAAATCAGACCATGCGTCTTGAATTGCTTTGATAGTTGCTTTTACATCAGGATGATTTATGAATGCATCCCATAATCTACCAATATTATTTTTTATGGCTTCGAGCATGGTTCCTACATCTTTCCACCAACCAAAAGCTTTACCTACTTCATATATTGCTACTGCTATTGCAACTAATGCCACAACAACCCATGTTAATGGATTTGCTAAAATTGCTCCTGCAACTGCTAAAAAACTAGCAGCCAAACCCATATTTGCTATTTCAACACCTAATGCTCCAGCAATATAAGTTACAAAACTAGTCGCACTAGCAGCTATTGCGGGAATTACTGAACCAAGAATTACAATACCTAACCCAACTAAAGCTGTTGAAAGTACACCAATAGTTACTGCTGCTTTAGCCCAATCTGGCATGCTTGACCATGCTGATTGTAATGCTTCAACCATCCAAGTAATCATTTCAACAACTGTTATAATTATGGGAGTTATTGGGACAAGGATAGATTGTATTAATTTGCTTCCAGTTACTGTTAATGCTGCCCAAGCATCATCTAATGTTACAATTTCTTGTGCAGACTGTTCAAAACCCATATCGCTAAGTGTTTTGTTCATTGCTTGGAGTAATCCAGTTTTATTATTTATATCTCCATCCCATTCATTTTTCATGAGCATGTCTTGAGATATGCCTATTTCCTGAATTGGCCATCCATTGCATCTGATACTGCAAGTATTGCATCTTCTTGTGTTCTTCCTTCTTTTACGAAAGCTGAACTCATTACTGCAGTTGTTTTAGTAAGTTCATCCATTGAAGCTTTAGGAAGTTTTAATTTCACTCCCATTTCTAATGCGGCTGCACCTACTGCATTCATGTCAACTTTACGAAAACTATCTTGCATTTTGTCAACAGCACCATGGAATTGTTGTAGTTCTCCTTCAGTCATTCCTAGTCTTTGACCGAATCTTTCAAAACTTGCAGCTGCATTTATTGATTCTCTTGCTCCTTGAACCATACTGTTTACAAGGTCAAAACCAATCATTCCTACAGTCATACTTGCTGCTGTTCTAAGAAATCCAAGACCTCCACCTGCAGTTTTAGCTCCGTTTCCAAGTCCTCCGAAACCAGTTCCTGTTTTTTGTGAACTTGTTCTTAAACCTTCTAAAGCTAATTGTGCTTCTCTTGCATCTCTTGTAACATTATCTAAACCAGTAGTATGGAAGTTTAGCAATGAATTTACTTGTTGAAGTATACCAATTAAAACTAATAATATTGCTTTTAGTAGTTCTGCTGATGCTGTTGTTCTACTGAATCCCGAACCATCAATTGAATCTAAGGCTGCATCTGTTGAATGTGCACTTGTTCTAGCTCGATCTAATGCCATGTCTAATTGTGCTGCACTTGATGAAGTTGCTGTTAATGTGTATCCAGTTATACTATTTATTCCACTGCTTAAACTAAGTGCACTGGATGAAGCTTGTTTTAAACTTGAAGATAATAATCTGGTACTATTATTTGAACTATTCATCGAGGAAGATAATCTTGTAGCACTAGATGATGCTGTGAGTAAATTACCTGAATTAATTGTGTTGATTGAAGTGTTAAGTCTATATGCACTATTCATCGATGTATCCATTGAAGTGGTTAATAGTTTTGCAGAATTAGATAATTGATTAATTGTATTGGGATTGATTGAATTTAATGCTGTTTTTGTAGAATTAGTGCGATTTGTAACTTCAGTTAATTCTTTATCTAACTGATTAGCAGAGTTTCTGGCTTTATCCATACTTGAGGAATCAAATTGTCGCATTGCATTTTGAGCTTGTTGTGCTGCTTTTTGAACTTGCTCCATTTGTGCTTGTATCTCTTTTAATTGAGCTTTAACACGGTTTTCCAGTTCAATTATTAACTTTACAATATTATTGCTCATTGTTCTATTCCTCTGCTAATTTCTTGTTTTTTTCTTCTGACACGGTCTTTTAGAGAATGTGAAGCATGATTTGTACCTGAAGATTGTTTATCCTGTTTATCACGAACTAACGGTACTGCATGATTCAAGAATAATTTCTGCCTAATAGTTAAATCTGCTTGGTTTTCTGCTAACATATAACCTATGTCTTGAAGAGTTACTACTTCAATAGCTATGTTTTCATTCTTCTTCACGAAATTCCGCTATATTATTATCCATTGATTCAAGGTTATCTAAACCACTGAAAATTAATGCTTCATTTACAATTAAGTCTAATGTTCCTGCTTTTAATTGTTCAAGGTCTTTTTTAGTGAATTTATCAGGATTGTCTGCATTGTCTAATACTTTTAATGCAAGATTCATTTTTGCATCATATTTCTTTTTTTCCATTGCTGCGAGACTGGTTTTGAATTTTGTGGTGTCTTCTGCAAGGCTGGTTTGTTTTGCTTTGATGGTGGAAATCATGTCGAAGTTTCCTACATCACGGTATGCTGATGTGAATTGGTTGTATTCAAGGTCGCTTATTTCTCTTATTGCTACTTCTTCATTATCGTACATTGGTAGTTCGATTATTTTTGTGTTTTTGATTCCGCCGATGATCATTTCTTTTGTAAGCATAAATATCACATTTTTATATAATAATTTTTTTTTGAATTTTTAAAATAAAGTAATTGAATGAGAATAATCATATTCTCATTTCATTTAATCTGTGTAAACAGTGATTGTTTTTGTTTTACTTGCACCATCAATTAAAATATGTGCTGGTTCTACTTTAGTTGCAGTTGGTTCACCAGTCAACTCTATATCATACACTCCATCTTCAGCAGTAAGTGTTACTTCACCATTACTTGAAGATTCAGCATCAACAGTTGTGGATCCTTTCATTAATGATACTGTGTAATCAGTTGTTAATTTAGCACCTTCCTTATCAACAAGTTTGATTGTTGCATCATAAGTTGGGTTGGGATCACTGTCTGCTTTTCTTGCAAATAATGCTCCAGCTAAATTTTTATAATGGTCCATTGTTGATTCAACTGTTTTTGATAAACAAACAATACTTAATTCATATTTAACTGGGTCTGCATTCATTGTTGCAGATGGTTGGTTGATAATACACATTGGACAATATAATTCGAATTTTTTATCACCATTTCTAATGTAGAACATTAATTCAAAGTATTCTCCTGCAAGGTATCTTCTTGGTCCTTCCTCACTTCCCCAGTACATTTCCAGATATTTTTCATCAGTATCATCTACTGTTAATTTTAAACC
>ERZ857984.1947-NODE-1947-length-14302-cov-3.408507_pt1 | contig 14302 bp, 10 predicted proteins | sample MGYA00519914_ERZ857984 | MGnify/ENA primary metagenome ERZ857984 (study PRJEB31778, sample SAMEA3449417) | human gut metagenome | biome: human gut; feature: human-associated habitat; material: faeces | place: United Kingdom | collected 2010/2012 ... | reverse complement strand
CCGCCCCCGCGACTGGAAGCTTGCCCGCCGCCGTCCCCGGAGGTCTCTTCCGCGAAAGGATTGTACGAAGGGTCGAAGAGAATGCGCGGCTGTTGCGGATGATCCGAAGGATGATCCAGGATACGGTTTATCTCCGGATCCTGCGAAAAGTCGATCGTAGGCAGCACATTGTATTGTCCCAGTGAATGTCGGATGGCGGCTCGGAGGAAGGAATAGATGGTCCGCTCGTCGTCGAATCCGATCTCGGTTTTGGTCGGGTGGATGTTGACGTCGATGCGCGCAGGGTCGATGTCGAAGTAGAGGAAATAGCCCGGGTAGTGCCGTTCGGGGATCAGCCCTTGGAAAGCGGAGAAGACAGCGCTGGACAGATAGGGACTCTTGACGAAACGGCGGTTGACGAACAGGAACTGCTCGCTTCCCTTGGCACGGGCGTACTGGGGTTTGTAGACGAAACCGCCGATCCTGACGATGTCGGTGTTTTCCTCGACCGGGACCAACTTGTTGTCGGTATTGGACTTGAAGATGGCAACGATCCGTCGGCGCAATCCCGAGGGGGAGAGCTTGTGCACCAGGGTATCATCGCGGTACAGTTCGAAAGCCAGTTCGGGGTGGGCAAGGGCCACACGGACGAATTCGTCCGCGATGCGGGAAAATTCGATCGTGTCGGACTTGAGAAAGTTTCTCCGGGCAGGGATGTTGAAAAACAGATTCTTTACCGCCAAAGTCGTGCCGACGGCCGCCGGGAGTGACTCCGTTTTTTTATATTCCGAACCTTCGATGCAGATGCGCACCCCCAACTCGTCTTCCGCCCGGCGCGTGGTCAATTCGACCTGGGCAACGGCGGCGATAGAGGCCAAGGCTTCACCCCGGAAGCCTTTGGTATGCAAGTGAAAGAGATCCTCGGCCGAGGAGATTTTCGAGGTAGCATGCCGCAGGAAACAGTTGCGGGCATCGGTAGGGCTCATTCCGCAGCCGTTGTCCGTAACCTTGATCAGTTGTCGGCCTCCCTGACGGACAGAGACAATGATGTGTGTAGCCGAGGCATCGACCGCGTTTTCCATGAGCTCCTTTACTACCGAAGCGGGGCGTTGCACCACTTCTCCCGCAGCAATCTGGTTGGCGATGTGATCCGGCAGTACTTTGATAATGTCGCTCATGCGTGTTTTTTTCCTTTCCGCGGAGTATCCGCGATCGTCCCGAGAAAAAAGGGGGTTATTCCCGGATGGTTTTTTTCCACTCGGTCAGGAACGAACAATCTTTCCAGTCGTCGTTGATGTGAATGAAGATTTCCTTTGATTTTTTACGAACCCACTCCTGGATGATGTTGTTCTCCATTTCCTGTTTGGCGAGGGTTTTGAGTTTGTCGAAGTCCTGCGAGTAATCGGCCGGGTGTGTCTGGCTGTGCTTGCGCACGTAATAGATGGCGTAATAGTCGCCCGAGCGGGCATCCTCGATGAAGACCGGATCGGATACCTGTCCGGCTTGGAGGTTGCTTACTGCGTAGTAAAGGTTGCGATCGAGTTCCGTTACCTTGAAAGCACTTTCGCCGGTGTACATGTTGAGCATGTTGCCGTTGTTGTAGCGCGTGGCTTCGTCCTGGGAGAAACGTTTGACGGCATCGTCGAAATTCAGTTCTCCGCTGCGGATTTTGGTTACGATGCTGTCCATGCGGGTCTGCGTCTTTTGCAGGTCGTCCGGCATGAGCTGGGGTTTCATCAGGATATGGCGCAGGTCGAGTTGTTCGCCCCGGCGCTTGATCACTTGGATGATGTGGTAGCCGTATTCCGTCTCGACGGGGTCGGAGATTTCGCCTTCGTCCAGATTGAAAGCAGCCGCCTCGAACGGTTTGACAAACTGTCCCTTGCTCACATTTTCATAGACACCTCCGTTGGAAGCCGAACCGGCATCGTCCGAATACAGGATGGCCATCATGCGGAAGTCGGCATTTCCGGCTTCGATGTCCTTTTTCATTTGGGTAAGGCGGTTGACGACCTCGTCGATGGCTTCCTGACTGGGTTTGGGGCGAAGCACGAGGGTGGCCAGTTCAAATTCCTCCTCGAATACCGGCAGGGAGTCCTTGGGAATGCGGTTGAAAAAGCGGCGCACATCTTCCGGAGAAGGGTTTACGTCGCCGATGAGTTCTTTTTTCATCGCAGTGGCGAAGGCCTGCGAGCGGATGATGGGGGTCAGGTCGGCCGCCATCGTTTCTTCGTCGGGTTTCTGGTAGAGCTCCAGCATCTTGTTGACCGATCCGGCGCTCAAAGCCAGCCGTTCGATGGTTTGGGCTACTTGGTTGCTTACCTCACTGTCGGTAACTTCCAGACTGTCCACCTGTCCCTGATAAGCCAGCATCTTGTCGGTGATCAACTGTTCGAGAATACTGCACTTGTCGCTCTCGTCCAGGTATTCGCCGTTCATCTGCCGTTGGGTATAGGCGCCTTCGATGTCCGATTCGAGTACCGCATCGTCGCCCACGGTGGCAGCTACTCCATCGATCTTGTACGCTTGGGGAGAACGGGGCGGCAGGGAATCCTGTGCCGCCTGTTCGAGCGTGTCGGCTGCGGTTTGTTCTGCAGGAATTGGCTGGGCGGAAGCCTGAAAGGCCAGGCAAGCAAATGCGGCGGTGGCACATGCAAATCTATTTATCTTCATGGAGGTTGAATATTTCGATTTTTTGGTTTTCTTCAGCTTGTTGTCTCAGTTCGGCGTTGGCCTGGCGGAGCGTTCCGGCCATGCGGCGATTCAGCAGAATGCTCTTGATCTGGTGGCGGACATATTCGATCGGTGCTTGAGAGCCCCGGCGGAGGTATTGCGAAACGCGTCCCAAATATACGCCATCGGCGTTTTTCGCCACAAAGGAGTATCCTTTTTTTTGAGCGGCCGAGGAGGCGAAGTCCTCGTCGGTTTCGTATTTCCCCATCAGCGTTTCCAGCTCGGTCCACTCGTTGCACACGAGCGGAGCATTGTACGCAGCCTGCTTCATGACGTCTTCCACACCGGCTTGCCAGCTCCACGGCAGGATCGTTCCGTCGGGGTTTTTGTGGCTCTTGGCCCAGTCGGAGGGTGCCTTGTCCCGGGCAAAGGCCGTACGGAGCTTTTTTCGCAGTGCTTCGTCGCAGTAAGTAACCGAGAGGTAAGACCAGCAAAGGATGTCTTTGTCCAGGGTGAAGTTGTTTTTGTTGGCCTGATAATATTCTTCGATTTCCGATTCGTTCACCAGCGTGTCGAGCCGTTCGGAAATGATCTTCTGTTCGTACCGCCCGGTGAGCAGCAGTTCCCGGAAGTCGGCGATCTCTTTTTCCAGGTCTCCTTCCGGCATGTTCATTTGCGCCGTTTTGAGGATCAGTTGACGGGTAATCCAAGCGTCGATGTAGCGCGAGACGATGGCGGTGCTGTCCTGAGGAGAAGATCCCTTGGGGACGATATTCCGCAGGTCGCTTCGGTAGAGGTACGTGTCGTACACACGCGCTACCGGCGGATTGCGGTCGTCGCCACGCAGGGTAGATACGTAGCCTTTTATCCGGTTGCATCCGCTGAAAAGGGCGGTTGCCAGGGCAAGTCCGCACACTGTCCCCCAAAGGTTTTTCATGGTTGCCATCGTATGCAACGGTGTTTCCGGTTATTATTCGATACCGCGTTTTTTCTTTTCGGCATTCACGGCCTTATCCAAGGCCTTCAGTTGTTTTTTGAAGATCTCGACCGTATGCCCTTTGCGCAGCAGCGCAGGATAGCGTTCGGCGCACAGAGCATAGTAGTCTTCCTGTACCTGTCCCAAGGCCTGATCGTAGGTCTTTCGCTGCGGAGGGAAAAGTTCCAGAATGTTGAAAACAAAGTAATTGTCTCCTTCCTGGATGATGTCCGAGACCCCGAGGCGGATGTCGAAGTCCGGTTTGAAGACTTTGGCCGTTTCTTCGGTGAGCTCATACCCTTCGGCTACCGAGGCCAGCCCTTTGTTGAGCAGGGAGAGCACCTCCCGATAGTCTTTCCCCTGTTGCATCATCTGCCGGACACGTTCGGCGGTAGCGGCATCCCGGCACATGACAACTTGGTAATGTGCCCGCTGTCCCCACAGGTAGCGGGTGGTGTCCTGGTTGTAGAGAGCCATCAGTGTATCGGGATCGACTTCGCTCAGTTGTTCGACGCAGTAAGCATCCGTCAGTGTTTGGATGATGGCCTTGCGACGAAACTCTTCGATCGAAGACTTGATGCGTTCGTCGGTCTGGGGCAGATCGCGCACATACATGCTCAAGGCCATCGAACTGGCAAAGTCGTCGAATTTGTCCTGGACGATCTGACGCAATTCCGAACGCTCGTCGTATTTGTCCATGTCGTAGATGAGCGAATTGTAAAAGTCGCTCGTGGTAAAGGTGCTGTCCCCCAGCGTGAAAAGTGGCTCTCCTGCATTTTCGACGTAGCTGCTTTTCCATTCGCCCCACAAGAAGCCCATGTTGGAAAGGGTTTCGACAACGGCTTCGTATTGCGAGGAATCGACGCTCAGCGGGTAAATCTTCAGTTTGTCCCGGGCGTAGGCTCTACGGGCGGGCAGGTATCGGTCGCCGGCCAGGACCTGCTGGTTCAGGAAATCCTTCCGGGTCTCGTAATCGTCGTTGCGCACTTTGCTGATCACTTGAATGATCTCCCAGCAGTCGGGCAGGGCGAGGATACTGGTGGTCTGTCCCGGTTCGAGGGCAAAGACCATGTCTTCGATCTCGGGCAGAAGCTCGCCGATGCTGTAAAAGCCAAGGTAGCCTCCGTTGGCTTGGGTGGCGGCATCCTCGGTATAGTTGAGTGCCACATCGGCAAAGTCGTCGCCTTCTTTCAGTCGGTTATAAGCACGCCGGATGTCGGCCAATGCCTGGGTGTCGAGAGAGTCGGAACCTTTGCGCATCACCAGAATGTGGGCCAGTTCGACCATTCCCCGTGCCGGGCGGCGCTCGCTCGGGCGGACGATGTGGTAGCCGAATTCGGTGCGCACCGGCTCGGAAAACTCGCCCACCGGCGTTTGGTAGGCGGCCGTTTCCAGGGCGTACGGCAATTGGAATACCGTAACAAAGCCCAACTCACCTGTACTTCCCCCGGGATTGATCTTTACCGCCAGCGTATCGAACGGAGTGCCGGCTTTGAGAGCCTGGTAGACCGAATCGATGCGGGCACGGGCCGCCAGCGAGTCTTTTTCAAAGGCATACCGGGAGACGGGAACCAGGATGTGCGATACCCGTACGTCTTCCTTGGAGCGGTCGGCGGCTTCCCGGGAGAGGTGTTCGAGTGCCTTCTGGTCGATGTTGTAGGAAACGATGCTCAGGTTGGCAAAATCGTTTACCGCCCGATCCAAAGAGGCCAGCGTGTCGATGCCTTGGGCGCGTGCCTGGTTGTACAGAACGATGTTGTCGATGAAGGTGTCGAGGTATTTTCCCGGGGTGAAGTCGGCCTTGTCCTCCGCTTGGAGATAGGCTTCGAAATAGGGATTGAAAAAATCCTGCGGATAGTACATCTTGCCGTCTATCGAGACGAAAGGTTGTTCGGCCTTTTTGGCTTCGGCGGTCAGGCAGCAGGCTGCCACCGCGAGAAGAGTGAGAATATTTCTTGTGATTCGCATCATCTGATGGGGTCGTTTTTTTAGTGGCAAAACGAGAAACAAATGTAGCAAATAAATGAAAAACGGCCGCTTTTCCAACGGAATAAGCCGGCCGTTTAAGTAAAAATTATTGCTTTTTAATGCTTTTTTAACGGGAGTAGTTCGGCGCTTCTTTGGTGATGGTGATGTCGTGCGGGTGGGATTCCCGGATGCCCGACGAAGTAATCTGTACAAAGCGAGCCTCGCGCTGCATCGTTTCGATATCCTTGGCCCCGCAGTATCCCATTCCGGCGCGCAATCCGCCGATGAACTGGTGCATGGATTCCGAGAGGCTCCCTTTGTAGGGAACGCGTCCGACGATGCCTTCGGGGACAAGTTTGCGGTTGTCGGTTTCTCCTTCCTGGAAATAGCGGTCCTTCGAGCCTTTCTCCATGGCTTCGATGGATCCCATGCCCCGGTAGGTTTTGAACTTTCGGCCTTCGTAGATGATGGTCTCGCCCGGGCTTTCCTGCGTGCCGGCCAGCATCGAACCCAGCATGACGCACGAAGCTCCTGCCGCGATGGCTTTCGGAATATCCCCGGTGTATTTGATTCCGCCGTCGGCGATGATGGGAACACCCGAGCCTTCGATGGCGGCAGCAACCTCCAGTACGGCCGAGAACTGCGGATAGCCCACTCCGGCTACGATGCGGGTCGTACAGATCGAACCGGGGCCGATACCCACCTTCACGCCGTCGGCACCGTTGGAAATCAGGAACTCGGCGGCTTCGGCCGTGGCGATATTGCCTACGACCACCTCCAGATCCGGATAAACCGCCTTGATCTTGTGCAGCGTATTCTTCACATTGACCGAATGGCCATGGGCCGTATCGAGCACGACGGCATCGACATCCTCATCGACGAGCGCCTTCACGCGATCCATCACGTCGGGTGTGATGCCGACCCCCGCCGCAACGCGCAGACGGCCTTTCGCATCCTTACAGGCGTTGGGATGGTCCTGCACTTTCGTAATATCCTTATAGGTAATCAATCCGACGAGCTTGCCGTCGGCATCGACTACGGGCAACTTCTCGATTTTGTTGCGCAGCAGAATGTCGGCCGCACGCTGCAAGTCGGAGTTGTGAGTGGTCACCAGCCCCTCCTTGGTCATCACCTCGTCGATCTTGCGGTTCATATCGCGCTGGAACCGCAAATCGCGGTTGGTCACGATGCCGATCAAATGCTGATCCGGAGCCACGACGGGAATACCGCCGATCTTGTTCTCCTTCATCAATGCCAGCGCATCGCCTACGGTATCGTCCTTGGAAATAGTGATCGGGTCGTAGATCATACCGTTTTCGGCACGCTTCACCTTCCGCACGTGAGCCGCTTGCTCGGCAATCGACATATTCTTGTGAATTACGCCGATACCGCCTTCGCGGGCCAGGGCGATAGCCAGAGGCGCCTCGGTCACCGTATCCATGGCGGCCGATACGATCGGGATGTTGAGTTGGATGTTTCGGGAAAAACGGGTCACTACGCTGACCTCACGCGGCAACACTTCGGAGTATGCGGGCACCAAAAGCACATCGTCGAACGTAAGTCCTTCGGGTTGCACCTTCTCATTGATAAAAGACATAGGAGTGAGATTTTGTTGCCTGCAAAAGTAATCATAATTTTTGGATTATTTTTCGTACACGCCCCGAATTTCCAAAAAATCGGCTCCACAGCAAGAAAAACATCCTTACAGCAGGGCGACCGTTTCAAAATCACGGGCATCAAGCCACCACGACGCTGCCGAAGCGTATTGTTTGCCTCTGGGGAGCGAGGTCTCGGCATCCAAGTATCACCTTTTTCAAAAAACGATTCCCGTATGAAATTTTATTACAATTCTATCGTTTAATTAATATAGTGCGCTTGATTTTAAGTTTTTACTTCATAAAAATATAGGCGGCGCATCGGCAAACTATCGTCCTGCAAGCCGAATCACCGAAAAGATACATGATACGTTAGACACTCTTCTATCATGAAAAGAATTCTGCTTTTTATTACGGCAACGCTTTTGCTCGCCTCCGGAACCTCCTGCTCGGACGACAATACCGGTTGCAATCCGACCAGCGACGAATTAGGGATTCCCGATAGGGATGGCCATGATGCTAATGGAGTGGAGATATGGCAATCGGAGAGATTGATTTTTCAAGACTATTATTCTTTAATCCAAGAAGAAATAGAGCAAAAAGCAACGATAAAATCAGTCTGGTGGCTTTCCCCCGCCAAGGAAGAATGCAGTGTCCGCTGGAATTGTTCGGCTCCTATTATGGGGAAAACAGATCATTCCTCTCCCTATATAATCAATCTCAATTACAATATGAATTCATCGCAAATTACGATTGACTTAACAGATGTAACGGACAATTTTACCGTCGAAGCAATTGTTTCCATTGGGAATCTATCCATACGTCGATTCCAAACTATCCCAATTGTGACAAATGAGATTCGATGCGATGCATTTTATTACACCTTCGGGACACCACTCACGCAATTAGAAAATAATATAGACAATGAAAATACACTCAACTCTGATATATTAAAGGCGACCTATTATGCAAGAACTCGTCCGGTCAATTTTCTCGGATTTACGAATTTACCGGGACAAAGATTAGAAAAATTATACTGCACGGCCACAATTGCAGATCCGAATCCTCTACATGATTTACAATATGCGTGCAAGATATGTTTATCTCCTGAAGAACCAGAATTTGAATTACAAAGCAGATCGGAGAATGTGTATCGCGTTCTGAATCCCCAACAGTGGGAAGTAAACGGCCTGCGCTGCACACTCGAAAATACGACCTGGCGACAGTTAGGTGCTTTAGACGATACGGATGATACGGAGTTTGCATGCCTTACTATTGAAAAAATATAATCAAATCATGAAAAAGAGTTTATTATTCCTAATAACTGCGACTACTCTTATAACTGGAATATCCTGCTCGGACGACAATACCGATTTCGATCCGACCAGCGACGAATTGGGGATTCTTTATAAAGATGGTCATGATGTCTATGGCGTGGAAGTTTGGACGCCGGAAGAGGTAAGTTTCACGGACTATTACTCATTGATCGACTCGACAATTCACGAGAAAAACACAACTAAATCGATTTGGTGGCTTTCCCCGATCGGAGAAAAAAATAATATCCATTGGAATTATTCAGCTCCTGTTACAATGAGAATGGATGAAGTATCTCCCTCTATGACAGCACCTAACAACAATTTGAATAAATCACAAATCGATATAGATTTAACGAATGTAACAGACGGTTTTACCATCGAAGCAATCATTACTATTGGAGATCAATCGATACGGCGTTTTCAGACTATCCCTGTAAAAAAAAGTGTATATAAATGCGACATTTTCTTTTATACATTCGGGGTGAATTTAGAACAAATGGAACACGATTGGATCAATAATGAAGGAACCATGAATACCGCTACCTTGAAAACGGCACGGTTCGTACAATCATTTCAAACTATTGATTTTTTAGGATTTACAGATCCGCCTCTCAAAAATTAGTGAAATTATACGGAACGGCTTCCGGAAAGAATAATTTATCACTCGATCTGTTAAGGGAGGGGTGCATGCGTTGCTATATACCGGAAGAACCGGAATTTGAATTACAAAGTGGGACAGAGAATATTTATCGTGTTCTGAATCCTCAACAGTGGGAAATCAATGGTTTGCGCTGCACACTCGAAAATACGACCTGGCGACAGTTAGGTGCTTCAGACGATACGGACAATACGGAGTTCGCGTGCCTTACTATCGAAAAATTATAACCTTTCAAAGAAACGGATGCTCTTTGAGCATCCGTTTCTTTATAACTAATCATTTTTTAATACGTAGTACATAAGTACCATTATTTTTTGTATCTTCATCAAGAAATATCTGACCTGGTTGCATATTTACTGGAAAAGATCCGGTAGGAATACCAACAGGTAGATTATTGATCTTCAACATAGTATTTATTTGGGAAGTTTCCAAATAAAAAATAGAGTTTTCTCTTCTTTTTAAGTCCAGTAGATTTGGTGATATGGTATTCACATATGCATTACTGGGCGCCGACACTACAACACCAATGGAAGTCAATTTTGCAGTGGCATTTTCACCTCTTACTGTAACGGTATCGAACTCTCCGTTCGAAGCTTTCACAGTCCCGGACGCCGTAACGGTATTAACCTCCAAGTCATCCGGTATATCCATGGGGAAATCGCCCTCGATCTTTGAAGCGGTCAGGGTTCCCTTCGTCGTGATATTGCCTGTGGCGACGATGGTCCCCGCATCGATCCGACTCTTGACATTCAACGTATCGGTTTCCAAGCTATTTGCTCTCATATTTACGACATCGAGCGCTCCATTGCCGATATGGATGCGATCTTTTCCAGTCGTACTGTATGAGTTGACAGCATCGTACCATACAATTAGGAACTGTCCGCTCGATGCGAACTCTTGCACTATGGCCGACTGGCGTTTGACATCGCTGCGATTACCGAACTGGGCGATCCAGTCGCCCGGCTGGGGCTCGCCGGTTCCTTCGGAATCAGTACTCGAAAACTCGATCCAATCTTCTCCCGCAGCTGTTACCAGTTTCCAATATTGACGAATCGTACTTCCAGTTGCCGGATTTTTCTGCACAAAAAAGAATTGATCGTCTTCTGCGAATTCGTTATTGCCACATGGAAATTCCAAATCGGCATGCCAAATATTATCCTGGGCTTGCGGCGTATAGAGTGTCGGTGAAGAGGAAAACTCGACCTTCGCATTCCGGAAATATACAATGGCTCCGGCGGTATTATTATATATCTGAAAATTCCGCATACCGGTCGGTGTCAAAACCGTCGATATCCGAATCCATCGCCCCACTTGATATTCCGCAAGCTCGACGATACTTTTCGTTTCATCCGCAGCTCCCAGGCGAATCTGCGCCGGAGCCTCGGCGAAGACATCGACCGAAGTCGCCATCGGCCGTCCCTGGGAACAAAGCGGGGCATCTTCGAAATAGTCGAGCCAGACCCCTGCCGATGATCCGGCACCTACGGTTTTCATACACGATTTACCGTGAAAATTTCCGAACGAAAGGTTGCTGCCGTTCGTCGTTTTCCAATTGGCAGCCGATGCCAGCGAAGTGTCCGCACCCGGCTTCATCGCTGCGATTTTGTTTCCCTTTACCTGTTCCGCAGCGACGATCCGGGCGGATGCCGAAGAAAAAATCACGCGGTCGCTCATCATAGTACTGAATGTTCCGGGACGGGATGCCTGTTCGGAACGGTCGGCAGACAACGCCCTTGCACTTGCGTTCTCCAGTCTGGACGGATTTTCCGTCGCATCGATCTGTTTTTCCATAAACGATACAGGTTTAATTATTTATTTACTCGGGTCGGCAGCGGGAATCTTCGCCAGAAGATACCCTTCCGCCATTCATTCTCAATCGATCTTCACCTGCGGTCAAAACCCGAATCGGCCTGTCTGCCGGGATTTCGGCCTCATTCTTTTATAAAGACAGCAAATAATATTGCATTCCAAACGAAACGTGTGCTATTTTCGAAGATCGGGACAAATCCGTTCCCGTCCCTTTCCCGAACCTTCGAGATCGGCAATCCCCGTAATGGATCCGGCACTCTCACCCCGCCGCCGACATATCGCCGTACATACAGCGGTGAAAGCCACAATACGGTCTCGCGCCGTCCATCCGGCACGAAAGCCTATTCCCCTCAAGCATCGAACAGGACATAACGAAAAAATATCGGAAGCTCCGCCGGGAACTTCCGATACACATAAAAGAGGATATAAAAACCCGTATTTCTAATATTGCTCCGACTCATTCGGGAAATCGCCCGATTTGACGTCCTCAACATAAGACGTGACCGCACCGGTCATCACCTCGTGCAAATCGGCATAACGGCGCAGGAAACGCGGCGAGAAACCCTTATTGATCCCCAGCATATCGTGAATCACGAGCACCTGTCCGTCCACACCGCCCCCGGCCCCGATACCGATGATCGGAATCCGCAGTTCGGAGGCGACCCGGGTCCCCAGCGCCGCAGGAATCTTCTCGAGCACGATGGCGAAACATCCCGCGTCTTCGAGCAGATGAGCGTCCCGCACCAGCTTCTCGGCCTCCTCCTCGTCTTTGGCCCGCACGTTATAGGTACCGAACTTATGAATCGACTGTGGCGTCAGGCCCAGATGCCCCATCACGGGGATTCCCGCCGAAAGGATACGGTTCACCGATTCGAGGATCTCCTCGCCGCCTTCGATCTTCACCGCATCGGCCTCGGTCTCCTTCATGATGCGGACGGCCGACTCGAGCGCCACTTTCGAATTTCCCTGGTACGTACCGAACGGCAGATCGACCACCACCAGCGCACGGCGCACGGCGCGTGCGACCGAGCGGGCATGGTAAATCATCATATCGAGCGTAATGGGCACCGTCGTTTCGTAACCCGCCATCACGTTGGCCGCCGAGTCGCCCACCAGAATCACATCGACCCCCGCCGCATCCACGATGCGGGCCATCGAATAATCGTACGAAGTCAGCATGGCGATCTTCTCCCGGCGCTGCTTCATCTCCCACAGACGATACGTCGTGACCGCCCTCACTGTACTCTCTACTGACATAGCATTATATATTTTCAATTTTCGAATCGGGAACCCTCCGGGTATTCCTCCTTTTCCCACCGGTAACCCGGGGCAAATTTAGCGTTTTGGCCGGACTTGCCAAAAAAAGTTCCACAAAACGACTCCTCCGGCCACCGAAACGTTCACCGAATGTTTGGTTCCGGCCTGCGGAATCTCGATCGCCCCGTCTGCCGCATCCACGACCTCCTGCGCCACGCCGTCCACCTCGTTGCCGAACACCAGGGCGTATTTCTGCCCCGGTCGAGGCCGGAATTCATCCAGCATGACGGCTCCTTCGACCTGCTCCACGACGTAAATGAGATACCCCTGCGCACGCAGCGCAGCGATGCAGTCGGTCGTCGCGGCGAAATAGTCCCACGCAACGGTCAGCTCGGCTCCGAGCGCCGTCTTGTGGATCTCCCGGTTGGGCGGGGTGGCGGTGATGCCGCACAAGGCGATACGTTCGACGGCAAAGGCGTCCGCCGTGCGGAAAAAGGCCCCGACGTTCTGCATCGAGCGTACGTTGTCCAGCACGACCGCCACCGGCATTTTCTCCATACGGGCGAACTCCCCGGCAGAGGGACGCCCCAGCTCTTCGTTGGTAATCTTTCTCATCGTTACAACTTCCCTGTTTTCACGGCAAAAGTAAGCAAATCCGAATATTTTAGCTAACTTTGGCGACCTAAATACACGCAAAAGCGTCCCGTTCCGCAGACGGCTCCGCCCGGCGGACCGGCAACCGGACGGAACGCGCGACAAACGACTACGATCGCCTATGAAGCAAATCGCACTTATCCTGACACTTCTGCTGGCTGCCGCCGGCGCCTCGGCCCAGGAGGTTTTCATCGGAGCCGACTTCGACACCCGGTTCGACAACCGCGAACACTCGGACTGCAACATCGACGATTCGCACACGTTCTTCAGTATGCGCCTGACCCCGAAAGCGGGTGTTATCTGGTCCGAAAAGAACCGGCTGGTGGTAGCCGTCGATCTGTTGCAAGACTTCGGCGACAAGGAACACAAGTTCTTGAGTAAAGTGGACCCCCAGATCTACTACCAGTTCAACTCGAAGACGGCACAGGCCGTAGCCGGTATTTTCCCGCGCTCCCTGCTGCTGGCCCGATACGATCCGTTCTTCCTGGGCAGTGCCTACTCGTTCTATAATAATCGCATCCAGGGCCTGGCCGCCCACTATAAATCCCAAACGGGCTCCTTCATCGAGTTCGCCATCGACTGGGAGGGAATGCGCTCGTACCAGACGCGCGAGAAGTTCCGCATCCTCTCGGGCGGCGAATACAAGGGACGCCATTGGTACGGCGGCTATGTCATGACCCTGCTCCACTACGCCAAAACCGACAATACGGAGTTGGACGAAGGGGTCGTGGACCACATCCTGCTCAATCCCTACGTCGGCTACCGCTACGAAGGAGCCTACACCTTCGATGCCCGGCTGGGTTACCTGCAAAGCCTGCAGCGCGACCGCCGCACCGAAGAGGGCTGGAAAGCGCCCAAAGGCGGGCGCCTCGCCCTGTCGGTAAGCCGCTGGGGTGTCTGTCTGCTCAACGAACTCTACGTCGGCGAGAACATGCTCCCCTTCTGGGACATCTATGGCACCGGACTCTATGCCAGCGGCCCCTTTTACGCAACCCCCAAGAAGATCTACAACCAGACGGCCGTCACCTACAACCGCCGCTTCTTCAACAACACGGTGGGCGTTTCGGCCGGATTCTATTTCCATTACGACGGCGTGGGCCTGGGCCTGCAACAGATCCTGAAAGTATCGGTCAATCTGCAAAAAACCGTTTACCGTCCCAAAAAATAGACGCAAAGGCGGAAAAAAGTTGTAATTTTGTGAAAAATATACCTGCTATGGCAATCGCAACCAACGACACCAATACCAAGGAGAAAGCCGCGAACTTTCTCGAAGAGATCATTCAGGAGTCTATCGCCAAGGGCGACACGCGCGTACAGACCCGTTTCCCGCCCGAACCCAACGGCTACCTGCATATCGGCCACGCCAAGAGCATCTGCATCAACTTCGGACTGGCCAAGAAATACGGCGGCAAGTGCA
>ERZ857984.1942-NODE-1942-length-14339-cov-3.007841_pt1 | contig 14339 bp, 15 predicted proteins | sample MGYA00519914_ERZ857984 | MGnify/ENA primary metagenome ERZ857984 (study PRJEB31778, sample SAMEA3449417) | human gut metagenome | biome: human gut; feature: human-associated habitat; material: faeces | place: United Kingdom | collected 2010/2012 ... | reverse complement strand
ATAGGAGCAGATAGATGATTGCCCAGAGAATGCTTCTGAAAAATCCTGTGATTGAACCAACTACGTCCATATGATCACTCCTTTATTCTTCATGTTCTGTTACTGTAATCCAAAGATTTTGAATAATGTAGTGATCAGTTCCGCAATGATTGTCACGATGATGATTTTCTTAATCATTCTGAAAGGCTTGTGTCTTTCCTTCTCATCTTCATCCATAACAAACCATTTAACGAATGAGATAAGACATACAATCACTGCAACAAGCGGTACTACCCACATCAAGAATGTAGTGATCGGGTCAATATACTTCTTAGCGGTAGACTGTGCCAGTCCGCTGTTGAAGCCGTCAAGCACATAAGGTGTCATGATGACTGCTGTCTTGAGATTTGTCAAAGCTGTAGATAAAATCATTTTTCTTTCTTCCTCCTTCTATTCAATCTACTTTTCTACTTCATCCAACAAGTAGAAATATAAGCATATGAATTCTCATTCATATGCTTATATCAATATTTGTTAGTAATTAAATAATGAAAAGGCTGAAGATTACCTCCAGCCTTAATCATTGATTATGCTCTTATGCTCTTACTGAGCGTTTTTCTTCTTTCTGAGGATAAGAATCACGCAGATAAGAAGAACGATACCAGAAATGCCTGTTAAAGCAGTGAATTTCTTGATATCTGTACCATCACCAGTCTTAACGCCTGTTGTTGGCATAGGTGTATCCTGATAAACAAATGAATATGTCTTGCCGACATTTTCTAGATTGTCATCAATAACTACCTTCTTGACTTCCTTAGATAATAAGTATCCTGTTGGAGCCTTAGTCTCCTTGATATAGTAAGTACCATATCTTAAATCCTTGAATGTGGCTGTACCAGCATTCTTGTCAGCTGAGACAGTTGTAATAGCATTCTTGCATTCTGCATCTGAATACATAGTGAATTCAAAATCCTTTGATCTGATGACTTTCTTAGTCTGAGCATCAACTTTCTGGACTTCGATATCTGTTAGAACAGGATGTTCCTTGATTTCTACATCCATGTTCTGTTCACCAGATACAACAAGAGTTCTATCAGGAGCAGTCATATATCCTTCAGGAGTCTTAGTTTCCTTTAAGATATATTCGCATCCTGCATCCAATCCACTTACTGCATGAGCAGTGCCGTCTGTAGTCCACTTGTCAACGATATTTCCATCCTTGTCGAATACTGTGAATTCAGCACCTTTAACTGCATCGCCAGTCAATGCATCAGTCTTAGTCACCTTCACTTGTGCATCAAACATGTTGACTTCCTGGTCAACCTTTTCTTTTGTAACAGTGAATGTGATTTCGTCAGCTCTTACATATCCTTCAGGAGCAGTCTCTTCGATAAGAGTGTAAGTCTTTCCTTCTTCAAGTCCGCTTACATAATGTTCCTTTTCACCAGATACCCACGTATCAACAGTATTTCCATCTGCATCCTTGACAGTAAGAGTAGCACCAGGAACTTCCTGAGTGCCTGTGATATCTGTCTTAGTGACAGAAATCTGCTTATCAAGCATGTTTACTTTCTGGTTCACCTTATCCTTAGATACAGTGAATTCGATAGATTCAGCTTTTACATAGCCGTTTGGGGCAGTTGTTTCTGTTAATGTGTAAGTCTTGCCTTCTTCAAGACCACTTACATAATGTTCTTCTTTTCCAGAAGTCCATTCATCAACAGTCTTGCCTTTTTCATCTGTGACAGTCATCTTGGCACCTTCAACTTCCTTAGTACCAGTGACTTCTGTCTTTGATGCAGTGATTTTTGCATCCTTCATTACTACTGATTCATTCTTCTTTTCGTTTGAAACTGTAAAGAAGACATCTTTAGCTTTTACATATCCTTTTGGTGCTTCTGCTTCAACAAGTCTGTAAGTCTTGCCTTCTTCAAGACCACTTACGTAGTGGTCTTCCTTAGTAGATGTCCATGAGTCAACGACTCTGTTCTGGTCATCTCTGACTTCAAGTTTTGCACCTTCTACATAATTTTTACCAGAAACATCCTTCTTAGATGCTGTAAACTGTTTATCTTTCATTACAATAGTCTGGTCTTTCTTATCTGTAGATACTGTGAATTTGATAGATTCAGCCTTTACGTATCCCTTTGGAGCAGTTGTTTCTGTTAGAGTGTATTCCCATCCTTCGTGTAATCCCTTGATAGAATGAGGATTTCCATCAGAAGTCCATGTGTCAATTACCTTGCCATCGTTATCAGTTACAGTCATGACTGCACCCTTGATTTCGTCTGTACCAGTGATTGTAGTCTTGCTTGCAGTCACTTTCTTATCAACAAATGTGACTGTATCAGTCTTATTCTTGCCATTGATCTTTACATACTGAGTATCATCAGATAATACGAAGTTATGGCTGTTTCCAGCCTCCTGAGTTGGAGCACTGATTTCCTTTACATAATAAGAGCCGTATGGTAAATCACCAGATCTTGCCACACCGCTGTCGTCAGTCTTGATTGATACAACAAGCTGACCTTTCTTATAAAGCGTATCGCCGATATACATATCAGCATTTGCATAGATACCAAATTCACCGCTCTTTAGAGGATTGCCTTCAGTATCTGTCTTCTTGATTTCAATCTTTCCTGTTTTTACGTTTTCCTTTGAGTCAACGTTGCCAAGAATGATTGCTGTATTCTGGTCCTTGTAGGTAAGTTCTACTGTGTAGGTATTCCAGTCTAAGTCATATGCTTCTGGAGCCTTAGTCTCCTTGACAGTATAAGTACCAAGTACTAGATTTTCTAGGCTTCCATTGCCGTCCTTATCAGTTGTGATTTTACCTACTTCCTGACCATCAGCACCGTAGACTGTGTATTCGGCACCTTCGAGTGAGGCTTCACCTTGAACATTGCCCTTTGAATCTGATTTCTTGATAGAGATCTTGCCTGTTGGAGCTTCATCAGTGATGGTAGTCTCAGCTGTGTGATTAGCAGAGACTGTAGTTTTGAATGGTGCAACATTTACAAGATAGCCGTTAGGGGCTGTCTTTTCAGTGACTGTGTAGTCACCGATTGGAAGTTCATTCACAGTGATTTCACCATTTGTGACTGTGACATCCCTGTCATAGCCGTTTCCAGAAACATGGAATACTGCTCCATCAAGAAGCTTTCCACCTTTATCTGTCTTTCTGAGTTTGAGACTTCCTAGCTGAGCTCTGAAATCTGCATTAAGGAATGTATTCACTCCAGGGTCAACAGTAAGCCATGTTCCAACATGCTGTTTTCTGCTGTCACCGTTCCAGGCGATGAGCGGTGCAAATGTGAACCCGCCTTTAAGATATCCTGAGTATGCATGTCCAGTGTATCCTGCATCCGCTTCATAGTGGACTGTGTCACCGCCATATACATCAACGACCTGTCCTGCCCATCCTTTTGTCTCGTTCACGACCTTCACTCTGTTTGTCTGGGTGTTGATTGTGATGTGATATCCATTAGGACCATTAAGTCTGGAAGACTCAGACTTCTGGATCTTCGCATTCTGGTCATACCATGTATTCACGACATGTCGGCTGAATACTAGATTGTTTTGATGCAATGGATCAGGCTTTGATGTAGCATAGTTGTAGAAGTCTGTCATGATACCCTTGCTGATGGATGAGCCTGAATAGGCATGAGAGAGTGCCTTTGACATGATGACATTCTTCTCGTTATCTGATTTTCCATGCAGTCCGCTCCATTCTTCATAGCCGAACCAGCCGTAGTACATGATTTTTCTGATGTTTGCGTATCTCGCTTCAGTGCTTGTATATATTTCAGCATTCATGTTTTGACTACCTGGTGTCTTCTTGGCATGTTCAAGACACCAGGCTTGTCTGCCATTGATTCTGAACTTTCCGCATGTGCTTCCATACGCTTTGCTCTTGCCATCGTAATCTACATGAGCAGAGAACGCTTCTACAGTACTGATACCCTGTGAGGCTATGCCAAGTGTCATGAGGGCAGATAAAGCAACAGCACCGAGCTTTTTTAATATATTTCGGTTCATTTTTCTTCTCCCTTTCCGAATTAGAGAGGCATATATCTATGCCATGCGAGGTTATATATAGACCAGTCAGACGTGACGCCTGCTGTTAGTTTTCGCACAAAAAAGGGAGGTCTCTATAGCGAGCCTCCCAGGGGAAAGATGTATTCTGTTTTTTTTAGTTGAAGTCCTTCCAGTCACCGCCTGTAATTTTGTCAAAGTCAGAGCCATTCATATCTCCACCCATTGACCAACCATCATCTGTTTTATGATATGAATCTTTATTCATTTCAACATCCATAGAGCCCTTATGGCTTCCTGATGAGGAACTGCCTGGATTCTTATTACTGCTTCCAGAAGTGCCACTGCCCTTTGTTGATGAGCCAGATGTCTTGTTTCCTCCAGATGTTCTGTTGCCTGAGGCAGACTGTGATGAAGTTGATGACTTTCTAGTCACGTTCGAACTGTTTGATACGACTTTCTTGCCAGAAGACTGTGATCTCTTCTGTACGCTGTTTCTTACGGATGTTGTGCCGTCTGAATTCTTGACTGTTTCCTGCACCACCTGTTCATCATCACTGATTTCTGGTTTTGCAGTGACAGTCACCTTGCCAGCCTTCACAGTCTTGTTGCCATGCTTGTCAGTGACAGTCACGTTGATATCATACTGAGCAGGCGTATTGACATCCACCTTGCTGGTATCCACATCAATAGTTGTTTCTGATGCATCACTGACACTCATGAGAGACTTGAAGTCGAAAGTCGCTAGATCTGTTCCCTGTAATACTTCGATATCCGCTGGCACAGCCACTTCAGGTGCTTTCGTATCCTTCACAATGACACTCTGTTTTAAAGACTTCTTCTTATACTTGACTGTGATAGTATACTTACCTACAGCTGGATATGTCTTGTCTTTTTCGTTTGGAATCTTGTTGATGAGCTTGAGACTCTTCTTATCGAAATCCTTATAGTCCTTCACGATATCCTTTAATTCAGGTTTGTACTGTGTACCGTATTCTACAGTCACTTTTTCCTTGTTCAAGGCAAGCTTTGGACCGCTCATCGCATATGCTGTACCACCTACAGCAGTCACCGCAACAACGGCTCCTGCAATGATAACAGCATTCTTCTTACTGATTTTCTTTTTCATATCTTATTTCTCCTTCCCTGAACGATGCATATACCTGTTCTAATACAGTTTATGCATCTTCTTTCATATTTTATGATAATCTTACTGGAACCTTAATGCAATACCTCTGAGTCTTCCTTCGTAATAATCCTTCAGCAACGATACAATATAATTCTTTGTATCCCTGTTCTTATCGCATTCTCTAAGGTATGCATCATTCTCAGCCATTCTGATAATGACGGTACGGCATCTCTTCTCAGACATGCCGTCAAGACCTCTCAGCTGATCATACGAAAGTGACTCAAGCTGGTTGACTGATAGTATTCCATCCTTTTTTAGAATCCTGACTGTCTCTTCAGGTATATTCAGAATTCTTAGTGTAGATGCTGTTGCATCCATATTAATCACCTCCTCGATTGAGAACACCGTACATCACTCTTTCATCAATGTTTGCAGTGAATCTCTCTTCTTCTGTTTCTTCTGGTTCTGGTTCATCAGGAGAATGCTTCCCTTCTTTCAGGAATTCAATATTATCTGCAATGACTGATACTCTTATAAGACTGTTGTCTTCGCTGACATATCTTCCACTCAGTCTTCCACCGACTGCCACCATGTCTCCCTTGTGGATATATTGAAATACGCTTTCAGCATACTTTCCAAAAACGATACATGGGATGAATTCAACTGGAGTATCCTTTTTATGTCTTGGAGAGATTAGGAAATTAACAGCTGTTCGTCCATCCTTCTGCTTCATGTTAGGCTTGGAATTGATATAACCGATGATATTGACATCATTCATAGAATCACCTCCTTGATTTATTCTTCTTTGGTTCTTACTCGTCCGCCATGTGTTCGAGTTCTGAGTCTTTCCTGTGTTTCATGGAGAAGAGGCTTCTCTTCATATTTTGTCTGATACTGGAATAGGAGTTCCTCTTCAGGCATGCTCATATATTCATCCTGAAGTCTGTCTAGTGATTTTCCTTCAGACATGCCGTTCTCCATATCATATAAGGCACAGTAATAAGCTACCATCTCAGTTTCTTCTCTGTCCTCTATGGCATCGATTCTTTCTTCTTCGTCTATTTCATGCATTCTCTGGCTGATATAGTTGCTTTGATGAAGAATGTCTTCATAAGCTTCTTCCTCTTCTTTTGGGAATGTCTCTGAATTCTTGATGAGTCTGTAGAGATTCTTTTCCATCTCATCTGGAGGAACAGCAAGATGAATAGAGTATTCATCCTGCTTGATAAGCCATATATCCCAGTCACCTGTATGAGTCGTTCTTCTTTCCAGATAGAAGGACTGTGCTCCTTCTGTTGTGACGAATCTGTTTCCATCAATAATGATCATGAGCATCCTTCCAGGTTCAGATGATAGTTTCTATCACAGAATTCATTTTTCAGCTCTCTTACAAGATATCTGATACCCTTATCTGAGTAGAAAATCTGTGAACCATCAGCAGTCTCTTCTGTATCATCATCCTTCATAATATGTACTGCAACAGGATGAGCATAACCTTCAAGTGCATACACACCACTTTCTCTGATTTCTGATATATCTTCTGCTTCATCAATAGACATTACATACTGTCCTGATGCATATCTCATGTACCTCATCGACTCATGCCTCTTCTTCTGGGTGGGAGGGGAGCATCCTTTTCAGCAGTAGCTTCTTTTTCTTTCACCTGACCCTCACTGATCATGCTGTTGAAGCAGTATAGTGTTGCTCTTACATCTTCCAGACTGTCGTGGAATTGACCATCTCCATGGAAGCCGTAATATTCAGCACATTTAGCAAGCTTCTGCCACTTGTAGTCCTGTCTCATTTCGTTCCACTCGCCATAGATTGGTGCAAATTTTAGCATCACGTCATACATTTTGATATCTTCTGGGAACTGGATACCTGCCTTCTTGAGGAATGCATTATCAAAGTATTTATGGTTGTATCCAACAAGAAGCTCTGCATTCTTGAAGATAGCGTTGAGATCATCCCTGTATTCCTCGATTGTCAGCTCATCAGCAACATCACTTGGAGAAATGCCGTGGATTGCTTCTGCTCCATCCCATGATTCATGACGAGTTGGCTTGATGTATTTATTGAATACTGTCTTTCCTGTGCCATCGACAATTGACAGCTGAACGATTTCATCTTCTTCACGAGATAAGCCAGTTGTCTCTACGTCGAAACATAGAATCTTATCCTTCGGTACTGCTCTGTATATCTCATTCTCTGATTTTCTGTTCTCTTCCATTCTTTCCTTCTCCTTTACAATTTCCAGGGATAGAAGACCATCAAGGTCATAACCCTTTGACTTGAGATCCTTTCTAACTGATTCGATTGTATCGTATTCCCATTCAAAACAGATATCATTGAATTCTGCTTTAAGTTTTTCAGGATTATCCTTCAATTTTTCAACAGAATCTTCTGGATATAGAGATACTTCTTCCGCTCGTTCATAAACATCTGAATCCAGATAATCCTTCAGATGCTTTCTTATGAATAGTAGCTCATCTGACAGATATTTTTCATCAGTTGGAAGTCTTTTTTCAACAACAGAATATAATCTGTCATAGTCATATCCTTTTGATTCGAGGTTCTTTCTGACAGATACGATAGTATCATACTGCCAGTTCATAAGGATGTTTCTGATACAGTGTTCGCCCTGCTTAGCTGAGGAAAAATTGGTGGTTCTTTTCTGGTAGTCCATAACCGACAGGATATTATGCACTTTTTCATCCACATCGGAATCAAGAACATCCTTCAGGTGACGTCTGATCTCTTCCAACTGTCTCTTCTGAGGCATTGTTATGATATCCACCTTTTCCCTTACAGGATATATTCTAACTTCTTTGAGTTCTTCATCTGTTAATCTATCCATGTTATTTCTCCTTCTATATATTTATTCGACAATTGATAGTTCTTCTATCCATTCCTCAGTGAATGCCTTGCTAGCAAAAAAATTAGTAAATTCTTCATCAGCTGATGCTCCATGATACACTTTTAGCCATTTGTCCATGTGTTTTAATAGATATTCCTTCATCTGCTCAAAATTCATTTTATTCCAGAGCATGAGACGAATCTCTTCTTCTGGAATATCATAGGTATATGTCGTCAGTTTATCTTTCATATATACATGATGGTCATTATAGTAATGGAATTCAAAGCGTTCTCTCCAATCATCAATTCCTTCTTCATAAGGAATAAATCGCATACTTGCTAGGTTAATATTTTCTCTCAATGATTTATTGTAGGGACTATACGCAATCACAACATCACATTCATACATTGCTCCATTCTGTATCATTCTGGCAGTTCCAATCACATCTCCTTCTTTAGCTCTTTTTTCGTCAATATATGGAAGATCCATTTCTCTTGGAACGTTCACTAAATGCATATCGTACAGAATAATATCACTATCTATGCATAATTCCATGAACCATTCATCTGGCAACACTGAATAAATATCAGTATTCTGAAGTTTTCCAATATCTAAGTTGTAAAGTAAGGCAAAAGCATCAAGGTATTTTGTACAATTCACATAATCAACCTGTTCAGATCTGATTGAAAAATCTGGTTCGTAATCTGCTAGTCCAAGGCGCTCTTCTCTTTTGCGATGCAATAAATACAATCTCATTTGATAAAATTTTTCCATTTTTCTTATCTCTTTTTTCGCTTCTTTTATTAGCTAATTAAATGATTAAAAAGACAGTATGGCAAAGTTCAATGGTTTAACGCTATTAACAACATGCAACAGTGACTTCCATTGCTTTTCTGTCTTTTCCATATCACTTATCGCCCTCTCCTTCTTCTTGGAGGAAAAGATTCATTAAATCTCCATCTTTTTTCTTTAACTGCTTCTATTTCTTTCTGTTCTGGAAAATGAAGTGTCTCTATTTCAGAGATATTGCCATGAATATCTGTTGTCATGACATCTAGTGGCGGTTCCATCAGTCCATACCACTTGTCTTCGCCTTCAAACTGGACTTCTCTTCGGATCTCGACTGTCAGATTATGAATACCGCTTCTTGAGGCTTTTTCAAGAACCTTATACGCATCATCATAGGTATCGTAGATGCCTTCAAGTCTTTCATTTTCATCAGGATATTTGTGTAGCTTCTCTTTATTGTTCCAGTCCATAGCATCAGCAAACACGACTAGAAATCTTTCTGGAATATTATTCACCTCCTGATCAAGTGAAGAACGAAGTAACTTGGCTTCCTTAAGAAGATAGTTTGTTACTTTTTCAGAATAACAGTTTAACCTGAGTTCTTCCATGACGCCTGAGTTGGATACATGCTGAATACATAGGCATCCGTTTCTGTTGACAAGAAAATCTACAGGATTCTTAAGATTCAGATATGGTACATTCTCGATATTTTCAAATAATGTATCAAATTCGAGCACTTCACAATCTTCATATTGCTTTTTTGCGGGTATGCATTTCCTTGCGGTCACTTTTGATTCTGGATAGTACTTTTCAATCCACACTTCATCAAGCTTTGGATTACCGACAGCTTCATACATTTTTACAAAAAATCCATCATCATTCGTCAGGAAGTAAAGATTTTCCTTCTCGTGCTGTGATTGTCTTCTGAAATCCTTACATTCATTGTAAGGAAATCTGTTGAGAAGGATTTTACCTTCTCTCATTTCTTTATAATCGTTCATCGTCTACACCTCCATTTCAATTCCTGTGATATTCGTTGACTTATTTTTTCACTGATAGGTTTTCTTTTACTTTTTTATGTTCAGCAATCCATCGTTGAGCCGTTCTTTGACTAACTCCAAAATTGACGGCTATCCATTCTGACTTTGAATGACTGACAATGATCATGTCATGTTCTTTCTCAGCATTATCATAGATATCATTAAATACCTCAAACAGCTGTTTGATGACATCCTTGCTCATGTATTTCATCTGGAGATTACACCACCATTTCTGTTCCTGTAAGCATTTCAACAAGCTCTGCTAAATCATCCTTAGTCTCAAACTTGAATGTGATTTTTCCTTTTGTCACATTCACTGAAGCAAACTTAGAAGAAAGGATATCTTTTGCCTGTGCAATATCTTCCTTATCTGGGGCATCTGGATTTTCTGGTGTTGCTGGTTTTGAAGGCTTATCCTCACTCTTTTCAACTGGCTTCTCTTCTTCAGGAGATTCCTTCTTATTCTGAATCTCTTTAAGCCATCTGAAAACAGTACTCCTACTGATACCAAGATTCACTGATATCCAGTCTGATTTTGTCTGCCCACCAGTAATAGCATAATTACCTTCTGCTTCAGCGGTATCAAAGATATCATTCAGCTTCTGAAACAGATTCTTCTTATCTTCGCTGGTCATATCACGCTGAGCATTGTCCTGAATGATCTGCATCTGTTCACGTAGCTTATCATCAGGTCTTAAGAGAACGATGCAGTTGACCTCTGGGTCAAAGTCATCATCCTCGTCAACAATCTTCTTGATTGCCAGCCATCTTCTGTGTCCGCCAAGAAGTTCATATGAACCATCATTATTCTTGTACACCTTGAGAGGATTGATTAATCCATCCTTTTTGATGCTTTCTGCCAGTTCATCAATATCTTCTGTAGACATGATATTCAGCTCATTCGGATGAATATCATCAATATCAATCTTAAGGATATTTGTTTTCTCTAGTTTCTGATTTACAGGCTGACTTGATAAGCCAGCCTCGATATCTGTTAAAGCCATTCTACTGTGCCTCCTTCATATTCTCTTCTTCAAGTTCCTTGACAAGACTTCTATAGTCGTCTCCGACATTGCTGTCATGATTTACTAGAAATTCCTGTTTCATAGATGTTCTATTAACAACAGCATCCTGATAACCGATTGTTGATGCATAGACTCTATTAGGGAAGAGATATCTGATTTCTTCTACAAACTTCTTGTAATCTGGTCTGTTTCCTCTCTGCATCATTGTGATGAGGATTTTGAAGTCAATATCCTTTCCATATGCATCGTTGAAATTGTTGATTTCCTTGCATGTTGATACGAATCCATCCAGTTCATAGATTCCAACCTTCAATGGAATGAGTATCTCGTTACTCGCATAGAGTGAGTTGACAGTGATCAGATTGAATGTTGGGGCATTGTCAATGATGACAAGATCATATCCATTCTTCTTCAAAGCCTTTCTAAGACTTCCCTTAAGAACGTTATAGACTGGTTTTCCCTGAGCACCATTATTCTGAAGAAATGTGACAGTCTCAATGAGTCGTGCTCCGAATGATGGTACGATATCTAGATTCTCTACCTTTGTTGAATGGATGCATTCTTCTGCATCAGCTTCCTTCTGAAGCAGATCATTGATATCCTTCTTATTTGTGTATGAAAGTAGCATCTTTCTAAGCTCATTGGCTGTTTCATACTGGTCTGTTCTGTCTTCAACGCTGAATTCTGCAAACTTGTTATAGTCAAGCTTATGATAATCATCAAAGAAGCATCTTGAAGCATTCCCCTGAGGGTCTGCATCAATCAGCAGTACCTTATAGCCGTCATTGGCATATCCGACAGCAAGGTTGACACTTGTAGTTGTCTTTCCTACTCCGCCTTTCTGGTTTAATACGCTTATAATTCTCATATTCTAATTCTCCTTTACTAAAAAGTGATTGTTCAAACTGCATCAACTGAATGTGTATTCGAGTGGACACTCAGTTCATACAGCTTAAATCGCATAGATTGAATAAAATAAATATAAAATGCAGTCTCAGAGGGTCGCTACTTCCTCCTTCACCTACGTTGATGTTATTGTCATCATCTCTTCCTTTAAGCAGTAGATCAGTCTGCTCTTCCACTGTCATCTTTATCGCAAATCCGTTTGAATACGTTTGTTCTTACATGCTCAATTCCAAATCAGATATCCTTCTTCAGGACCTTATGTATTCAAGAGATTCTTAGCGAGACCGTGTCAGATAGAGGCGATGTTTTGTAGACCGCCTTCATTCGATTGTCAATGTTCTATCTTTCCCAGCCAATGGCTGGTGCAGAAGCTGAAGTATGATTTTATTTAGAAGGGAATAAAATATATAAAAACATAATGAACGGAATGGGATTGCTGTAATATTCAGCATTTATTCTTCTATGTCAGTTTTCAGCTCCTGCATCAACCATCAGCAGGATTATAAAAATGTTCTGTTTTTGAGGACTTTCTTATCTTCGAATGTAAGATTAGAAAGATTATCAATCATCCAGTTATGAAGTTTTGCAAGCTTTTCTTCAATACCTCTTTCAAGCATAGACATCTGGTACTTGAAGGATTCCTGTCTCTGATAATAGGTAAGATTATAGGCTAGACCTTCAATGCTTCCTGTCATCTCATAAAGATAATTATTCATTGAATGAACAAATGAATAATATTTTTTCTTTATTTCTGGAAAATCATCCTCAAAATATTCACAAGCTTCTTTGAGGTAATACATGCGTTCATTGAGTCTTCTGATGAGCTTATTTCTAATTCTTACCTTACCTATTGAGGCTTGAGAGAATCCTTTCCTAGCTGTTATGTATGGGAATACTGTTGACACATGCCTGCTCAGTCCCAAGTGATTAATCGCCCTTTTTAGCGATTTCTTCATTGAATTAACAAAGCATTCAAACTCTCTGAAGAAGAACAATCCAGTATCATGCTCCTCTACATGGAGTATGATTTCCTTCTTGTTTCCATCCTTATCAAGGATATAATCTCCTTTTTTATGGAGAAGGACTGCACCTTCACAGTTCCTTGATGCTCTTCTCTTCTTCACTGGGTCCCAATAGTAGTCATTAGGATATGTCTGATACTTTCTTAACTCCTCTTCTAGAGGTAGCCTAGAAAAGATTATCAATTCACACTGAGAATATGTCTTCTTATGTATTACCTTGAAACAGTACACAATTCGTTCTGCTACATAACTATCTGTCCAGTCCTTAATGAAACTCTTGATCAGTGTCTTATAGCACTGACCTTTCAGTTCTCCAGGCTGAGGAACAAACATATAAAGCTTATGGGCATATATGTTCATATATGTCTTTTTTACTCCATCTGAAGTCATTCTTTTTTTTGTATATTTTCTTGAGATCAGATCCTTGTATTCAATCTGCTTCTCAATCTTCTCAGCAAACCCTTCACTTCCAGATAGAGTTTCGGGATTCTTACAGAATTCAATGACCTCTTCCCTTGCAATAGGGATGTATCTTACATACATTCCTGTATTGTCCATATCTGCCTTCAATGCTCTCACCTCCTCACGTATTACATTGAGAAGAAAGCTTCGCTTTCTTCTTATTTTTTTTTTTTTTGATTTTGACTGCATTTCTGACGGATTTGCCCAACAGAAAAAGCAGACATTTCTGCCTGCTTTATTATGAGTTCGCCGTTTTCTACAGAGGTCCACCATTTAGAACTTAACAGACACATATGTGTCTTTTTTTTATTTCATTGCGTAAAAAAGAACCATAGTCCTATATAAAGGATTATGGTTCTTTACTTTTAGTAACCTGCACCAGTGTCTGTATTCTTCATGATTTTTACAAGACGGCTTGTACCAAGTCTGTCAGCACCAAGTTCAATGAACTTTTCAGCATCATCAAATGAGCTAATACCACCTGCTGCTTTTACTTTAACCCCTTCACCTACATGATCATGCATTAACTTTACATCATCAAATGTAGCGCCTGCAGTTGAGAACCCTGTTGATGTCTTAATGTATTCTGCCCCTGCATTTGTGACTAATTCACACATCTTGATCTTTTCTTCTTCTGTAAGAAGACATGTTTCAATAATAACCTTTAAGATTTTACCATCACACGCTTCATGAATCTGACGGATTTCATCTTCTACTTCTTCATATCTCTTATCTTTTAAGAATCCGATATTAATAACCATATCAATTTCAGATGCACCATTCTCAATAGCATCCTTTGTTTCAAATACTTTTACTGCAGTTGTACTGTATCCATTTGGGAATCCAATAACTGTACAGATAGGAAGTTTACCATCCACATATTCTGCTGCCTGTTTAACATAAGCAGCTGGAATACATGCAGATGCTGTACCATATTTGATTCCATCATCAAGGATCACCTTAATATCTTCCCAAGTAGCTGTCTGAGCCAATAATGTGTGGTCTACTTTTTTTAAAATATCATTTGTGTTCATTTTATTTTTACCTCTCTTTATATATTCTATTATAACAGTTTATCTCAAATAAAGTAGTCAA
>ERZ857984.1939-NODE-1939-length-14372-cov-6.345044_pt1 | contig 14372 bp, 10 predicted proteins | sample MGYA00519914_ERZ857984 | MGnify/ENA primary metagenome ERZ857984 (study PRJEB31778, sample SAMEA3449417) | human gut metagenome | biome: human gut; feature: human-associated habitat; material: faeces | place: United Kingdom | collected 2010/2012 ... | reverse complement strand
CGCTCATGCGCGCGTCGCTGCCGGCGGCGGCCCGCGCGCGGGCGCGCACGCGCACATCGCTGCCGTAGGTATCCAGCAGCACGTTGCCGATATCCGCGCCCCATCCGCTCTTGAGTCCCTCGGCCGCGATGGCGGTGTTGCATTCGATCTGCCGGTCCAGCACGTCCCTAACGTCATCCGGGTCCAGGCAGTCCGCAAAGGCGCAGATGTCCTCCACGGTGAGCAGCGCATAATCGACGGTCGCCTCGGTGCTCTCCACGCTGCCATCCTCGCTGAAAAGGGTGTTCCCATCCACACGGATGCTGACGATGTGCGTATGGCTGTGGCTGATGCGCACGCTGGCCTCGTGCTCCCCGCTCCATACGGTCACGATCATGTCCAGCAGCACTCCGCTTTCCAGCGGCACCACCTCAATGGGCGTTTCCGCGGCAAAGCGCTCGATGTCCCGGATCTGGTCCGGGGTCACGTTTCCAAGCGCCTCCAGCCCCGCCCCCTCATCGCCCGCAACGATGCCGGCGGCCACCGCTGCGCGGATGCCCTTTTGCCCGCCGGTGTTGGGCACGGTGACGCTTTTGACGTTTTTGATGATGTTTCCGCTGACCTGCGCGCGCACGCGGTCCGGCATCCGCCCCAGGGCGTGCCGCGCTTTGGCGGCGCAGTAGGCCAGGGCAATGGGCTCGGTGCAGCCGGTAGCCGGCACCAGTTCCTCCCGCAGGATGGCGCAGTAGGCCTGATAAAGGGCGTCGTTTCGCTCCATTGTTTGTCGCCTCCTGTTGCATTGTAGAAACAGCATACCATAAACCGGGGCGGCAGTACAATGTTTTTCGGGCGCCAGCCCCTGCTAGGCCACGAAGGTCAGGAAATAGGTCAGGGAATCCTGAAGCGCCGCCAGGCACGCCTGAATGATGTTGGAACTGACGCCCGTGGTGGTCCAGACATGGCTGCCGTCGGTGCTCTCGATGAGCACGCGCACCACGCTGGCGGTGCCGCCGCTGTCGATGACGCGCACCTTGAAATCGCGCAGGCGCATGCGCTCCACCTGCGGATAAAACACCAGCAGCGCCTTCCTGAGCGCCAGGTCCAGCGCGTTCACGGGGCCGTCGCCCTCGGCGGCGTTGATCTCCTCGCGCCCATCCACACTTACTTTGATGTATGCCTGGGCGCTGCGCTCGTCGCGCTGGTTGCCCGAAAGCACGTGGAAATCCCGCACCTCAAAATACCGTTTGCTCATGCCCAGCGTGTCCAGCGCCATCAGGTCGAAGCTGCCGTCGGCGCTCTCGTAGGCGTAGCCGCGCAGCTCGCGGCGCTTGAGCCGCTCGGTCACGCGCTTGACGCGCGGGTCGTCCCGGCTGATATCGGGCAGGAGGCGCTTGAGGCGCGCATATACGCCCGTGCGCCCCACCTGCTCGCTGAGCAGAAAGCGGCGCTGGTTGCCCACGGCTTCCGGAGAAATATGCTCAAAGCTGGCCGCGTCCTTCACCACGCCGTCAATGTGCATGCCGCCCTTGTGCGCAAAGGCGCTGTAGCCCACGTAAGGCGCGCGGGGATTGGGGGGCAGGTTCATCACTTCCAGGATCTCGCGCGTGGTCTGGGTAAGCGTGTGCATGTTTTCCGGCGGCACCAGCGCATAGCCCATCTTCAGTTGAAGCGTGGCCAGCAACGTGCTCAGATTGGTGTTGCCGCACCGCTCCCCCACGCCGCCCACGGTGGCCTGCGCCATGGTCGCGCCCGCGCTCACGCATGCCAGGCTGCCCGCCACGCCCAGCCCCATATCGTCATGGCAATGGATGCCCACGCGCGTGTCCCCCAGCGCGCAAAGCACCTCCGCCGTGCGGGCGCGCAGCGCGTCCGGCAGCGTGCCGCCCTTGGTATCGCACAGCACCAGCACGTCCGCGCCGCCCTGCCGCGCCGCCCGCAGCGCCTCCATGGCATAGTCCCGGTCGTACTGCGCGCCGTCGAAGAAATGCTCGGCGTCAAAGAGCACGCGCCGTCCCTGCCCGGCCAGATAGGCCACGCTTTCACGGATCATGCGCAGGTTTTCCTGCGGCGTCACGCGCAGAACCTCCGTCACCTGCCGGATATCCGCCTTGCCGAAGAGACTCACCACCGGCTGCTCCGTGCCAAGCAGCGCCGCCAGCCCCGCGTCCTCCTCAGGGGCCGCGCCCGCGTGGCATGTGCTGCCGAAGGGCACCAGCACCGCCTGGGTCAGAAAGGGCGCTTTGCGCGCCTCCTCAAAAAAGGTCTGGTCCTTGGGGTTGCCGGTGGGGTTTCCGCCCTCGATCAGGGGCACGCCCAGCCGGTCCAGCGCCAGGGCGATCTTGCGCTTGTCCGACAGCGAGTGTTCTACGCCTTCGCCCTGCGCGCCGTCCCGCAGGGTGGTATCCAAAAGCTCGATGCGCTGCATGGAGCGTCTCCTTTCAGCGGCTGGCCGCCGCATAGACCGCATTGTGCAATAGCCGCCTCACCCGGTAGATCTCCAGGCTGTCGCGCGAGGGGCAGATGCGGTTGGTCAGGAAGATCACATACAGGCCGCTGGTAGGGTCCAGCGCAAAGCTGGTGCCGGTAAAGCCCGTATGCCCCACCGTTTCGCGGGGGAAGAGGTCGCCGGTGTAGCCGTTGTCGTACGCCGGCAGGTAAAACGACAGGCCCCGGCCCTGCGCAATGCCGGGGGTGTGGTTGCGCATGGCCAGCTCCACCGTGGCGGGGCAGAGGTAGTGCGTGCCGTCCGGCAGCTGGCCGCGGCGGCAGAGCATCTGCAAAAACAGGGCCAGATCGTCCATATTGCCAAACACGCCCGCGTTGCCCGCCACGCCGCCCAGAAAGCGCGCGTTTTCATCGTGCACCACGCCCTGCAGGCAGCGCCCGTCGTCCTGCATCTCGGTGGCGGCGATGTTGCCGTCCTGGGGCAGGTAGCCGGTATCGCGCATCTTGAGGGGCCAAAAGACCTCCTTCATGGCCAGCTCATTCAGTCCCATGCCGTAGAGGCACTCCAGCAGCTGTCCCAGCAAAATGAACCCCGCGCAGCAGTAGCGTACCCGCGCGCCCGGCGGGGAGACCAGCGGCGCGTTGAGGATCGTTTCGGCGCTGTTTTCCGGCTGGTGCGACAATTCCCACAGATGCAGTCCCGTGGGAAAGCCCGCCGTGTGCGTCAAGATCTGGGCAATGGTGATGTCGCGCTTGTCCGGCGGCGCATCCAGAAACGTGCCCAGCCGGTCCCACAGGCACAGTTTGCCCGCCTCCATGGCGCGCAGCGTCAGCATGCCCACCACCAACGGCTTGGTGACGGAGGCCAGGTCGTACCGGGTATGCTCATTGGTCAGGGGCGCGTCGTCCTCGATGGACAGGCGGCCATAGGCGCGGCGGTACAGCACGCGCTCGTCCCGGCCCACCAGCAGGCAGGCAGAGGGAAACGCACCCGCCTCCAGCGCCCGGACGATTACCTCGTCCGCAAGCGAAAAATTGGGGCTATTACGCATCTGCCCGCCTCCCTTGTGCTTCGTTGGACCAGTAGACCACGGAAAAGCCGTCCGCGCCCTTCATGCGCTTGACCAGCCTGCGCCTGGGATTCACGCCCACCTTATGGCCGCACAGGGCCAGCATGGGCGCGTCGCCCGCGCTGTCGCCGTAGGCCCAGGAGGAGGCGTAGTCCACCATGTCGCCGCGCGCGGCCAGGTCCTCGGCCAGACGCAGGGGCTTTTGTACGCCCCGGCAGTTCTCGCCCGCGATCAGGCCGGTGTAAACGCCGTTTTCCACATGCATGCGCGTGCCGATAATGCGCTGGATGGGCAGCTCCTCTTTGAGCGCCTCCAGATAAAACGAGGGAGACGCCGTGACCAGCAGCACCTCCGCGCCCTCGGCATGCCGCCGCCTCAGCTCCTCCACGCCCTGGGGATACAGCCGCGGAAGCAGCTCTTCCCGGCAGAAGGTGCGGCCCAGCGCCTCAACGCCGCCCTGCTCCCTGCCCGCCAGAAAGGACAGGCTTTCCCGCTTCGCCCGCTCCGCCGTGGTCAGATGCAGGCCGTAGGCGACCGCCCACAGTGCCGCGCGCAGCAGACCGCCCGCGCCGATCAGCCCCCGTGCATGGGCGTAGCGCACAAAGCGCACGATGGAATCACCCCGGATGAGCGTTCCGTCAAAATCAAAAAGCGCATAGGGCTTTTGCAAGGTCCTTCCCCTCCTGCCGGCATCGCGGACAAGCCGCTCCGTTGCGAGTATAGCACGATTTGCGCAAAAACGCCACCATCCGCTTGCATTCGCGGCGCAGGTATGATATAAATGGCAATGAAATCCGTTTTTTACCGGGCTGGAGGCGCTTATGGGGAAGCTGTATACCGTTTTGCGCGGCGCCTGCCGCGTCGTGATGCCAAAGATGCGGGCCGAGTGGGCCGTGCCCTTTGATGGGAAGCCCAGCGTTTTTTGTCCCAATCACGCGGGCGCGTTCGGCCCCATCGACATGTGCGTGTTTTTCCCCTTGAGCGACCACTGCCACCCCTGGCTCAACGCTGCCGTGATGGACCCCAAGCTGGTGCCCGCCTATGTGCGTCAGGATTACTGGTGGCGGCCCGGCTGCAGGCTGGAGCCGCTCTACAACGCGACCCTGCCCTATCTGGCGGCGGCCGTGCTGCCGCCCATTCTGCGCAGCGTGCCCGGCGTGCCGGTGTACCACGACATGCAGGTGATCAAGACCTTTCGCAAAAGCATTGAGTACCTGCGCCAGGGCGAACATCTGATCATCTTCCCCCAGCAGCCGTCGGGCTTTCAGTCCCATTACCAGGAGCTCAACAGGGGCTTTTTGCAGATTGCGCCCATGGCCTGGCGTACGCTGAACCTGCGTCTCAAGTTTTATCCCGTGCACATCGACTACAAAAAGCGCTACTTCCGCATCGGCGCCCCGGTGGAATACGATCCGGAGGTGAGCCTCAAGGAGCAGGAGCAGCGCCTGATTGACGGCATCGCCGCGGGAATCTGAGCAAAACAAAGGGACCGTTCCCGACGAACGGCCCCTTTTGATTTAGCCCCGTTCCTCCAGCGCGCGCTTTCCGATGAGGTAGCTGCCCACCAGCCCGCTCACCGGGAACAACGCCGGAGCGACGATGTACTCGTCGATATGCTCCAGTACCGCGGGCGACTGCACATATCCGCCCAACAGGCGCAGCGTTTCGGCCCGCACCATGGGGAAGAGGGCCGCCCGCTGCATCACGCCGCCGCCCAGCACAATGCGCTGGGGGCTGACCGTCAGGATCAGATTGACACACATCTGCGCCAGATAATGCGCCTCCAGCCGGAAGGTGGGATGGTCGTCGGGCAGGTCGCGCGCGTCGCCGCCGATGCGCGCGCCGATGGCCGGACCTGCGGCCAGTCCCTCCAGACATCCGTCGTGATAGGGGCATACGCCGCGCGGGTTGGGATCGTCGGGATGAGGCCTGAGCAGCATGTGCCCCACCTCGGGGTGCAACAGGCCATGCACGGTGCGGCCTCCCACATATACGCCGCCTCCCACGCCCGTGCCCACGGTGATATACACCGCGCTTTCGCAGCCACGGGCCGCGCCGCACTCCACCTCCGCAATCACGGCGGCGTTCACATCGGTGTCGATGGCGGCAGGGATATCGCGCCCATCGAGCAGGCCCTTCAGCAGCGGATAATTACGCCACTTGAGTTTGGGGGTGGAGGTGATGTTCCCGTACGTGTGCGAGGCAGGGTTCAAATCCAGGGGTCCGAAGCTGCCTACGCCCAGCGCGTCAATGGCATGATCGCGAAAAAAGCCCGTCATGCGCGGCATGGTGATCTCCGGGGCCTCGGTGGGAATGGTCAGGCGTTCCAGTTCCTGCCCGTCCCCGTCATAGACGGCCAGCACCATCTTGGTGCCGCCCGCTTCCAGCGCTCCGATTTTGGTCATGGGTTTCCATCTCCTTTATCTGCTGTTTCCGTGGTGAAAGCATATACCGCAAAGCCGCCCTCCTCCGCCTCCAGCACGGCGGTCACGGGCCGCCCCAGCTGTCGGTTAAGGCAGGCCATGAACGCATCCGACGGCTGCGCCCCCGCGCCGGTTACCAGCCGCAGGGGACTGTCCGCGAAATCCGCGATGCGAAAGCCGTCATGCGCGTAGCCGAAGCGCGCAAACGCCGCGCAGTATCCCTCGGAGTGGTTGTTCCAGCCGCCCCAGGCCAGCAGGAGGTTGGCGGGCTTGCCCGCGCTCCAGTCGGGGAACAGCGAGCGGTCGTCCCCGAGGGAAAGGTCCGCGATGAACAGCCGGTCCCCATGGGCCAAGGCATAGCGCTCCAGCCGGGTGCAGGCGGATTCACCCTGCGCGGGATAGGGGTTGTAGGTGCTATGATACGCCGCCCTGGCGCAGGGGGCAAGCATCGCAGCGCCCACCAGCACCGCCGCCACGGCCGCCGCCCGGCGAGGGCCGCTCCCGGAGATCCACAGTCCCGCCGCGCCATGCAGCACAAGCCATAGCGCCAACGCGACGGCGGGCAGCAGCACCGTCATGGCCGCACGGGCGGGCAGCCGCCCCATCCATGCCAGATACAGCAGCATGGCCGCCGCCGCCAGCCCCACCCCGGCCGAAGCCAGAAACGGCCACAGCCGGGAGCCGCGCGGACCCGCCAAAGCCAGCAACGCCGCCAGGGCGCACAGCCCGGCCAGCGCCGCACATGCCCAGTACGCGCCCCGGCTGCGCCTAAAGAGCACGCGCAGGGTTTCCAGCGCCTCCTGCGGGGTGTGCGCCTCCTCCGGGGGCTCAAGCGCCGCCAGCGCCTCCGTGGTCACGCTTGCATCCAGCAGGCAGCCGGATAGGGCCAGCTCCGCCATTTCAGGGGTCAAGCCGGCGGCCTCCAGTGCCTCCGCCTCCGCCGCAGCCAGGCCGCCATAGTCGATGGCCTGCGTGCGCGCGGCCTGCCAGGCCAGGTAAGAGGCCCGCTCCGGAGCGGAGAGCTGCACCACACGCACCCCGGCCGATACGCCAAAGAGCACGGCCACCGCCGCAGCTCCGGCCCCCAGCGCGCGCCAGGGGGCCTTCTTCATCAGCCCCAGCGCCACAAGCGCGCCCACCCATAGGCACAGCGAGGGCAGAAACGCCTGCGCCCGCAGCAGATACGCCGCATAAAGGAGCGCGCCGGACCCCAGCGCACCCCTGACGGCGGCTTTGCGTCCGGCCTGCCAGTCCACCGCCATCAGCCGCCACACCGCCGCGCCGCCCGCGGCCGCCGCCGTCAGGGTATAGGTTACGCTGGTCAGTCCCTCGGCAGCCAGGCCCAGCAGGTACGCCACTGCGGCCAGCCAGCCGCACCAAGCGGGCAGCATGAGCCGCTGCGCCGCGCGCATGGCAGAGAGCACGGCGGCATACGCGCTGATCCACAGCACCGCCACCTGCGCCACGCTGAACCAGGCTACGCCCGGCCACAGCAGAGACAGGCCATGCATGAGCCAGCCCAGAAACGTATGCGTGATATAGTTGAAGCTCTCAAATACGCCGCCCACCATGCCCCCAAAGGAACGGGCGAGCAGCACGTCATCCCCCAGATCGTAATGCACATTGGTGCAGAAAAGCACGTAGGCAAGGAGGGCGGCCACGGTCGCCGCCGCCGCAAGGCGCTGCGGCCATCGCTTCCCAATGCATCGCACAGGCAGTTCCTCCCTTTGCTCGTTCCTTCAAAGCATAGCGGGGCCGACAGAAAAAGTCAAGGGAGGTTTCGCCCTTTTTCGATCTGTGGTATAATCAGGCAAGCAGGTTGGAAGGAGGGCCTCCGATGTCAAAGGTATTTTCGCGGCTGTGTTCCCTGAGCCTTTCGCGGCGCACGCTGGCGCGGGTGATGGCCGCCGTCTTTTTTGTCTCGCTGATTCCGCTCATCGTCATCGCTGTGTACAATTATCCGGCGGACGACGATTTCAACTTCGTCCTGCCTGCGGCCGACGCATGGGTACGCACCGGTTCGCTGGTGGAGGTCGTAAAGGCCATCTGGAACAAGGGTGTGGACACCTATGCCTCCTGGCAGGGCGACTTTGTCTCCACAGCCCTGTTCAGCATTACCCCCATCATCTTCAACATCCGGCTTTATTTCCTGAGCAACTGGTTTACGCTGGCACTCCTGTGCCTGTCGGCGGGCTATCTGATCAAGGGCGTGGTGTGCGTCCATCTTAAGGCGGACCGTGCCACCTTCTGGATCGTCTATGTGGCGACGATGGTGCTGGTGCTGCAATTCATGCCGGCCATCGGATGGAGCGTTTACTGGCATAACGGCGGCATCTACACCGTCACGGCCTGCTTTCTGGCGCTGCTGCTGGGCGTGCTCATCCGCTGCGCCGCGCCCATGACCCGCGCCCGGAGTGTCGTCCGCGGCGTTTTGGCGCTGGTGCTGGGCTTTCTGCTGGGCGGCAGCTTTTACGGGCCGATGCTGGGCGCGCTGGTGCTGCTGACATTGACGACCGCCGCTGCGTTTGTGCTGCGCCAGAGGCACCGCTGGCACAGCCTGGCCGCCCTCGCCGGGTTTGCGGTTTCGCTGGTTATCAGCGTCACCGCTCCGGGCAACGCCGTGCGCCAGGGGCTCAACGGCGATCCGATGAACCCTCTTGAGGCCGTGGTGGTTTCCGTACTGGAATCCTTCGACTGGGCGGGTGAATGGATGGGTCCCCAGCTGTGGGGCATGCTGCTCCTTATCCTGCCCGCGCTGTGGAAGCCCCTGCGGGACAGCCGCTTTCACTTCCGCAGGCCGTTCTGGGTGCTGATCGCGCTCTACGGTCTGTACTCGGCAACCATCGTGCCCGGCATCTACACCCACGCGGGCTACGACACCCAGCGCTATCTGAACGCCCTGTACCTGTATTTCCTGATATTCATCATCGGGGGGTCGATTTATCTGGAGGGCGCGCTCATCCGCTGGCTGGAACGCCGGGCGGCTGAAGGCGGCGCGGCCAACCTGCTCGCCGCTGCTGAGGGGCTGGGCCGGCGCTATTGCGCGCTTGTGCTGGCTGCCTGTATCGCACTGACTGCTCTGGGCGGATTCGCCTTCACGATGATGAACACCTCGTCGCTCAGCGCGGCCAAATCCCTGCTTACGGGCGAGGCGGCGCGCTTCCTTGAGGAAATGGAGGAACGCCAGGAATATATCCGCGTGACTGACAGCGACGAGGTAGATGTGCCCGTGCTGTCCGGCCAGCCGTATGTGTTCAAATATGACCGTCTGCCCTTGCAGGGGATCTATGGAACCGTTCGCTATATGAAGATGTACTTTGAACTGTTCTACAACGCGCAGAACCCCTAGCCCATGGAAAAGCGAAGCCGCCGCCCCTGTGCCGGGACGGCGGCTTTGCTTTTGCGTCGCGGGGTTCGCTCATACCCGCTGCCACAGCACCTGATAGGTATGGCCGTCCGTGCCCCTGGCCGGGCGGTAGGGACGGCCGCCCGGCGGCGGCGTTTCGGAGCGGTGCGCGTACGCCACGCGCCGCACGCGCCCATCGGCCTGCTGTATGCCCACCCACAGGCCGTCAGGGCCGCCCGCCTGCGCCGCGTTCACAAAGCGCCAGCCCGGCAGGTCGAACAGGCGGCAGGGAATCCCCTTCTCGAAGTAGGGGCGCAGGGCCTCAAACCCACGCGGCCATAGGAGCGGACGGAGACGGTCCGCCGGCGGCGCCTTGGGGGTGGGCGCAAACGGAAAATCCGGTTCCTCCGCAGCGTCCTCCCCTGTCTCGCAGGCAGGCTTGCCGGCATGGACCGTCTCCTCCTGTGGCGCAGGGCAGAGCGCAGGAGGAGGCTGACAGGGCCCCTGATGCACAGGGGCAGCCTCCGGCTTTCCGCGCGCGTTTTCCCCGGCGACGGTTTCCGGCGGGCAAACGCAGGCATCCGTGCCGGCCGTCTCCCTCTCCGGCTCTTCCGCCTGCCGGCCGCTCCGCTCCGGCAGTTCCTCCCCCATGGCTCGCCGGGCGGCGTCTACATAGGGCAGCGGGTCGATGGCGGGCAAAAAGATCTCCCGCGGCAATTCTCTCTCCCGCTTTCGGGGCTGCTTTACCGGTATGACCTGCGGCTGGGGCGCGGGACGAACCGGCGAGGGCGGGGCAGGCGGGGGCGGCTCTGGGACGGGGCCCGAAACCGGCTGGACGGGCGCCTTGGGAACGCTCCGGGCCCGCTGCATGCGCGCCAGCCGCTCGCACAGGGCCAGCGCGGCGTTTTTGGCGTCCAGCAGGCTGCCCGCGCTCTGCTGCACGCACAGGCCGATCATCAGCGGCACGGGCTCCGCACCACCGCTGAGCAGCAGCACGGCCTGCAGACGCTCCGGCGCAAGCGCGTCCCCGGGAAGCTCCGCCGTAAGGGACGCCTCCCCGTGCGCGTTCACGCGCGTGGCGCCCATGAGCCGCGCCTCGCCTCCCGCGCCGTACCAGTAGGCTTGCACGCTCTCTGCCTCCAGCCCGCGCGCGTTGAGCTGCGCCAGCAGCGCTCCCCGTTCGCTCTGCAATCGCGCATAACCGCTCACGCCCGGGCGCATGGGTTTGAACAGGATCAGTCGTTGGCGAAAATCCGGCATGGGCGCGCCTCCTTTTGGGCAAGGATATGCCCCGTCCCCGCCCCGCATGCCTGTCTCCCCGCCCGCGCGGCCGTTTCCCTTCCAGGCGAAATATGCTATAATAGCTTCATCATTGCGCGAAGGGGGATACAATGCATGCATGAGGCCGAGCAGCTCACCGCCGTGGTGCAGGAAACCACCTTCCGCAACGAGGACAACGGCTATACCGTGCTGCGCGTGGGCTCGGGGCGGTCGCAGCAGACCGTGGTGGGCGTCATGCCCGAGCTCAGCCCCGGCGAAAACGTCACCTTTGAGGGCTACTGGACCGAGCATCCGGTCTATGGCCGTCAGTTCAACGCCAGGGCCTGCGCCATCACCCCGCCCACGGGCAAAAGCGCCATTGAAAAATACCTGGGGTCCGGCCTCATCCGCGGCATCGGCCCGGCCACGGCGAAGCTGATCGTCAACCGATTTGGGGAAAAAGCCCTGGATATCCTGGACGAACAGCCCCAGCGCCTGACCGAGCTGCCCGGCATCGGCCCCAAAAAGGCCGCCATGATCGCCGAAAGCTATCTGCAGCAGATGGGCATGCGCCGGGCGCTGGTGTTTTTGCAGAATTACGGCATCAGTCCCACGCTGGCCATGCGCATCGCCAAGTACTACGGCGAGGACACGGTGGAGCTCGTGCGCGAAAATCCCTACCGCATGGTGATGGATGTAGAGGGCGTGGGCTTTCTCACGGCGGACCGCATGGCGCTGAGCATGGGCATCGACCCCAAGAGCGAATTCCGCATCCGGGCGGCGCTGTTTTACCTGATGGGGGAGGCGGCCTCGAGCGGGGGGCACACCTACCTGCCGCGCGAGATGCTGCTGGACCGGGCCTGCAAGATGCTGCACGCCGAGGCCGAGCTGGTGGACCGGCAGATCTCCCAGGCGCTTTTGCAAAAGATGCTCATGGGCTTCTCTGTGCCGGACTGCGAACAGGCGCTGTGCCTGCCCCTGTACTTTCATGCCGAGCAGGAAATCGCCCTGCGCCTTGCGCAGCTGATGCGCGCGCGTCCCTACAAACGCGTGGCTGGGCTGGACAAACGGATCTTGCAGTATGAGGGAGAGCTGGGCGTGCATTTTAGCGCGCTGCAAAAGCGCGCCATCACCAGCGCCGTGGAGGAGGGTGTGCTGGTGGTGACCGGCGGCCCCGGCACGGGCAAAACCACCATCATCCGCTGTATCATCAGCCTTTTGAAGGCGGAAAACGACATTCTGCTGTGCGCGCCCACGGGCCGTGCCGCCAAGCGCATGAGCGAGGCCACGGGCGAGGAGGCCAGGACCATCCACCGTCTGCTGGAATACGGCGGCGACGCCGACACCTTCGCCAGGGGCGAGGACTATCCGCTGGAGGCGGACTGCCTGATCGTGGACGAGATGAGCATGGTGGACGTCACCCTCATGCGAGGCCTTCTGCGCGCGGTGATCCCGGGCACGCGCCTGATTCTGGTGGGCGATGCGGACCAGCTGCCCAGCGTGGGTGCGGGCAACGTGCTCAGCGACATCCTGCAAAGCGATGCGGTGCCCAGCGTGCGCCTGACCGATATCTTCCGCCAGGACGAGAGCAGCATGATCGTGTGGAACGCGCACCTGATCAACAGCGGGCAAATGCCCGTTCTGCGCACGCGGGACACGGACTTTTTCTTTGAGCGCAAGATCCTCCAGTCCGAGGCGGCGCGCACCATCGCAGAGCTGCTCACCGCGCGTCTGCCCAGGTATCTGGGCTATGCGCGGGAAAGCTGGCGGGCCGAGGCCGTCCGCTCCATTCAGGTCCTCAGCCCCGCCAAGAAGGGCGACTGCGGGGCCATTGCCCTCAATCATCTGCTACAGGACGCGCTCAATCCCGAGCGCGAGGGCCTGGATGCCATCCTGCATGGCGAAACGGAGTTTCGCGTGGGCGACAAGGTGATTCAGACCAAAAACGACTATCAGCTGGAATATACCCGCCGCACGCCCTTCGGCACGGAAACGGGCGCAGGCGTGTTCAACGGCGACGTGGGCTATGTGCAGCACATCGACCCGGCGGAGCACCTCTTGACCGTATGCTTCGACGACGACAGGCTGGTCACCTACCAGAAACAGCAGCTCGACGCGCTGGAGCTGGCCTACTGCCTCACCGTGCACAAAAGCCAGGGCAGCGAATTCCCCGTGGTGGTGATGCCGGTGGTGGGCGGTCCCCCCATGCTGATGGCGCGCAACCTGCTCTACACCGCGCTCACGCGCGCGCGGCGCTTGGTGGTGCTGGTGGGCCGCGAGGAGGTCATTGCCCAGATGGTGAGCAACGATCACGTGGCCCGGCGCTACACCACCCTGTGCGACCGCCTGAAGGCGGCGGTTCTGCTGTGAGCCGGCTCTGGGACGATACGCGCCGCCTGCTTCTGCCCCTTCTGTTTCCGCAGGAGGCGGCCTGTCATCTGTGCGAGCGGGCGACGGAGGGCGAAGGCCGCATCCTGTGCTCCGCGTGCGAGGCCGCGCTCAGAGCCCTGCGCATTCCGGCACAGGACGCATTGAGCCTGCACGAGCCGCTCTCCGCGTGCATCTCGGCCTATTTTCATGACGGCGAGGCCCGCCGCCTGTGCCATCTGCTCAAGTTTCGCTGGGATGCGGCGGCCGCGCGTCCGCTGGCCGAGGGCATGGCGGAGGCCCTGGCCCTGTCGGGGCTCATGGGCACAGTGGACGGCGCGGCTCCGGTGCCGGTGCATCCGTCACGCCTGCGCGAGCGCGGATACAACCAGGCCGCGTTGCTGGCCCGCGCGGTCTGCGGCCATACGGGGCTGGTCCTGTGGGAGGAAGCGCTGGCGCGCACGCGTCACGGCGCGTCGCAGATCACCCGGAGCCGGGAGGAGCGCCTCACCGCCCTGGCCGGCGCATTTGTGGCAGACGGCGCGCAGGTGGCCGGAAAGCGCGTTTTGCTGATTGATGACGTGCTCACCACCGGAGCCACTGCTGCCGCCTGTGCCCAGGCGCTGCTCGACGCCGGGGCCACGCGCGTCTGCCTGCTCACGGCCCTGCATGCCTAGGCCGGCCGTTTTCCTCCGGCCGGGGCCGGAAGGCAAAAAGAAAGGAAAGAGCGCCCGGCCTTGAAGTCAGGCCGGGCACTCCCGTTTCGCTATCGCGCCGCCCGTCCGCCGGAGGCGCTTTTGTCTTTACATGAGCGTGCGGATCACACAAGTGTGCGGATCACCAGATACGCGCCATAGGCGATCATCAGCCCGCCGCCGATACGGCGGATGATCTGCTGATGATTGCGCAGCCATCCCAGCGCGCCCTTGAGCCACTGGTACATCAGCATCACGGCCAGCATGGGCAGGCTCAACCCCAGCGCGAACACAGCCAGCGACACAATGCCCGTCCACATGGTGGCATTGTCCGCGCTGGCTGCCAGCACCAGCGCGTTGGCCAGCACCGGGGTCAGGCAGGGGGTCCAGGAAATGGCAATAAGCAGTCCAAACAGAAACGACCCCACAAAGCCGTTCATGGACGGCTGCCTGCCGCCCAGGCCCGGCACCGCGGGCAGGTGGATGTGGATCACATCCAACATCCACACGCCAAAGAGCAGCATCAGCACACCGGTGACGATGTCCAGCGTGCCGCGGTCGGCGTTCTTCAGCAGCGACCCCAGCGCGCCCGCGCCTGCGCCCATCAGGGTGAACAGCAGCACAAATCCGCACAGCAGCCCCAGGCAGCGCCGGAGCACCCGCAGGCGGCCGGGAGCTGCGTCCGTGCCGCCCAGCAGGTACATGGCGTACACCGGCAGCATCGGCAGCACACAGGGAGAGACGAACGCCAGCAGCCCGCCGCCCAGCATGGCCCACAGGGACATGG
>ERZ857984.1938-NODE-1938-length-14374-cov-5.000070_pt1 | contig 14374 bp, 14 predicted proteins | sample MGYA00519914_ERZ857984 | MGnify/ENA primary metagenome ERZ857984 (study PRJEB31778, sample SAMEA3449417) | human gut metagenome | biome: human gut; feature: human-associated habitat; material: faeces | place: United Kingdom | collected 2010/2012 ... | reverse complement strand
ATATTGGCGATATGGTTCGGGTTGTCGGACACATCGTTCCCGCTGCCGTCGGTGATTTGCCGGTGGTTCCCCCACGCGTCGTACACATTCTGCGCAACAAGCGTACCCGATGCATTCCGGATCCCAACCACATCCCCCTGCAGGTTCTTGTCGTACCAGTATCTCGTCCCGTTGTACTCCATCCCGATGACTGCGCCTTTGCTACATCACAACTCTTTTTATGCATTATTTAACGTTCAGTTCAACTATGTTTATTGCGTATTTGTACATACATTGTTTAATTCATTCAGCTGCAATTGTGTTACTTGAACAGCTTCTAAAATATCCTTAATAAGTGCCTCTCCTCGAAAATCTCCCTTTGAACGTTCAACTAAAAATTTTATTGACCTTATTATAATATCAACATACATCAATTTTTTGTTTTCCGGCGTTTCGCTGATAAATCGATCGTAATCCATTCGAAGGCGAATGTCCGCTTCTTTCTTTTTCCTCCAAATTTGATGACGTTCTTTCCAACCTAACGCTTTCCAAAATTGTTCGTCTACGCAAGTTGGTATTACAGAAACTATACGAAATTCTGTTCCATAATTATCTTTTTCTTCTAATCCCGCATTTTTATCTGTCACAAAATGTAGTTGACTGTTTACGTTTTTAAATATATCAAACAATCCAATCTCATTCGCATGTTGCGCTTCAATTGACAAAAATAACTGCATATGTTTACACCCTTTTACCAAAAAGATTTGTTCATCGGAGGCAAATGTCCATATTTGTTAAAAAAAGTTTGAATTCGTTCATGTTGCCAATAATGCATTTCATACTTCGTACCTTTTGCCATTGGTTCCATATAAACATCATTTTCTCTGTAGAACTTTTGTGTATAGCGTTTTGTTCCACGAGTGGTTTCCCCATATTTCATAATTTCACCACTATCTCTCTTTCTCAACGCATAGCCTATTGTTTCTTTTGTTGATTTCAATGAATTCCCATGTATTTTATCTGTATGTTTTACCACCTCTGAAACTTTATCCACTTTTTTCGTGGTCTGAACAACATCAATAATATCATCAGCTTTAGATGTGGCTTTAACAATTGTACCTCCACCAGTCAAACCGGGCGTTACAAGACAGACCGCATCTGCCGCCAACCCTGCCCAAGCCATTGGATCTGTGGGATTTTTAACGACATCCACCACACTCACAACAAGCGAAACAACATCAAAAATGGTATCCCAAAATTCCCCACCGCGATCAATTCGCATTACCGGATTATTATCGCAATAAGCATACAAATTTTTATCTGTCAATGCCCTTGGTGAGGCAAGCAACAGATTTGCATTGTCCGGGCTGAGGAACCGACCGACGTTCGGGTCATAGCTGTGTGATATGTTAGTACCAAAATCCTATGGGCTGTTTTAGCGCTAACTTTCTTTTACAAAATAATAGATTTATAATGCTTTTTCTATATGTATGAGACTGGTCTATTGATATCCCAGTCTCTTTCTTTTTTAGCCAATTATGAGGTTGTCATCTGCATCGTAGAGTTTGACCTTTCGTTTTAAAACTGCTTGTTCAAATCTCTGATATGCTTTTGTCCGTGTTGATACATCGTTAAAGGATGTAACAATAACATTATCAACTCTTCCCTGACGAACCGCTCGCTGCATTTCTTTGAATCCTGACGCCGTTATACTCAAACCGGCATTGTCGAAAGATTCACCGATAACAGTCCAGCCTTTCTTCTCCGCAAGGGTCACTGTCTTCCGGCGGGCTTCATTTAATTTATCCCAGCCATCGGCTGAACAGTAATAAAGCCAAACACGATTAGATATTTCCGTGTCAAAGCTCTTTTTAATATCCTGTTCGTCTTCATCATTCATTATATCACAGAAATTTGAAAATTTCCACGAGATATTGATTTTTCCGCCGCAATAGACCTCAACCGATTTAACAAGACAGTCAATAAGTTCCTTACTGAGCGTTTCGACCTCAAGCAGTTTTGTCAGTAATTTTGTCTCTTCACTTCTGCTTTCGGACGGTTTCACACTTTCCGCCTTTGCGAGAAGTTCGTCCAGCTCCATTCTGTATTCCCTGAGTTTTTCTGCGTTGAGACCAGTCTGTTTACGGTAATTTGCATCATCGATTTTTTCGTCCATCAGCATTTCAAAGAGTTCATTGTTTTTTGCTAAGAGCTTTGCTTCCATTTTCTTCAAATGAAAGATCCGCTGCTCAGTCTCTTCAAAGCAGCATTGCTCTGCCTTGTGTTTCTTATCAATCTCCGTTATGTGTTCAATTACCGCTTGAGCATATTTCTTAGCTGTCGATAAAACAATCTCTGCCAATTCACTTTCAAGTATGCGGTTTCCATAACACACCGAATCGGATACGACATGAGTGTGACACTGATAATAGGAAAACTCTGCAGGATGATATGCAAGCGCATAGCCACAATGACCACAGCGAATATTCCCGATAAACAACCGATTGTTTTTATGCTTATTCTGCTTGATATGTTTTTTCAGTTTAGGCTGTACACGATCATACCGTTCCTGAGAAACAATAACCGGAAACACGTTCGGCACAATTATCCATTGATCAGGCGGTTGTGGAATACATTTTTTAGACCCAATTCCGGCGACCTTCGTTTTTCCATAGATGCACTTTCCCGTATAACGCTCATCCTTCAAAATTCTCATAACAGCACTTGATGTCCACATTTTTCCGTGATTATCACTTTCCAAAAACCACTTAAAGTTCTTTTGCCGGGTAAGGGACATCATCGGAGTAGGTATATTCTTATCATTCAGCTTCTTCGCAATCTGCATTGTTTTCATCCCGCGTTCAGCCCACTTGAATATCTTGCGGACAACATTCGCTGTTTCGTTATCAATAACCAGCTTGTATTTTTCTTTCGGAGATTTTAAATATCCATAAAACGAAAAACTGCTATGATATTTTCCCGCTGCAAATAATTGCCGCTTTGTTAGTTTGAGCTTTTGGGACAATTCCTTGCTATACAGATCATGCATTATGTTCTTGAACCCAACATCAACCATTCCGGCTGACCCGTACTGCAGTTTATCGCTGTCATAGTCATCATTGACTGCAATGAAGCGTATTTGCAGGAACGGAAAGATTTGCTCTAAATAATCTCCGACTGCGATATAGTTCCTCCCCCAACGGGAAAAATCCTTGACAATAATACAGTTGACCTTTCCCGCCTTTGCCATATTCAAAAGCTTGGTAACTGCCGGACGGTCAAAGTTTGTACCGCTTTTTCCGTCATCGACAAATTCAAGAATCTTTGCTTTGCATTCACCAAGTTTTTCATTAATATAGTTATCAAGAAGCTTGCGCTGATTTGATATACTGTTGCTCTCATCCTTTTCCAACGGATCAAGATCACCATCTTCAAGAGACAGTCTCAAATACTTTGCTATAACATATTCACTCATGCTTATTCATCTCACTTTCTTCTTTTTCTACACGCTCACACAAAGAACTAAACTCATCCCTATACATAGGCGTAATTGTGACAACATTGTTTTTGTCAATAAGCGGTTCATCTGAACAGTCCTCGAAGCCCTGTGAAATCAGCACCTCTGCCATTTGGTTCGGGGTAAAGCTTCCCATACTGCGAAGTTTATCCACCACAGCCAGAAACCTTGTCGAAAATGCCGCCTTAATCCCATCATCAAAAATACGGAAGTATGGACACAGCTTGCCTGAAAGATTTTCCCAGCGCACCGATACTTCTGAAACACAGCCACCATTTCTTACATACAGACCAAAGGTAATCATCTCTTTCACATCAGACGGCATCGCATCCTTATAGGACATTCTGCTGAAGTGCGTAAATCCGTAATAGAGATTTTCCTTTGGCTCCGATTCATCTACCGCTTGCTCTGAATGCTCTTGCAAAAGCGTAGGAACAGACGCGATAAGATCTGCTATTTCAAAATTGTCTGCCTCGGATATCCGGTTGCATATATTGAAAATTCGTTCCAGGATGTTTTCGGTGCAATACAGTTCCTCAATCTTATCCGCTGTCAAATCAGCATAGTTTGCCGGTTCCTTGATCGTGCTCAAAATAGAGAGCATCATACCAAGCTTACGGGAAACATCAGCTAACTTAGTCTGTTTATGAAGCAGCTCCATACGCATAAAGGAAGCACACTCTGCCTCCAATTTTGCAATCAACTTGTCATAAGTGATCTCCTTTTTCTTCCCGCCAGACAAAATCATATATCTGAGTGGAACGAATTTCTCGCCACAGAAAGCCTTGTAAATCCGACCGGCAATGTATTGCATACGGTCATAGGCAGCACTTGTTTCGGATAGCGACTTTCCTGTTGCAAAGGAAATACGTTTTGTGCCTGTTTCCCTGTTATAGGTAATCAAAATCACTTCAAGGTAAATACCTTCATTTCCGCCCCACTGTGCATAGCACTCTACATCGCACTCAGGAAAATCGTCCTCTTCATTGAGTTTGTGGCTTAGCAGAAAATACTCCTCGGGATAGATGTTTTCTGCTTTCAGAAATTCGCAAAGGTCCTTGAACACCTCACCAATCTTTCTTTGCCCGGCATACTCCACCTTACCCGGTTGATCGGGAATCTTATTCCAAATTTGAGTTTCAATCATTTTCATTATTCTCCGTTTCAGTTTCAGTATCATTTACCTTTTTCGGTGCTACACCGTTGGCCACAGAAAGAGCAATATAACGCTCCAGTAATTCAGGCTTAATATACATGCCGTCTACAAGTTCCGTTTCGGATTTGAAGCAAAGGCATTCCTCGGTAATAAACCGATAAACCTCCCTGCCGATCCAATGAGTGCCGTCTTCATCTTTGGCGTGAAGAACATTGCTGCCATCAAACCAAACCTCAATATCATCCATTTTCATTGCACTGAATATTCCATTGAGTACATCCAACTCATCACAGCGCTTTTCAAGTTCCCGATCACGTACAAAGCAGTTGATATAAAAGTTATAGTCTCCGGTGCCGTAAAATGCCTTGATATAATACATATACTTCTCAGTACAAATCTTGAAACCATAGGTTTCGGAATTCCAATGTCCCAGCAGCTTCGCACGGGCGTGGTCACAGCAGAAAGATTGCATCGACTTACGGCTTTTGAGAAGTCCGCAGGAATCGCTCCGCAATTCATTAACCACCTGTGTCAGTTCCGTTTTGAATTCATCCGTGTTCAATTCTTCATGTTGAGGCCACCAAGTATGATGAAATTCATTGCCATTCGAACCGAAATCGCCACGAACGTGACCAATGCAACGATCCGCGTGGTGTTCACCATCCTTCAGAGTAAACAGCATATTCTTTTCGCTGAAAAGCGTTGCTTCTACGTTAAATTTCATTTCCATTCTCCTTTTTCACAATTTTTCTGTTCTTGTCAAGATGATAGTACCATATCGATTTGTCCTGCAGTTCCTTGCGGTTTGTTTGAAGATGCCGCTTGACGCTATCGACATCGGTGCAGATATAACCTTCGCCCTCGACTTCAAATTTCCCATTATCCAGCTTGGTTACATAAAAAAATCGCTCTTCATCAAAACCATAAAGCGGAAGGATCAGGAACGAAAAATCTCCGCCTACCTTTTCATCGGTATCGTGGGCAAGATAATAGCAACGCTTTGTCCGATAATTTTTCACTTGCATTGTGCCGGCTCCCATTCGTCTCACCCCTTTCACGCTGTCATCATGTCAAAAATACTGAGCTGAAAGGATTCAGGCTCCAACTCTTTGGCTCGTTGTAAACAACTTTCAAAAGATTCAATGTAATGCTCGTACCGCCTATACCGCCGCATAGTGATATAGTCGTTCTTCTCAATGCTATGCCTAAGCCCGGTTACATACCCAACCACAGCGGGATAGAAAATTTTTTCGAGCTGCTGCGGACTCAGGGTTGCCTTCAGTCTAAGCAGTTCCGGATAACTCGGGTGCGAAGTAAGCTTGTCAAGTGCTGTCTTTGCATCCTTGACAATTCGATCCTTTTGGGCAATGTAGCTGCGGTCAACCTTTGGCGGAATTTCTCTGCAATACACCTCCGGATAATCCTGTCCCAGTTCGTCACAGCATTCCTTTATGATTTTGTTGTAATAGCGGATATGGTTGTGAACGAGATTGAGATTGACACCGTCAGCCCAAAAAGGATCAGAAGTGCCGTTTTCATAGAGTTCATGCCAATGCCTATGCCTTTCCTCGCAGGACGCAATGGCATCTTTTAATCTTTCTTCAGCACTCGGAGTCCTTTTGCCACGGGATTTCTTTGCATTTTCAGTTTTACTCATCGTGATTCCTCCTTTTTAATTTTCAAAAATGCAAAAGGACTGTGATAAGTACGCCTTCTTTTGGCAAGAAAAAAACAGACCTGAGATAACGAGCTCTCAAGTCTGCAGTAAATTTTGTATTTATTTTTTTGTTTTCTTTGAGTTGTAGGTATCTTTCAAGCGGTCGATTGCCATTTCAGGACTCATCGTGTGATACATCAGATACATCGCTCGCATTGTCTTTGCAGGGGCTTGCTTGTATATAGCACGGCTACTCTCTCCTGTGTAGATATTCCAATAGCGGTAAATGTACCCCATCCAATATAAGGTTTCCGTATCATAAACTTGACCTTTTTTTAGTCTTTCTTTGCACTCATCCTCCATTCGGGAAAGAATGTAGCTTTTGCCTGCCCATTGGATGTGATTGAAGTCCTTATCCATATCTGCAGCAACATCTGTTGTCATAAAGGCCTTTGCAAAGCTTTCGGATTCATACCCCACTGTGCCGGACAGTTCAAAAAGTTTCCCTTGCGTATCGCATAACGCCAGTTGCAGTGATTTATTCATTTTCATTTACCTCCGAGGATCTCGTCAAAGAATTTTCCTTCTCTACGGTAGGAAACCTCGATTTCCTCAGCCAGTGCGATGCCTTCCTTTCGGCGTGCAGCGCTTAGATCAATCAAAGCGGAAAGTTCCAACGGCTGCAATGGAATTTCATTGACGATTTTTATCTGACGGCACGCCTTTTCAGTGATTGCCACATACTGTCTTCCAAGATCCAATGCGGAAAGACAATTTATTAACGCCACATCTGTAAGTGTACGATTGAAAAATCGAGACAGTTCGGTATACATGCGGTCATTGGCAATATAGCCTGTAATGATATCGTACCCCTCTGCCATACACGAATACTTCTCATAAATTTCGGTGCCTTTTGCCGACTCCATTTCCTTGCGGTAGTATGCTATCAGCATAGCCCAGTCCATATCAATTCCGACCTCTAAAACCTTTAAGTCGGACAGGTCAAGCTCCACCGTGTAGAAAACAGGTTTGTTTTCACCGCAAACAAGGGTCAGCGGTTGCAGAGTGCTTGTTCCCATATAAAAGCCCTGACCGAAATCACACTCTTCACGGCTGATAGGTGCTATATCACCCACAATACCGGACTTGGAGCCATGATATAAAATAACCCTATCATCAGTATGCTCATATTCCTTGGATTTAACAATCCATCCGGCAATATTAATGCCTCGATCAAGGCAAAACTGATACAACTGCCTTTGTGCCATTTTATTCGGGACAGATTTTCCGTTCTCCCATCGGTTAATCGATGGTACTGTTGTACCGAGACTCGCAGCAAAATCCTCTTGGCTCAGATTTGCTTCGGTACGAATAAACTTTATTAAATCTTTCATATAAGCGCCACCTATCATTTGATTGCTTTTTTATTATACATTATGATAGGTGAAAAGTCAACAATTTTTGCAATATCCGTATCAAAAACTTGTAAAAATGTCACCGTTCTCGCTGGATAGTTCTCCCCATCTAAATTCAAACCAACTGCGCATAGTAATCTGTCTCCCGTCCCAGAACACCTGAGAGCAAACCTGTATATTGATTTTTCCGGCATCTGCAAGGGAGTCGCATTCTGCTACGAACAGGTTTCCGTATTTATCATAGCCATGCACAAGCAAAATCTGTTCGCCTGCATCGGTAATGATGCTGACCTGAACTGTTTTCCCATTATCAATGGAAGTGTAAATTTGTGTGAGCTGGCTCAATGGTGCATTTGCTATGGAATAACGGTCATCCGGTTTGTTATCGAACTTAGCAGAAACCGCATCAATTAAAACATCTCTGTCATCCGGTTTGCCGCTATCCGTAAATCTAAGCCTGCAACTTCCGGGAATGTTGACATAGCAAAGTCGGTCTATCCATTCACACTCTGCTTTCGTCCACCGGTTATCTCTGTAAACATATGGAGTGCCGCTTACATTTTCAAATGATGCCCAGCCTGCATAAGCCGAAAAGAAATAATCGCCCCTGAACCGCACGACTCCGCTTTGTGTATTGGATACCACCATCCTTACATTTTCATATTTGACTGGCAGAGCACCTGAAATAATTGTTTTGCCTTCATAGCCATCAGAAATTCCGTTTCGATCCGCGTCAATCTCTCTCGGATACGGATCCGCACCGTTTTTCAGTCCGTCACCGTCCCAGTCCATATCCTGCTCGCTGTCTGTAATTTCCGCAAGAAGATGTTTGTAAATTCCCGTTAGTTCCAAGGCGGGGCTGGCTTCCTGAACTGAGGGCTTAGATATCATACCGATTCGCTCCGGCACTTGAAGTACTGTTAGAAGAGTTATTGCAAGAATAAAAAAAATTATGATCAACGGACCGGCGTGCGATTTTTTCCTTTCCCGATATGATGAAAGTGAAGCTTGCTGCTTTCGCTTTATTCTCACCCATGGCGCCTGTTCTTTTTTCACACAGTCTCACCTCCTGATTGCAGTTGTTTGCGAAGCCTCAGAAATTCCGCTTCTGTCTTTTTAATTTCGGCTGCAACCTCATTGTACTTTTTATTAGCCTCACATTTATGAATGTACTCATCCCGAAGCTTTTTCCCAAGATATTTATCTTTCAGTTCGCCGTCTTCATAATACCGATAATACAAATTGGGACCGTGATAAAAGCCGGCAGCACACACAGAACAATTCGGTCTGCTGCACCGAACATATTTTGAAATGACCGTACCGGTAATTTCCGGATAATGCTCCATCCCGGCAATTTCCTCCCGAAGCATCATCAAATTGCTTTCGAGACTGCTTATCATAAATTCCAAATAGGACATAAAAGTGCTCCTTTCAAGCTTTTTGGGAATAATGATGCATGCACGCTTATTTGTCAACCCCTTTATCAACATTAAAATGATTGACGGTCGTATTATTTTGTGCCATATTATGCATTGCGTCTTATAAACAAATATTTCTGAATGTTTTATGTAGGTTCTAACGCTGACTGTACACACAGTTCACTCTTGACGGACGGATAGAGGGAGTTTCTAACCATTTGCGCAGTGAGACCAAATCTTTCTGTGACTGCTTGTTAATTTTTTGGACAGCTCAGAGCGCAGACACACCGAAGCTTAACAGTTTCGGTGTTTTTTTATGTATGCCGTACAGTCGATTATGACTGCACGGTACTTTTATTTACCCTGATTTTCAAATATAAACCATTCAAGCTTCTCGGATAACAATCTGCCTGCGATCAGCGGAAGCTGTTTCCCGTAATCGGTTCGAAGTTGGTTGATGTCAAGACCGTTGAAGCGGACTCGATCCAATCCGTCCATGTCCTTCGTAATATTCAAAAGACGAACCAGCCGGTAATAGTCCTCGCCGGAGAACTTTTTGCGCCTGCGGATAATTTCTTCCCGTCCCTCATCATCAGAAATACTGTGACAGCGAATCAGCAGATGTGCGATCTTCAAGTCCTTCTTGTTAAGTTCAAGTCCCGGAATTAATAGCTTTTCAGACTCAATCTTTTTAACGGATTTCTGACCGTGACTGTCATCCCGGTCCTCATTATCTCTCCCGACATCATGAAGCAAACTGAAATATATCAGGATGTTTTTATCCCTCTCCGATAAATCTTCACCGCTGTTGTAAAAGTAGATAAGGGATAACATCAGAACACGCAGAATATGAGAGCGCCCGTGAAATGAGAAAATTCCCTCAGATTGATATCCTAACTCTTTTACACAAGGACCGTACTTTAAAAGCTCGGGGATTGCAGAAGTGAACAGTTTTACCACCGTCTTTTCTTCAATCGGAATCATGTTCGCCGCCCGTATGTTTTTAACCGCACCTCTGCGCACAATTACTTCATTTTCATTTTGGAAGCCTGCAAGATAATTGACAACATCCTTGGGATCGACTTCGCCAACGAACAACGCCTGACCGAAACCGTTGTGGTTTGCAAACCAAAGTGCATTCTGCTGGCTTGTTGACCACGATAGCGCCCTCTCAGGTGCTTGAGATAATGAACCGCTGCCACGGTACACGGTTACCATTCCGTTCTCATTAATGGGCAGATTTTCAGGCTTTGGCGCATACTGAAAAACATAGTCAAGAACATCATCCCGCCACTGTCCGTTTTCATAGTCCAAGTTCTTGTGAATACCTTCCCAGACCTCATAAACTTTTTCCGGCTCAATATCTTTATACCGCTGCTGGAAATCATAAATGCGAAGCGGTCCCGGCACGATAATAAAGTAGAATGATGACCACTCCTTTGCTTTCATAATCTCACGGCAATGCTCCTTTTGTTTTTCCATCGCTCTTAATCCTATATGCTCATTCAGCAGCATTTCTTCTGAAAGGTGCAAATCAAGATATACACCGTTTTCATAATCAACGTAATAGACATTGTAAATAAAACGCGTTGGATCGATGATTACCTTTTCAATGTCAAGACCCGCTCCCTCAAATATTTCCTTTGCCCGCTCGAATGAAAATCCTTTTTCCGCCACAGCTTCAAAGTTTTCCTCGGTCAGCTTTTCAATGTTGACCATACTGCCTCTGGCCTGCTGCAACAGCGTTTGCTTTGTAACTGTTCCGCTCCCGCTTTGCAAGGATTTACTTTGCTTATTCTGGATACTCACTGAAATTCCTCCTCTAAATTTTAAAGATTGTTCAGAGAATATTTCAGCCAAGTTTTGAAAAAGCAAGTAAATCAAATCCGCTCCGCCGCCCAGATGACCTTCTGACCTATCGGGAACAGCGAGCGCTTCTCATTTTTCAATGATTTCATTTATAAAGCCGCTCGCTCTATGACCGTCATTCCGGTATGAAAAAAATGGCCGTCATTTAAAAATGAAATCATATATAGATTTATCATAGATTTTCTATACAGATTTATGGCGCTTCCTCATTTTCAAATGACTTCGGCAGAAACTTCATTTCGGAATGAAGCAGTATCCTCTTTTCGATATGATAAATGAGGGGGCTGCTTTTCGGAATGAGGAACATTTCAGGATTGCCTGTCATTTCGGAATGAGAGCTGATGACCTTCATTTCGGAAGGGGTACAGATTTATAACAGATTTTTTTACAGATTTATCCCACGGTCATTTCGGAATGATAACAGCATCATCATTTTGAAATGAGGAGAATGGACATCATTTGAAAAAGTCGTTTAGAATTATATTTGATTTGCTTTTAGATTTATCGCAAGCATTTCGGAATGACAGAGAGCTTCATTTTCGATATGACAGGCGGAACCTACATTTCGGAATGATTGGGGCTTCCTTTCGGGATGTTCTCTCTCTTTTATGACTAGCCCTGCTCCCTCATTTCGGAAGCAGGGGGGATTTACCTCTTATCATAACGGAACGAATATCATTTTCTTTGTCATTAAAAAGAGATATTTTCAGGCACAAAAATTGGGGGCACCTAAAAGTGAAAATCATAGCCTGAATTTTTTGAAAGAAGGACATCTCCGAAAACGAAAATCATCTCAAAAAAACTTCCGAATTTTTATCATTCCGATAAGAAAATCATCTTTTAAGATTTTTAAAGGAACGTCATAAAAACAGGGAAATCATATATGGATTTCGTTTTTTTCCAGTGAACTTCGTTTTTTTGCGGGAACATCTATGCCTGAACCCCCTTTTAACCCCCATACATCTATAATTTGTCTATCATAAATCCTAAAGGGGAAGCGTTTTTAAAATCGAAAAGCGAAGTTGCACGGTATCCATCATTTGCAGAACAAATTACGCCTTTGAATACAAATTCGTTGTCTTCTTTAGAACGGATATCAATAATCAAAGACCCCCATTTTGACCCCGTTTTTGACCCCAATTTCTACCCCAATTTCTACCCCAATTTCGACACCATTTTTGACCCCAATTTGTTTTAAAATATACCCTGAAAAACAGACACTTTAGGTTTACCCCAAACCCGGAAAATGGATAGGTTTCGTCTCACGAAAAATCAAATAGTATACACAAATTTAGCCACAGAAACAATGAAATCAGATCTGTACGATTATTAACTTGCCTTTTTCCCCTCTGTCTTTCATAACTGTAACACAAACATTTGAAAGGAAAAGGAGGAATTCAAATGCATATAAGCAGACAGAAAAAACCAAAACCGATTTCCAAAGAAAAGCTCAAAGAAGCGCTGGATATTATGGATGTCGCCTATGCGTTTTCCGGTCAGATCAATACCAAACCGAAACAGCCACTCATTATATGTCCATTCCATAACGATAGGCACTTGGGTTCCTGCCGTGTTTATACAGATACGCAAACCTTCTATTGCGAATCCTGCGGCACATACGGCGATATGCTTAAGCTTGCTTCCGGATACAATTGTTGCCGGGAGCCTCACTTGCTTGCTGATAAGTTCCTTTACTTTATCTTCATTCTCCATAGCCTTAACCCGATCAACAATGTTTACCTTTGCCATTTGAATTCCTCCTTTGATATTTTCAAAAATTGCAAAGGAAGAATGTCTATGGGCAATGTAAATGGCAAGAAAAAAGCGCCGCCGAAGCGACGCTTGCCGTTATTTTAGGATATTAGACTTATCATAAACGATAAATCAAATATATTCCAGCGGAAGAGCAACGAGATTTTCTCGCAAATACATCTTCCTGTCGTACAGGCATATAATGGTTCCCATCCCTCTTTTTTTGTCGGGAATTCCGTCAAGAACATCGAATTCAGATGCCATATCCGCTTTAGGCGTAGCCGACATTTTTATCTCAATGGGATATAGAATACCATCCTCCTGCAAAATCAGGTCTATCTCGCCGTCAACCTCAATTTCTTCTCCGTTTTCCTTGCGTTTTTTCTTATCTTTTCCGTTGTAGTAGAAAACATTGAAGTCATACTCCAAGCCCTCATTGGAATAGGATTTGAGAATTTCATTGATAACAAAGGTTTCAAACATCGCTCCTGCCATAGCGCCGTTTTTCAAGGTATCGGGTGTCAGCCATCTTGTCAGATAACAGCAAAGTCCCGTATCCCTAAAATATATCTTTGGAGTTTTAATAGCACGGGAAAGCGCACTTGAGGTATAGGGCTTTAGGATATAGATAAGTCCGCTTTTTTCGAGAATGGAAATCCAATCTTTAACCGTTACCTCCGATACACCAATCTCGGATGAAATATTGGAATAGTTCACCACCTGTCCGGTGCGAGCCGCCACACAAGTCAGGAATTTTACAAAGGTAAGATGATTTTTGGCCTTGATAAGCTTATTGACGTCCCGTTCCAGATAGGTCTTTACATAGGACTGATAAAAATCGACCCATTCCTTATCCGTGTTAGAATACAGTTCAGGATAACTACCCCGGTGTATGGTTTCCCAAAGCTTTTCGCGGTAATTGCGAATGGCACCCTCACGCTCTTTTAAATAGTTCTCGGTCGGAATAAAATGCTTTGTAAACGGAACAGTATATATTTCACGCAGAGAAAGGCCCTCCAGCTCCACCACGGAAACTCTTCCGGCAAGAGACTCGCTTACGCCCTCCATAAGCTGCAACTTCTGAGATCCAGTCAAATAAAAATTCCCATAGGTATCGGTATTGTCAAGCGTAATCTTAAGCTTGTTGAAAATAGCAGGGCATTTTTGGATCTCATCAATCATTAAAGGACAGGGATTGTTCAGCAAAAATAGATTCATATCATCTTCCGCCTGCGCCAGCAGTAAATCATCATCAAAAGTAACCTGATTAACAGTGCCAAATAAATGTTTAAACAGAGTTGATTTACCGACCTGCCTCGGGCCTGTTAGCATAATTGCCTTACTGTTTTTTGCTCTTTGCTCAACAATCGCCTCAATATGTCTTTTAATCGAATACATGGCTCGCTTCCTTTCTTGTCTAATCTAAAGTTGTACTTAATTATAGCCTAATATTCGCAAATTGTCAAGACCTCTGAGAGTTTTCAAATATAAAACCTTTTCGTATTATTTTTAACCGTGCTTCGTAAAAAACTCATCCATAAGTTGCTTTATGTAATTCGATAAGGTACAATAAGTTGCGCAAATTGAAAGAGGCAAAAAAGTAGACACGGC
>ERZ857984.1936-NODE-1936-length-14401-cov-34.517636_pt1 | contig 14401 bp, 9 predicted proteins | sample MGYA00519914_ERZ857984 | MGnify/ENA primary metagenome ERZ857984 (study PRJEB31778, sample SAMEA3449417) | human gut metagenome | biome: human gut; feature: human-associated habitat; material: faeces | place: United Kingdom | collected 2010/2012 ... | reverse complement strand
GCGGCTTACCTATCTGCTGACACTATCCACTTACCGATGTGCTGACCTCACCGCTGAATCCGAAGATTCCGAAGGCAACACCACCCATTACGAATATGATGATAATGGGAATCTTATCTCTGTTACCGATGAAGAGGGCAAGACGACCACCTATACCTATGACGACCATGGTAATATGCTGACCATGACTGCCCCGGACGGGCTTTCATACGCATATACTTATGATGCGTTTGGTAATCAGCTTACCTCAAAAGTCATTGATTCTTCAAACACATCAAGCTATGTACAAACTTCCTCGTCCTACTCTGCCAATGGTGCTTTTCTGGTCTCGTCATCCGACAGCAAGGGTAATGTTACCCAATATGGATACGATCAGACAGCCGGTAACCTGAACTACATCATTGATGGAAATGGTAACATCACATCATATGTTTATGATTCTATGGATCGTGTTATCGGAATGTCATCGGTCGTAGGCGGAAACACTGCTCAGGTTGAATACAGCTATACCGGCGATAACCTTACAACTATTGCTCATAATGGTTTTAACTACGGTCTCAGCTACGATGCTTTTGGCAACGTCATCGGTATCAACGTAAATGGCGATTCAATTACATCGTATTCGTACGACTATACGAGAGGATTGCTTGCTCAAACTTCATATGGCAACGGTTTTTCGGAACATTATGTCTATGATGATATGGACCGCATTTCTGAGATAAAACATGGATCAGTAACTGTATATCGTTATTCTTATAACGGCGAAGGCAGTCTTGCTTCAGTTGAAAACTGCCTCACTGGCATAAACACCGATTATTTTTATAACTCTGACGGAACTCTGATGCTGACGTCAGCAACGGATGGAACGGTATGCCGATATGAGTATCTCAATGGAATGCTTTCAAAAGTGCATCAAACTGCAAATGGAAGTACCTGGACGACCGAATATGCATATGATGAAGATGGCAACACCGAGAAGGTAACACTTAACAGCGGCGTCACAATAACAGAAGCACAATCTGTATTTGGACAGCGGACAGGCAGAACCTACAAGAACGCCGAAAATGAAACCATTCTCGATGTTTCGATAAGTTATCTTGAGAATGCAAACGGTTCAAAATCGGAATATCTCGGCAGTTACAAGAATGGTTCTGATGCCGCCTACGTATATAGTTATGACGGAAACGGCAATATAACGAGCATAGTTCACGGAAATGAAAGAACCACGTATGTATATGATGGCCCGAACCAACTTATTCGAGTTAACGATTCGGCGTCAAACACTACCACCATATACACTTACGATCAGGGTGGAAACATTATCTCGAAGATTGAATACAATTACACCTCCGGGAGATTACCGAGCAATACGCGAAACACCTATACCTATTCGTATGACAGTGAATGGAAGGACCTGCTTGTAAGCTATAATGGAGAAGCCATAACCTACGATGAAATTGGGAACCCCCTCTCCTACTGCGGTTATGACATGACCTGGAACGGCAGACAGCTCCACAATATGTATAACGCCGAAAAGAATCTTACATTCACCTATGATGAGAATGGAATGCGTGTCGGCAAGGATGCGGTAAGCACAGTCGGCGGCAATAAAAGCAGGCTCGATAAAACTACCTACACCTATGCGGGGTCACAGCTCGTTTCAGAGATGAGACGCAATGTCAATGGTATCGTAGCGGCTGCAATGCAGTACAGCTACGATACGGACGGCACTATGGTCTCTGTGAAATATAACGGCACTGAGTATTACTATCTTCGCAATGGGCAAAATGATGTCGTTGGTATTATTGATAGAAGCGGCACCACTGTGGTAGAATACCGATATGACGCATGGGGCAAGCTGCTTTCAACAACCGGCTCTCTTGCTTCAACGCTGGGAAAGGATAATCCCATCCGCTATCGCGGGTATTACTACGATACTGAAACAGGATTGTACTATCTGCAGTCTCGCTATTATGACCCCGATACCGGAAGGTTCATAAATGCTGATGATGTTGATTTCATCGGTGTAACCGGAACAATTCCTTCTCATAACCTTTTCGCTTATTGTGAAAATAATCCGGTGAACAACAGTGATCCTAGTGGTTGCTTCGTAATACGCAGGTGGATGATTGCATGTATTGTTGATGCTTTGATATGCTTAATTCCAGGTTTATCCATGGCGGTTGCACCAGTAAAAACTATAGCAAAGCAATATGCGGGCGTAGCTTTGAAACAACGACTTAAATCACCGCTTACGAAGTTGTTGCAATTCGTAGTAAAGAACGCAACAAAGTTACTTAATGGGGTGAAATCCGCTATTTCATCAATAGGCCGCATTGGGAAATGGCTCTCTAGAATAATAAATGTTCCAAAGATGGTTGCAAAGCTGGCAGGATTAGTAAGCTCAGCCACAATTAACAAGATTTTAAACATTATTGTTCCGAATATAGACATATTTCTGTCTATAGGAGGCATTGTGTCTGGAATACTTGACCTTGCTTTCGATAGACAATTGAATAACTCTATTTAGGTATTTTGACGAGGTTATTATGATAAAAATCAAAGCTGAAATTCCACACGGCATGAAGTGCAGTCTTCGCATCGGCGAACTTGAGAAGACGCTTGATTCCGTTGACCGCGAGGCTGTATTTGAACTGGATGAAGGCCGTGTTTACGATGTTGAAGCTTATATCGGCACACCCGCACGTTCGGCGGATGAGAAGAAGTTCGACAGGCTCTTCTTCTCCTTGTCGCTTCCTTTCCGCTGGATATCCGCGCTTGCTGATGTTGTTCCGGGCAGATGGTATGATGATCTTTGCCCGTATTCTGCAAAGGTGGAATTTAAAATCGGCGGAGAGACAGGCTCGGACTGCCTGATAAGGTATTCGATTCCGGAAGATGCTGTTCTTAAAGGAACGTATTTGCGTCCGTTGATAACTGTTTCATGCAGCAGCTGCCCGACAATAGAATTCAGTGAGAATACGGAGAGTTTCGACCATTGCTACCGCAGTCACGCAAAAAATGCCGTCTCACTAATCTTTATAGCTGTCTGCCTGTTTGGTGCGCTGCTGTATGCTGCGATAAAGCATTCCAATGTTCAGGCAAGCCTGATATGCGGAGCTTTGCTCACAGTGCTGCCGCTCTATGCATTGTTGGCTTTGCTTTTCCAAAAGCGTCAGATGCTGCGGATGCGAACAAGATTCAATGCTCAAACCGGGAGATTTGATTAAATAACTCAAATAAGAAGTCTTAACCTTCTAATCATCCTTCGTCATCGAGAGGATGATTATCTCGTTGACATAAAGCTTACTATGATAGCGGTATAAATGGATATTAACATGACTGTTTTTATCGAAAGGTTTTTTGAAGGTCTATGCAATATCACTGTATATTGGCTTGAATTTCTGCCTTTGATTTGTATTATAGTCGGACCGTTCTGCGGCGATAAACCATACAGACTGCTGCTGCGCTCTCTGGCTTTCGTGCTGATTACACTGCCTGTATTTTTCAAGTTTAAGAACGAGGAAATTGCACTCGAGTTATTTATGGTGTCTATAGGCAGCTTGGCTCTGTCAACATGGTACTGGTTTCGGGTTCGAAAGATTCCTGAATTTCCCGAAGCACTGCGACTGGCACACAAATCACTTATGGCACGGCTTTCGGATCGTTTAAAAAATAAAAAGTCCAAAAAGAAAGAGTAATTCTTCAAGTAAAAACCGCTGTGGAAACAATGACTCAACATTCAATGGTTTTTGAATCAACAGAATAGGGAGAAATAATTGCAGAAAGGGTTTTTATCCCAGCTCACCAAAACAAAACCGGGCAGCTCATGATGGGTTGCCCGGTTTGCTGCATTTGCATATAAGCGGGAACACGGTTTCAAAGCATATAATACGCTCAAATAATATTTTATATAAACTTGCCTTTAAAAACACTTGACAAATGTTGACAAAATTCGGTATACTGTGAGTGTGAACATCGGTTTGTTGTTCGTCGGGCCGTGTTCGAGTAAAATCAGGAGAGATATATGAGAAAAACGTACAGGATTACTTCATTGTTCATGGCAGTCGTCTGCCTGTTTGCCTTCTCACTGTTTCAGCCCGTTTACGGGCTCACCGAGCTTTCGCGTGAAAACCGCAGGTTTGCAGCAGCGGCAGAAGAATTGAATTCTGTATGGGATAACCCGAACGGCAATGCACTCGGTTACAGTCCTCTCACAGGCGAAATCGAATCCGAACGAGGCGAGTATTCAAAGGATTTTCGCCGTGCGGACGGTGCGGTCGAAAGGGTCATCTACTCCGACCCCGTTCACTTTGAACAGAACGGAGAATGGCATACCATTGACAACACTCTTGTCGCCGAAACGGATGCGGACGGCATCCTGAGGTATAAAAACACTGCCGGTGATTTTACCGTACGCTTCGGCGAAAACCTTTCCGGTGAAGTTGTCTCCGTTGAATACATGGGGGAAACGCTCTCTGTTGCATTGAACAGCCTGTCCTTTGCCAACCTTTCAAACGGGCTCACCGCCACAGACTTTCATGCGGAAATTCAAAACAACTCAACCGATACAACGGACCTGACGGATCAACAGCGCGATTCCCTGCTTCGCTTCCCCGACTGCCTGTCAAGCATTGTTCGATATGTTCGCTCCGAAACCGACGACAGCGCAATCCTCTCGTACTTTCTTAACGGAAAAACAATATCTGAATTTATAACCCTCTCTTCTCGTCCGTCAATGGCGCAGAGTGAGGATTTTTGTTGGTCATTCAACATAAAGACATCACTCACGCCGAGAATGCAGGGCAATACCGTCCTGCTTGAAAACGGCAAGGGCGAAACCGTCTTCACCCTTCCTGCACCGTATATGTTCGATGCAGCAGGTGCGGAAAGCACCGATTTCGAGGTTTCGCTTGCTCCGAATTCAACTTCGGACGGATTCATCTATACCATGGTTCCGAGTTTTGCGTGGCTTTGCAGTGCGGAACGAGCGTATCCGGTAACGATTGATCCCGATATAAAGCTGAATTTCAAAAACAATGTTGAAAACACATACGTCGATAGGAATCTCCCCAACACAATTTGCAGCATAAACTCAACCGCACCCGGTGCACTGCGCCTGAGTTCAAAGCAAAACATACTTATTCGGCTGAATGAACTCCCCGAGCTGAATGCCGGTGATGTCATCGTCAGTGCTGCAATCAACCTGACGCGGTACGATGAACCCGGAACGAACCTCGGCAAAGAAATAGACCTTTACCCCGTGCTGTCAGATTGGTCGGAAGACACACTGACATGGACGCGCTACTCCGCATTGAACAACGGCAATCCTGCGGACAAATCCAGAGTTTTTTCACTCGCAATGTCCGAAGTGCAGAACGGTGTAAACTTCTTTGACATAACCGACCTGTTCAAAAAATGGCATTCCGGTGTGACCGAAAATTACGGCGTTGTTTTGGAGAGCAGCAGTTCCGCAATATACCACTCATCGCGAACAAATGTATCATCCGGCGTACACCCCTACTTTACGATCGTCTATGTAAACTCCACCGGCCTTGAAAGCCGTTTCTCGTATTCGGATCAGGATGCGGGCGCAGCCGGCGCGGGCAGCGTGAACCTGTTCAGCGGCAACCTCACTTTCTCGTTTGCGGATGCTTCTGTTGCAAACGGAGCCTTGCCAATCTCCGTTTCCCATGTATACAACACGAACGACAAAAATACAGATATCGGTTACGGCTACGGCTGGCGCTTGAATTATTCACAGTCGATAGAAGAAATGTCATTCCAAAACGGAAATAAAGCACAGACATTCTTCAAGCTTACCGATGGCGACGGCACAAGGCATTACTACAAAAAACAGTCGAATTCGTCAGCAAAATACGTCAATGAGCTTGACAAGAATTCAACGCTCACCGTCAACACGGGTTCAAAACTTATCACCGTTTCCGATAAGGGCGGAAACAAACTCGTTTTTGAATACGGCACATACAACGGCAGAAAGCAAGGAAGGCTTACCTCCGTTGAAGATGCAAACGGCAATAAGATCCTTATTGAATACAGGGATTCAACTCAAAAAAAGGATCTGCGCATTTCTGCGGTAAGAGAAAAGCTTGCCTCCGTCTCAACCTCGGGGCAACGCATAGTTTTCGCATACAACAGCAGCAACAGGCTCTCGTCCGTAACTCCGCCCGACGGTTTGACGGTTGCTTACTCTTACTCCGAATACAATAATCTTCGTGCCGCACAATATGCCGACGGCACAAGCTCGCAATACACCTATTATTCAAAGCATCTGCTGCAAAAAGCAAAGAACCCCGCCGGATACGGCATAACCTATACCTACTCCGGCAGCGGCAAGGCTGCCTCCGTTGTTGAAAAAGCCGGCACGGCACAAACAGCGGGCAGGCAGATCCGATTCGAATACGGCTGGAACGTTACAAACGTTATCGATGCTCAGAATCGAATCGTAACATACCAGTTCAACAACGCAGGGCAAGCCGTAAGCATCCGCAATCCCGAGGGTGAAGCGGTGTTCATGGCATACAACTCCGCAGACAGAACAAAAACCCAGCTCGCTGCCGTCTCCAAAACGCAGACGACTGTATTCAACCTGCTCAAAAATCACGGGTTCGATAAAAAGAATCCGAACGATTATTGGACAAAATCCTCAACCTCCGCCGTGTTCACGCAAACCCATGCTCACACGGGTTATCGCAGCGTAAAGCTGCCTTCGGGTACTTATATCGAGCAAAGTGTTTCCGTAAACGCAGGTGCCGTTTACACTGCTTCCGCATACTTCACCGGTGCGGCAGGCGGCGTTGTGCAGGTGTTGAACGGTTCAACCGTGATTGCACAGAGCGACCCCGCGCAAACTTTCGGAACAACAGGTTCGGACTGGACACGCGGCGTTGCAGTGTTCACCGTCCCGACGGGAGTTTCAAGCATAAAGATCCGCATTGCTCAGCCGCAGTCCGCTTCGGGAACAGCCTACGCCGACTCCGTACAGCTTGAAACCGGCGAAACGCCGAATCGTTACAACATGCTCCAAAACAGCGATTTCACTGACGGAGCATCCTCGTCCGATGATTCGGATAACTCGACAGGCTATGCACAGAATGTTGTCGGCGACACCGCAATCCCCAACGAAATCGTCTCCGCAGCAGGCGATTCCTCGCACCCCGGCGCTTTCTCGGATCAGGTGCTTAAAATCACCGGCAGCACCGGTGCAATTAAGCATGTTTTCCAGTCGATTCAGGTAAACGGCAAAAAAGGCGACGTTTATTCATTCGGCGGTTGGTGCGCATCCGACTCCGTGCCGGAAACCGTACAGCTCAACACATCCGACAGCCCGATAAGCTACCGTGTCTTCGGAAGAAAAGAAATAAAGCTTCAGTTCTACTCAAACGGCACCTTCCAAAATGAGGTCACCGCCGCTTTTGCTGCCGACACAACCGATTGGCAGTACACCTGTGCAAGTGCGGTCGCTTCGCTTGACTACACCGAAGTAAGAATCGTCGTCTGCTTCGACTACTCACGCAACACCGCTCGCTTTGATGGGCTTCAGCTGCACAGGGAACAGTTCTCTCAAAGTTATTCCTATGACGATAACGGCAACGTTACGGGTTACGCCTCCCTTATAGGACAGGAACCCAAGCTGACCTATGACAATAACGACAACGTAACTTCCTCCACCGACCCGCTCGGCAACAAAACCTTATACACCTACGACAGCAAGCACAACCTGCTTACGTCAACAACGCCGGAAGGGGTAAAAACAACCAATGTCTACGATGCAAACGGCAATGTTACAAAAACTTCGGTTGCATCGTCCGATGGTTCGCTTTCGACTTCGTCAACAACAGCATTCAATGCTGCCTCGGCGCTCGCTTCCGCTGTTACTGATGCTCGCGGAAACACCGTTCGATACAGCTATAACACAGCAACACGGTTGCAGACGGCAGTAACCGATGCAAAAGGAAACACGAGTCAATACACGTATTACTCAGCCTCCGGAATGCTTCGTCTTGCCGCTATCACGGGCAGCAACTACAGTACGGTGGACTATTCGTATGATGATTACGGCAAACTGACGGGTATTACCCGACCTCAAACTGCATACAGCTTCACCTATGACGACTGGGGCAGAACAATTTCAACCTCAGTCGGAAACAGAGTGCTTTCAACCAACACCTATGACTCTTTCGGTCGTTTGTCTTCCGTAACTTACGGCAATGGCTATAAACTCAGCTATACATACGACAGCATAGACCGCGTTGAGTCAATTACCGAACTCGAAATGCCGGGGCTTTCCCCTTCAAAGGTTTATGAGTTCGTGTATGACGGTGAAGGCAATCTTTACGAGCTTCGCAACTATAAAACTCACCGCTCAACTTTCTTCGAGTATGACCATGCAGGCAGGTGCATGGCAAGCACCGAAAAGAGCTTCACCGGAGGTTTATCCGGCAGTCCCGAATACACGGCTGTCTGTGCATCGTACAAGTACGAATATGATAAGAACAATAACCTTTCCAAGCTCACGCAATCCGTGATGGGTTTTGATTGGGCTGTTTCTTACACATATGACAAGGATAACCGTCCCCTTGCCGCAACACTTGCAAACGGTGCAAAAATCATCAATCAATACGACGGAATCGGAAGGCTTTCCGGCCGCAGTATAAAAAACGGCAGTGCAACCGTCTCACAAATTCAACTCTCCTATGTGACTGGTACTAACGGAGCAACAACGCTCGTCCGGTCATACCGCAACGGTTCGGACGCGAAATATAACTATGGTTATGATGCCAACGGCAACATAACCAAGATTTGGCGCGGAAGTTCAACATTCGAAAATGCAGATGAAAAATTCTCCTACGAGTATGATTCCATGAATCAGCTTGTGCGCGAAAATCTGTACTACGGAGAAAACAATTCCGCGAACTCAACTTACACTTATGCATACGATTCCTACGGCAACATGCTCGGAAAGTATCACTATGCATACACAACGGGTTCAATTGCGAACAAGCTCGGGATCATCGTTGCGGAATATCAGTACACCGATTCGCAATGGGGCGATCTGCTGACCGCGGTCACGGACGGAACGGTATCGACCGGTTCAAAGCAAAACAGCACCGTTTCATATGATGAAATGGGTAACCCGACGCGCTACCTCGGTGCGACCATGACTTGGGCAGGCAAACAGCTCAAGTATTGGTGCAAGTCCGGAAAGTATGTCAACTTTGCATACAACGAGGACGGCATACGGACGCTGAAAAACTCAAACGGCGTTGTAACAAACTATTATTACAACGGCAGCCTTTTGATAGGCATGACTGTCGGTTCGGGCAGCAGCACAAGAATTCTCCGCTTCAGCTACGATTCTTCCGGCAGCGTTGTTGCGGTGGATTATTCAACCGATAACGGCACGACCTTTAACACCTATTATTATCTTCGCAATGCCCAGAATGACATTGTGAAGCTTATTGACAGCAGCGGCAGCACTGTTGTAGAATATTGCTATGACAGTTGGGGAAAACCTCTGTCAACCTCAGGTTCACTCGCTTCCGCACTCGGAAAGGATAACCCGTTCCGCTACCGTGGATACGTGTTCGATGAGGAAACGGGGTTCTATTACCTCCAAAGCAGGTACTATGATCCCTCAGTCGGAAGGTTTATCTCTGCGGACGTCCTCCTGTCAACCGGTCAGGGCGTCCTGGGGCATAACGCTTATGCTTATTGCCTGAACGATCCGATAAATAGTGTTGACGGCAACGGCAACTTTTCGTTCAAGAGCCTTTTTTCAGGTGCAAAGCTTGTTTCAATCGGTGTAACTGCGATTGCGGCAGCAGCAACGATATTGACATGCGGAGCAGCCGCGCCGATAATGGTTGCGGTCGCAACAGCAACAGCTGTTGCGGGGACTGCAACGGTAGTTAACGGAATGGCAGAAATCGGTGAGGGGCTAACCGCATCGAGCGATACTTCAAATGACGGAACGAACTTTGTTCGCGACTGGATTATGGGAGGCAACGCCGATGCATACGAGAAGCAAAAGCGAATATTTTCAACGGCAGCGCAAATAGGAACCATGATTTGCGGTTCTTATTACACCGCAAAGGGCGGCAATGTCTGTTTCGTTGCGGGAACGCAAGTCGAGACGGCGGACGGAAGCACTGCAATTGAAAATATCAAAGAGGGCGACCGTGTTTTTGCGGCAAACCCGGAAACCGGAGAGGTTGCATATAAAAAAGTTGTACGAAAATTTGTAAACGAAACGAATGAGCTTGTTGAAGTAACGGTAAACGGCGAAACGATAAAATCAACCCCGTCCCATCCGTTCTATGTTCCACAAAAAGGCTGGACAAGCGCAATCTCACTTCGTGCGGGAGATATTCTTGTTCTCAGCAACGGTGAGTATGTCATTGTTGAGCAGATTCAGCATGAACTGCTCGAGAGTCCGATCAAAGTCTATAACTTTGAAGTCGAGGATTTTCACACCTATTATGTTTCGGCAAACGCGGACTCGGATGAGTTTGTGCTGGTGCATAATAGCTGCAATCATAACAGCCGTTGGAACAGCGAACGAAGGAATTACTGGAAGAGACAAGCAGCCTCATACGCAAACGGCCCAACCAATGAAATGTCGCCAAGTGGGTTATACAGAGTGACAAAGAACAATTTGAACCGAATGCTTCGTGGGTGTGCGCCGATTGGAACTGACGACAAATCTGTAGTGTTGCACCATATTTATGGTATCGTCAACGATTTCTATGAATATACAGAGATGCTGGCAACAACGCATACGGGCTCTTTTAGAATGCTTCACCCGTTTCTGTTTAACAAATAATAAATACCGGAGGTAAAAACATGGACTGCAAAAAAACGATTATCGACTATCTTGAGGGAAGAATCAAGCCAGCAGAGCTTGAAGAACTGTTCGAAACTCATCCCGAGCTGCTTGATTGGGTACAGAGCATTGTGCCGGAAGACCAGAGGATGGAAGCCGGCGAATTCGTTAACGGGCATTATGAAAGCCGCACTGTTCCGTTCGATATTCGTCTCTTCATTAAACAAGAAAAGACAATGTTCGGAGGCAAAGGAGAGTATTCGTTGGGAGTTCGAGTTGATATATTTAGCGTCATTAGTAGGCTCGTTAAGGCAGCTTTTCCCGACATGGAGATCAATCTGACGGATGAAGTGAACGAAATGCACGGTTTGTCATTGGACGCATGCCCGAGCTATATCGGCGGCGTGGAGGTAACTGAAACGATAGAGAATATCATTAGAGAGTTGCCCGAAAACCTGTCGAAAAGCAAACGAATTGCGCTTGCAAGAAGCCGGATTAAGGATGCCTTTCACATTGAAGGGAGAAAATGGCCGTATTGGATTCAGGAGCCCGACTGGCCCGCAAATAACGGCAAACCGATGAAGTACGTTTCAACGGTGCGGCTTAATGCTGATCAGCGTGAACACCATTTTGTTGACGTTGACACGGGCGAAGAACGAATCGTTATGGATTGCACCTGATCAAAAGCTTTTCGCGAATGCGAATAAGTGAATCCGAATTCCGACCGCGCGGCGGGAGACTCGGCATAAATGCACACAATCAAAGTGCATTTTTCGTGGTTTCCTGCCGCGCGAATGAGTTATTTCACCAAGCAAAGAAGAAACTATGAGTATGATTCAATGAATCAGCTTGTGCGTGAAAATCTGTACTACGGTGAGAATGATTCCGCAAATTCAACTTACGCTTATTCATACGATTCATACGGCAACATGCTCGGAAAGTATCGCTATGCATACACAACGGGTTCAATTGCGAACAAGTTGATCCCAACCATCCGGGGAGGTAGTTTCAATGTTTAAAAGAAAGATGTTTTTTATGTTTCTGTTTGTTCTTTTCGTGGCATTCATTGCAGGGACATTTGTTGTGATTGGCAAAAACAAGCTTCCGGAAACTAAGGCGTTTGATGTGGGCGATTATCAATATTATATTGATAAATTTCCGTCAGAAGATAATTTAGGGTTCATATCCGATCCAAAAGATCTTCTCAAAAAAGTTGAAGTAATTTGGATCAATAAGTATGGAGAACGTATAAAAAAGCAGAAACCCTATCAAGTATTCTATGATAAGGCAAACGGTATTTGGCTTGTTCAGGGAACATTGCGATCCAATATGACGGGTGGTGTTGCAAACATCTTGGTGGATAATGACACAGGCAGGGTCTTAGCACTCTGGCATGATAAGTAATTTATGTCGATGAGCAGATCTATGCTTACACTGTCGGAACGCTCGGCACGGCTCGGGAGACCGTTCCCTATGCCTACACAAACTCGGCATGGAAGGATCAGCTCACTTCGTACGATGGCGAAAGCATAACATATGACGCTTCCGGCAACCCGACGAACTACCTCGGTGCAACTCTGGTTTGGGAAGGTCAGCGGCTGAAGTCGTATACCCCGAAAGCATCATCCTCCGGACACGCGAATTCGTATGTCTACAGCTACGATGAAAACGGCATCCGTACAAGAAAAACCATTGGCAGCACCGTTACGGACTATTACTATAACGGCACGCTGCTCATGGGCACCGTCAAAACCACAACGAACAGCGACGGAAGCACAACGACTTCAAAGCTCCGCTTCAGCTATGACGCTAACGGCAAAGTCGTTGCCGTGAACTATAACGGAAATTATTACTATTACCTCCGCAATGCCCAGAGCGATATCGTCAAACTCATTGACAAAACCGGAGCAACCGTTGTAGAATACGCTCACCTCAACAGCGATTGAGTCGCTGTTAAGGTTTGACAGTTGGGGCAAACTGCTGTCAACCTCGGGCTCACTCGCGTCCACACTCGGAAAGAATAATCCCTTCCGCTACCGTGGATATGTGTATGACGAGGAGACCGAATTCTATTACGTCCAGTCACGTTACTACAATCCTGAAATTGGACGGTGGATTAATGCAGATACTACAGATGTATTATCTTTGCCCTATTATCATCCGGGACAATACAATCTGTTTTCTTACTGCAACAACAATCCGGTAAACGACAGGGATGATGACGGACAGTTATCATGGCTTGCCAAAATCGCAATTGGAGCTGCAGCAATTGCAGTTGGTGTAGGTGTAACAGTTCTTACAGGCGGAGCAGCACTACCGGCACTTGTCGCAGGAGTTAAGGCTGCTTGCGTTGCGGGTGCTATATCCGCTGGTACTAGTGCTGCAACAACAGCAGTACGTTCTGCGGTATCTGGAGATAGCTTTTCTACAGTTGTTCAGAAATCTGCAAAGGCAGCTGTAGATGGTTTTGCAGATGGCTTTATGGCAGGAGGTATCGCCGCCGGCGCATCGCAAGTTGCTAGTGGCGGATTTAAAATTGCCGCTAAGTTAGGTGCAAAAACGGGAAAAAGTGGTGGAATAAAGATTGGCAAAGCCAAAATATTATCACCAGATGCAGCTTGGCATAAGAATAATGGGGGAACTTTGCTAAAGGTCGGAAAGACTTTCAGAATTGATGTTGGTTCAAATACATTATTGCATATGCATATTCCCAAGGTCTCTTCGCATATTCAGATTGGTACAATTGGTGCTGGTATATATGGAGGGTTAAGATGAGAAAACCTAAAGTTGCTTGTTTTCGTTATAAGAGACATAATGATGTTTATGTTAGCAACGTGTCTTTTTCAACCGATGTATTGCTATCAATGTTAGATGCTTTTCTAGAACAAAAGATAATTGTTCTAATAGAATCAGATGAAAATACTATCCAAACATTATCGTCGATAGGCAAAAGCGTAGGAATAGTAGAGGTAGTGTCCCATTTTCCTGTGCCAAGATTTTCGGCATCTTGCAACAAAACGGAGTTGCATTGTTTATTCAATCAAGTTAATGTGAACGATTTTGAAGGGGCATTTATAGCCAGTATAAACAATGGCATTATACCGAATGAGTTAATCTGTTCTATAGCCCATACAGCAAGCTCTATGGTAAAATGCGGAATGTCTGACATATCGCTCTCTATCAATTTCCGTGAGAATCAAATGGTAATATCTTTTGCTAAGGAAAAATATGAAGTGATGTCTATTAAAGATAAAATCTGTAGCATTTTGGGGGACTAGAATACCACTATACCAGCAAGCATCGCCTTTTGGGGACAAGAGACAGACTGCTGGTATAATCCCAAGCCCTTAAAGGTTTCAGGAGTACACCTGACAAGTTTTGCCTTTGTGGTATCACAAAGGCGATGCTTGCTGGTACATAGCAGATTACTTGCAGTATGTAAACATTTTGTGAACATTTAAAATTGAGGCTTGCATTTTTGCCTTTAAGTGAGGAAACATTTGGGGCAAACTGCTGTCAACCTCGGGCTCACTTGCGTCCACACTCGGAAAGAAT
>ERZ857984.1933-NODE-1933-length-14421-cov-4.516706_pt1 | contig 14421 bp, 15 predicted proteins | sample MGYA00519914_ERZ857984 | MGnify/ENA primary metagenome ERZ857984 (study PRJEB31778, sample SAMEA3449417) | human gut metagenome | biome: human gut; feature: human-associated habitat; material: faeces | place: United Kingdom | collected 2010/2012 ... | reverse complement strand
GTCGCCTGTCGGTGGATCCCAGACAACTCCGGCACCTTCGGAAGCAGCTTCAGATTCCGTTTGTTTCGCAGTTCTGTTCCTGACGTGGGAGCGAGATACGCAATACAGCGTTCTCCGTCCAGTTTCAGCTCATACAGATAGTCCGGCGAATCGAAGGCTTCTCCCTCCGCCCCGATGAGCATCGGACGAACATTTTTATCCGTAAACAGATCGCTCATGTTGCGGCGCCCGCTTGTGCGAGACTCTGTTTCAGCGCATCCATCAAATCGACGACATTGACGATCGTTTCCTTTGGCGCGGTAATCTCTTTGCCCTGGATCTTGGCCTGAATGATCTGCCACAGCTTTTCTCTGTATTCATCCTTGTATTGTTCCGGTTCGAAGGCTTTCCCCATTGCGCCGATGAGCGTCTTTGCCATCTGCAGTTCCGCGTCGCTGACGTCCGAATGCACCGGTTCCTTCGGAGATTCCTTGATTTCATCCCAAAAAAACAACGTCTCTGCAAGAATGCCCTTGTCGGTTGGAATGAGGGCAAGCAGTTTTTCTTTTGTACCCATAACAGTTTTCGCAACCGCGATTTTATTTTCTTCAAGCATTGCACGGCGCAGCAGTTCAAAAGCTTTGTCTCCACCCTGCTCGGGGATCACATGGTAGGTTTTATCAAAATAGATCGGCCGGATATTCTGCAGCTCTGTGAAATGCAGGATATGAATGGCTTTGTCCTTTTCGGATTTTGCCTTTTCAAAATCGTCATCTGTCAGCGTGACATATTTGTCCGGCTCATATTCGAACCCCTTGACGATGTCGTTCGGCCCGACTTCTTTTCCGCAGCCGGCACATATCTTTTTGTATTTGATACGGCTGCCGTCCTCTTTGCAAAGCTGATTAAAATGAATATCGTTATCCTGCGTCGCGGTATAAAGACCAACCGGGATATGGACCATTCCAAATGATATCGCGCCTCTGTGGGATACTGCCATAGATACAACCACCTCGTTTTCTTGTTGTATAGTGTAACCCATTCGCACCTGTTTAATGACTTTTCCTGCCAGATGCAGCGTTGAGTTTTCACATATATGTAAAAATTCCGATTTCGGAATTTTTATTGACAATTTTAATAAATTGCGCCATAACGGGAACAACAGATAAAAAGAAGGAATTGTCATAATCTATATTCTGCGTTTCTCTTGACATTAAGCACAATATATAGTATAATCAGTTTGTTCTTAGGTATGAGTAACTGTCCCCATCTTGGGGCTTTGGTATGATATACAAGGTCGGAATTGTCTTTGCAAGATCATTCCGGCCTTTTGTTTATTCAGAAATAAATCCCAGCGAGCAATCAAAAGCCGCATCATTTTCCCTGATCGGGAATTGGTGCGGTCTTTTTTTGTTTATATAGATATTCCAAACCAAAAAAGGACTGATGTAACAGTGACAACCCTACCCCTGATTCGTGTATCGTGCAAAAGCGGAAAAGAGAAGATCGGCCTGACGAACTATTCCGATATGGTGATATACGATAAGGACCACACACTTGTCGCCATCCGACTGGGCGGCTATCCGGAGATGGTACAGGCTATGAGCGATGCCATACTCGGCGGCTGCGAGCTGGAGCTGACCGGCGCAAAAGAAACCATCTGCGTCAATTCAAAAAGCAATCATAACTTTGACCGGAAGATCACCCACGACGGCGTGTATGCGGAGGCGATGCATTATCTGAAGGACGACCCGCTGCGATCCCTGAGCGTCGGGAACGACGATGAGGACGAAAAGAGCGAAAAAGAAACCGTCAAGCTGAACCGCAATCTGTATTTTTTCTGCAAGGACGATGACGAGCTCTTTTCTGAACTGGACCGAAAGCTGGCAGTTCCATTGATTCCGGAATTTCAAGAGTATTTCCTGTCGGAACTGAAAGAACGGAAATTACTGTCCCCGCTGCGGGTATGCTGTATTGGCCGAAAGTTTGACGGCTGGCATATGAGCGTGTCAGAAGACGAAAGCGAGATAGCTGCCGTATTGGAGGATGGGCTGAAAAACGGAAAGATTGCGATCCCGGGAACCGACCCGCAGACAAAGCAGCTTTTTTCCGACATCCGTACCTTCACGCAGTACCTTCGCACTTTCGGGGAAAAAATTGCTGACCGCATCAAGCGGTGCTTCCCGCCGGTATATAATCCGGCGAAACAGCCTGTTTCGAATAAGCTGCGGGAGGTCAATCAGTACGTCATCGACCATGCCGGCTATTCGCTGTTCGATGCCCAGCTGGGCGCCGCGGAGGCTTTGCGCCGGCAGCTGGAACAAAACAAACTGGCGCTTCTTGTCGCCGAGTGCGGGACGGGAAAAACGAAAATCGGCAGTGCGGCCCTGTATGCCTATCAGCACGGCGATTCCAAAAGGCGGACAAATCGGAAAGCGTTTAATGTGGTGATCTGCCCCTCCCACATTGCAGGGAAGTGGGTGCGGGAACTGCATGAGACGATACCTAACTGTTTCGCACAGCACGTCCAAAGCATGGCCGACATCGACCGGCTGTACGAATTGTACCAGCGGGAAAACAAGACCGTGTATTGCATTCTTTCCAAAGAGACTGCCCGCAACGCCTATATGACGAGGCCCGCCGTAAGCTGGAACCGGCTGAAGAAAGGCTTTGTCTGCCCGAGGTGCGGCAAGGTGCAGGAGATGGCCGTTTTTGACGGTTCCTCCTCCTATCTGGTCAACGCCAACGCAGGGTATTTCCGAAATGAAAACAGCAAAAACCACAAATGCCAGTCCTGCGGGGAGCCGCTGTGGGCAATGCTCAACCCGGACGATCTTTCTCCCAAGCGGAATGAGTGGGTGCGGATCGGCGGATACGGCTTTATCCACAGGCGGTTTGCCGGAGACGCACTGGCGGAATGCACAAGCAAGGAACATAGCGCAAAAATCGAGGCGGTGTACCAAAATCCCAACGGCGTATTTCCCGCCCGCAACGCTTACGACCGCTACCCGCTTTCCTCCTACATTAAACGGAAAGTCCGGCGCATTGACGCGCTGATTGCGGACGAGCTGCACCAGTACAGCGGTGAAAGCGCCCAGGGACAGTCGATGGCGGAGCTTGCCGGGATTGCCGATAAGGTAATCGGTATGACCGCCACTTTAGTCAACGGGTACGCCAAAGGCATTTTCTATCTGTTGTTCCGGCTGAAATCTCATCTGATGCTACTGGATCACCAGGAGTATCGCAACCCGCGCAGCTTCTGCGAACAATACGGCGTGATTGAGGATATATACGAAATGGATATGTCAGAATATAACGCTGCATCCAAAGCATCGAAACGGAAGGTACGGGAACGATACCTGCCGGGGATTTCTCCCATCGTGTATTCCAGATTTTTACTGGAAAACGCCGTGTTCCTGTCCCTTTCCGATATGGGCAAGGAACTGCCGGATTATGAGGAAATCCCTGTGCCGTGCCAGATGCCGCATGATGTCCGAAGGGAATATGAACGGCTGGAAAGCGAGTTCAAGCATATCAGCAAAGAATATCCGAAAATCGGCAGCCGGATTATGTCCGCATACCTGAATCTGCTGTCCGCCTACCCGGACCAGCCATACGGACATGAACCGGTGTACAACCCGCTGGTGAAAGAACGGGACGACACCCTCATCATACCGCAGGATACCGGATCTGCCTCCGAAACGCAGCCAAAGGACGACGCTGTGCTGGAACTGGTGAAACGGAAAACCGCTGCAGGCGAGCGTGTCATCATCTACACGGCATGGACAAGGCTGGATACCCAGTCAAAGCTTCACAAGCTGCTTACGGAAAAGGGGATCCGCACGGCCATTCTCGACCATAAGGTTCCTACGACGAAACGGGAAGCGTGGGTTGACAAACGAATTCAGGAAGATACCAAGGTTCTGATCGTCAATCCGGCATTGGTTGAAACCGGCTTGGACCTCAATGCATTCACCACCCTGATTTTCTACAATATTGCTTACAATCTGTATATTTTCCGGCAGGCATCGCGCCGCAGCTGGCGGATCAATCAAACAATGCCAAAGGTCGAAGTGTATATGTTCTACTACCGAGATACTATGCAGCAGCGTGCGCTGCGGCTGATGGCTTCGAAGTTGAGCGCCGCTACGGTGATTGAGGGAAATATTTCAGAAGAAGGGCTTGCAGCCATGTCGGACTGTGAGGACTTGACGACGCAGCTTGCCCGCGAACTGGTAACTGGTCTGAAGGACAATATCGATGATTTGTCGGCATCTTTCCGTAAAATGGCGATTCTCGGAAACCGTCAGACGGAAACGCAAGCAGAACACAAGAATGTTACGATTTCCCAAGCGTCTGCGCCGAAAAAAACAACTTCTAACGCACCGAATTCGGATTGGGATGTCGTCATCAAACAATTCAACGCACCAAACCCCAAACCCGTCGGCAAAACGACCGATACAGGTCAGCTCAGCATTTTTGACCTGCTCGCTTCGTAATCCGTGGGTTTTCTTTTGAAGGAGGATTTATCTATGCAAACACCATTTCACGCGCAAGCTATGATCCACTCCCTGAACAGCAAACGGGATGTACTGATTCTCTCTAATAAGCTGTGCAGTGCCGTCTACAATCCTTTTTTCCAGTAGGAAAATAGCCGTTATGAATGAACAATTCGCTATACGTTTGAAACAAGAAATCACAGGAGGCCAAAATGATAAAAAAACGACACGGTGAAATCTTTGAATTTGAAAACGTCCGATACAGCATTGGCGATTGGGTGCGGTGCACCGAGGATTCAGATTATGCCGGCCTGACTGGCGTTATTGTAGAAATCCGAGACGGCGAGGATCGGGAGACAGAAAACACAACGCCGGATATCTACTGCCGTCTTCAAATCCCCGAAGATACCAAGCTTGTCCAGGAACTGGAGGAAAGGTTTTCAAAGCTGTATGGGAAGGCGGTTAAAATCACGGACATCCCGCTGGATTTAACGATTCTATCTCCGGATGAACTAACGAGCGTCGTCAGGGATTCCGACTGCTTTGCCCCGGAGCCAGACCACCCCTATCCATTGTGTATTGGGAACGGCAGCCCCACGTGCGAAAACTGTTCCCTGTATGCCTATCTGGATTACAACAAATACGAATAAGGAGGAAAACGATGAAATTTATTACGAGGCTCTGGACGATGTTGCCGACAGCGTCAGCGGCATACTTGCCAACGAAGACGTCAATATTCAAAAATTCTCTTTCCCCGGCATGAAGGAATTCTATTGTCTTTGCCGGGAATACGGCAGGAAAAACCGTGTTTCTTTCAAAAACAACCGGTATGCCAGAGAAGCAGCTGACTTTGTAAACCGTGAGATGAACGGGATCGACAGCTACTGCATCAACTGGCGCCTGTTTACCCCGAAAAAGGTCACGGATAAAAAATGGCCCTGTCTGGCCGTGTTTACCGACGTGGAATTTTATCAGCCGGTGCAGCTTGTGGAGTCGCTTTACAACATCCGAACCTGTTACAAGCAGGCATTGGAGAAGCTGAAGGAAGAACTGCGGCCGCCCCGGGCGGAGCTCCTTCTCCCTCCGAAGGTTTCCCGGGCTGCGGAAAGGAACGCAGCATGACAGATGATGAAATGGTCCTGCGGATTCATGAGGACAAAAGCATCCGTCTGGAATTTCTGGAAGACGGGCAGAAACGGACAAAGGTGGTTTCGGCAGACACGCTGACCGAGTGTATCAAGCGCAGCCTTACCGGCATCCGCGTAACGACAGGCTTGCTCCCGACAAACGCCGTGAGTGTCGCTATCGACTCGGACAACGGTTATCGCTATGCTGTTATGGAATTGCCGGAAGAACAGGCGACAGTGACCTATATGAAAACCGAATATCCGGATTTTCCGCTGCCACGCCTGCTCTTTGGATTCCGTATCGAAGACAGCGGCCGGATTTCGGGCATCAACATAGGCGTGCCGGATCTCGGCAAACTTACGCCGAATACCCGGATGTTCTTTTACCCCTTTTCCAACGTAAACCGCTTTTCTATGTGCACCGGCGCCAACGCGCTCCCGCACATTCAATCCCTCCAGCAGCTGAGCAACCTGCCGTATTATATCCTGTCCCTACCCGACAACGACGACCGCTATCAAGAACGCAACAACCGTCTGGGACTGGGGCACCGTGACCTGCTGGAGCATCTGCGGGATAAGGATCGACAGTATTATTACGATCAGGTGCTGGTACCGATGCCAAATACGACGCTGAAGGACTTTATTTAACAATAGGAGGAACCGATATGACAAACGAACAGGCGGCGGCACTGCAATACCCTTTTGCCGTAGACGAAATCGAGTGGCGTGTACTTCATACCACAAAAGACAAAACCAAAGGCCAAGTGGCCGCCTACGTGGATTCCCGGGCGATCCAGGACCGTTTGGACGCTGTGCTCGGCCGGGAAAACTGGCAGAACCATTTCCGAACCGTCCAGGGCAAGGATAACGCTTCGACCACGCAGGTATGCGAACTGAGCGTCTATTACCCGGATCGCAATGAATGGATCACCAAGAGCAACGGGGCTGGAAATACCGATATTGAACCTGTCAAAGGCGGCCTTTCCAACGCTTTCAAGCGTGCCGCTTCCATGTGGGGCATCGGCCGGTATCTGTACGACCTGAAAAACATCTGGATTCCCTTGAAGGACGGGAAATATATCCCGGACGAACAGCTGTCCGTACTGGCCAATCAGTACAACCGGTTTGTGAAGCAGCTTCTGTCCGCCGGCGATCCGGCGGCGGAAAAACAGCAGGCGGCTCCGAAGGCAACCCGTCAGAAAACGGAGCAGCCTACGCAGGGCCGGTTTACGTCGCCCGCCGCAGAGGACGCCTGGACGGTCACGAACCTCCAGGTCACCAAAGGCGGAAGCGGCGCCCAAACGCTGGTTACTATGCAGAAACCGAACGGCGAATCCGTGTCCGGCTATATCCGGGGCGAAGCGCCGCTGAAAACAGGCCAAAGCATCCGCAATCTGAAAATCATAAAAAAGAATTCGCCTATCGTCGGCGACTATAATATCGTGGAAAGTTATCAGATGGCGGCATAATCCAAAAAGTCTTGAATTAGAGTATCGAACAGGAACGCCGGTGTAACGGCCGGCGTTCCTCAACAAACAACGAAAGGACTTGAAAATCATGAAAACCCCAAAAAACAAAATTCTGTTTCTGATCGCTGTCCCGGCGCTCTGTATTCTGGCGTCACTTTCCGGCGTCCTTGTATGCGAAAGCAACCTGCCGTATATGACGAAATACAGCTTTATTATGATCCTGCTGGCCGGACTGTGCGTGCTTCTGGTTCTTATGCTGAATTCCTATGAACGCATATCCGAGCAGCTAAACGGAAATCTTCTTGTGAAAAAGGAAGAGGAACTACAGGCGGTCAAAAAGGAATTGAGGACGCTGCGAATCCAGACGGACGAGCTGAAGGAGAAAATCTCCGTACCACAGCCTGCGGCGGAAAAAGAGCCGGTCACGGAATCCGGCACCGAGCTTCTGCGCAAGAAATGCGAAGCGATTGAAAAATTCAGGGACAGCTTTCCTTATCGGATAGCCGACGGATACATCCTTTACAACATTATGCGCACGGAAATCCAGGTGTCAAACTTCAGCCGCTGGCAGGTGGTCGGCGAATACGACAACCAGCTTTGGGAATATACCCTCCTGCGTCCGGATACCCAGTCGTACAAAGAAATGCTCAGTCTGGTCGCCGCAACATCGGTACCGGCGGAGCTGGAAGAACTCAATTTCAGCAAACAGCTGTTATGGAATTAGGAGGTACGGTATGGATCAAATTACCGCTATGAAAATCACCGGAATCACCTTTACTGACTTCCGCAACCACAAAGCCCCGGAAAGTTATGCCTTTGGTGACGTCTGCTACATAACCGGTCACAACGGAACCGGAAAAACGACGATGGCGCATGGCATCTGCTATGCGCTGTACGGCGTTTCCTATTACGGCGAACAGAAAATCGAACGTCTGATGAACGAAAACGCTGCCGGAACACAGGTGCAGTTGGATTTTACCGATCAGAACGGGAAGCCCCACACTCTCATCCGAAACCGTAATGGCGACAAGACGACGCTTTTGCTGGACGGCTACACTGTCCGCCAGGCCGACATCGAGCGGATGTTATGCGACAAGGACACCTTTCTCTCGATGTTTAACCCCACCTATCTTACCGAGCATCTTGGAGAAAAGGGACGGGCACTGATCCTGAAATACTTGCAGCCAGTGTCTGCCGATGCGGTGCTGGAGCAGATGAGTGAAACCTATCGGGAATGCCTGGATGGACTCAACCTCAACACTGCATCCGCAGAAGCGGAAGCCAAAAGTTTCCGTGAAGCAATTCGACAGATGGAAGAGGAAGCAACTTGTTTGCGGGGAAGCATTGCTGCTGCAGAGGATGCCCGAAATACGGCAAAGCAAAAGCTCTCGAAGCTGTGTGCGGAGAAAGCGGAACTCGAAGCCAAAAGAAAGGCGCTGGCCGACAAGCAGTTTGACGGCATTGAAGTTGAGGATCTATCGATCCAGCGGGATATGCTGTTAAAAAAGTTGTCGGACACTCCCGGCGGCAAAAACCCGCAGCTTGCGCAGCTTCGGGCAAAAATCGAAGAAACAAGGCACAGGCCTTATGTTTCCAGATACGCGCAGGCCATGGCGGAAAACGCAGCGGAAGTAAAAGCCCTGTCGGAACGGTATAAGGCGCTGGCAAACCGCATCAAAGGATTGAAACCCGGGACACAGTGCCCGACCTGCTTGATGCACATTACCGAGCAAAACCTGCCGGACGTAAAAAACGGTATGATGGCGGAGCTCAAAACACTGGCGGAACAAGGCCGGGAACAGATTGCCCAGGGCAAGGAGCTTGCCGGGATGGATAACAAATCCAAAACCGTATTTGAACAGTTCAAAGCGGACGACTTGAAAAAGCTGTCCCGGGAGCTACAGGAGCTGGAGGCGGAAAACACCGGCGGCGGCCGCGAGGAAATCCGAGCGGCTTTAGAGCAGGTGGAGCAGCTACAAAAATTCGGCAATCTGGATGAGAACGAATATGCCGAACTGAACTGCCTGACGGCAGAATTGACCGGAATCAACGCTCAAATTCAGGCTGTTGAGGATATGGCCGACGAAAAAAGATTGAAGGATGCTTATATGCAGAAGGACGTTTATATTGAGCAAATCCGTAAATGTAAAAATGTCCTTTCCGCTTTGAGCGACTTTATTTGTAAGCGTACCGAAATCGCCGTGGCCGGTTTGCAAATGCCGAATGTGAAGATCAAGCTGTTCGACGTGGTGCGGAGCACGGGAGAAGTGGTAAACGTTTTCAAGTTTACCTACAAGGGGCGGGACTATACCACCCTTTCCCTGTCAGAAAAAACGCTGGCAGGTATCGAGATTACCGCAATGATCCGCAAAATTACCGGCCTTGATTGTCCGATATGCGTGGACAACACCGAGAGCATTGCCGCATTCAATTCGGTATCCATGCCCTCCCAGACCCTGCTCCTGCGTTTTGTCAAAGGACAGCCGCTTGCCGTGCAATCCAGAAACAATGCAGCGGCGCCGCGTCCGGCGATGCAGGAGCTGAAGAAAGCGAGCTAAATGAATGGCAGACAAGAGATATGTATATATCGACGTTGTGGATACAGCGTTGCTCTGTGGTTTGGATATCAAGCCGGGAACACTCAACAACCGGGAAGTTCAGGCAAGATGTCCTTACTGCGGAGACTACAAATACCGGATGTATCTCAGCCGCCAGCCTGATAATGCGACCTACTGGTGCCACAACTGTGGCACCGGTGGGAACGCTGTCACGCTGTATGCCGACTTTAATCCGGGACATCGGCGCTTAACCACAAAAGAAGCGTACTTAGAACTGCTGCAAAATCCGCAGGTATATACGGGAGAACCGCCATATGATCCCGACGATTATGTGCCGGAGCCGATCCGTCCGCTGCACGAACGCAGCCAAATCTATCTGGAAATGCTATCTCTGCTGCGTCTGGAACCAAAGCACTACGAGAACCTGCGGAAGCGGGGGCTGTCGGATGAAATCATCCGCGGGAATATGTACCGTAGCATTCCCACGGACTGGAAACAGAGGCGACGTGTAGTAGAGCAGCTCATCTCACGTTATGATCTTTCCGGCGTTCCTGGCTTCTATACCCGCAACCTTCGTTGGGATATGTCAAACTGCCGGTACAGCGGCATCCTGATCCCTGTCTGCGATATGAACAATCAGGTTCAGGGCTTGCAAATCCGGCTCGACGAGCCTCCACCCAAAATCATTACCAAACCTGACGGAACAAAAGTCGAGAAAAAAGGTGACCGCTTTCGATGGTTTTCAACCGGCGGCGTTTCCAACGGCAAAAAGTTTTATAAAAACGGAACCGGCATCTCCAGCTATATTCATGTGGTCGGAGATCTTCGCTGCGACACGCTGCATATCACGGAAGGAGCCATGAAAGCAGACATTGCCAGCTTTCTATCGAATGGTGAATTGTTTATCGGTTTAACCGGTGTTCAGAACACCAAGTTTTTGGCTGATGTTGTACAAAAGCTGAAACCAAAGCGTATTTTGGAGTGCATAGACATGGACGTCCGGAGCAATCCCCATGTACAGCGGGCCCAGGCGAAAATCCGTGCGATCTGCACGCCTCTGTGCGAGGAATACCGTCCGTTCACCTGGCCGGTAGAGCAAAAAGGCATTGATGATTGGCTGCTGTTTGAAAAGCTGAAGCGTGAGCACCTTTACCGGGCGGCTTAAAAAGGAAGGATGACAATGTATGAACCACAGCCCCTTTTCCACGCGAGTTTTAACCTATGCCGATGTGCGGGACTGCAAATTCCATGCGGTAACGATGTCGTACCGCGATTTGAAAATCATTGCAGACGTCCTCGATCTATATGCGAGGCAGCTGCGGGAGCATATGGAAGAAACCCCGCCCAAAAACTTCTGGGCGGAAAACAACAACACGGAACTGATGAACCGGATTATGCGTATCAGCGACCGGCTGGCCGACGCCATCGGCCTTGACAAGACCTATCCGCGGTGCAAAAAATTCCTGGAAAGGATGAGAAGGTCCCATGACGATATTGGCGGAGAAGCGTTATATCTGACTGTGGCCCGCGGCAGACAGAAAAAAACAGACGGAAAGGATACGGAAACGAAAAATGAAATACCAAAAAATCTATGATGTTCTGCATCGTCATCCGGAAATGCGCGTGAACGACCGCAGTTACTGGCCTTCCGGCCAGACCGGATATATTGCCGCGATTCGGCCTCTGTATCTCATCATCGAAGCGCCGGGAGCCGGCCTTCGGATTTTGGTAAGCCATGAAAGCAACAGATATTCGGTCACGGCCGCAAAAATGACGCTTGACTGCAATTCCCGCGAATATCATCAATCGTTTCGGCGTTATCCCTGCCGTAACCAGACGGAAACTGCTGAAAAGCTGGAGGAATTACTCTTAAAGAAATGTGGCAAGAATTATGCAGCCATCTAAGCACAAAAGCAAGTACACCCCCTATCCGGGATTTTATGATCTGCGGATATTCAACCTCAATCCCAAGGAGTTTTTCGTCGCCTGGCGTGTGCAGGAATTTTTATACCGGCAATCGTTGAAACGGGACTACTACAAGCAGTTTGCACCGCTGGAGTGGGAGCAGCTGAAAGACCTTGCGGCGCAGTTACAAATAATCCTGCTGCCCAAACTGAAGCCGGGCGAAGAGGTCCGGCAACCACAATTTTGAAATCAGAAAGGACTTAAAGCTATGAGCAAAATGGATAATTTCATCGCCGTTCAGGAGAAAACCGACGGCATTATCGGGAAGTTCCTTTATTATTCAACCTCAAACATTTTGGTTAAGCGCGACAAATTCATCGAGATCGGCCTGTCCTTCGGATTGCCGAAATACAAACCGGTGAAAGAATCCAAATCCAGTGCCTACCGCAACGCGACCACCGCTATCAAAGACCGTATTCAGGTGAAGGACGGCGGCGGCACGCAGGTATACCGGATTTACTGCCGGGACAACAAAAAGGAAGACGCCACCCATATCTACCGCGAGCTTGTCAAGGAAACGCTGGAATCCAGAACCAACAGCTACAAGAAGCTTGCCAACATCATTTTTGACAAGGAAACCGAAACGATGTACTGTGAAAACGAAATATATGATTCGGATGTGGATGTTACGGAATACTGCCGCCGGGCGATGGAGCTTTATGAGCGGCTCTGCACCTGCTATACCACCGATCATGTGGAATCAGTGATTCAGGATCAACTTGACCGAATGCAGGCAAACAAAATCAGCATCCACGGCAACCTGTATTTTATTCCGAACCCGTATCTGCCGCTGCTCAACATTTTAGAGGATTATATCGACGCCATCAGCAAGCACAACCTCAATGATGGGCTTGTAATGAGCAACAGCATGTTTGTGGTAGACGATGAACGGCAGCGTCAGAAAATGACCGACGAATTTTATGCCAACTACAAACGGGATATCGAGTTCTACCAGCAGCGCATCCAGCACTTTATTGACAGCGGCTGTGATTCTAAAACCGTTATCAACCGCTGGATTCAGAAAATCCAGGGGCTTCAACAGAAAAAGAAAACCTATGAGGACGTTCTGAAACGTCAGCTCGACGCGCTGAACAGCGACTATGCTATGCTTCAGATGCAGTCGGAAGAACTGCGTGTCAGAAAACAAACGCAGCCGAAAGCTGCATAAACATACGCCCCGCAGGAAGTGTGCCATTTCGGCGTCTTCCCTGCGGGGCGTTTTTCTGTCTTAAATATTACACGGATCACCCGTTACCCCCAAAATTATTCCTCCAAATTCTCCAATATAATTTTCCCATTTTCCTTTTCATATTTTTCGATGCATTGAATACATAGATATTCAAGCATATTGCTGAGACTTCGATGCTCATTTTTAGCAATGTATTTCATTTTTCCCAGATAATTTTCCTCGATGTGAAACGTAAACGGCATTTTGTTTGTCGGCATATCATCACTCCTTATATTCATCGCAATCAGCGTTACATATATTTTATGCAATCTGACGCCAACAATATACAAATACCGTGCAATATGTATAATGTAAAAGTTGCATATGTTTTGCATATATGTATAATCATTTCATACCCACAATTATTAAAAAGAGGATGATAATATGTTATATGCGACGCCGTACAGGAAACTGAAAAAAGATGAACTGGCTTACCAAATCATGCTGCTTCGGGATCAACAGAATTTATCATTTGCCGATATTGCACAAAGATATGACATAAGCTCGGCTCGCGCCATATACAAATACAAAACGATAAAAATAGAACAGACACGGTTGTATTTGAATCACATTGCTTTGCATTTCGGCTACGAAACAAATGAAAAAATTCGGAACATATATGAAAACGCTTTGGATTTTTACTGCGATTATACATATGCCTGTGCATTCTTAGAAAAGCGATACACCAGCCTCCTTTGTGCATACAGAAAAGGTGAGCCGGGGATGCCCCGGGCGTTTCTTTGCTCTATGCCACCTTATCGGCAGCTTACTGAATATGATATATCGCGCATTATTGATATGCGTGAAGCTGACGAAACCTTTATCAAGATAGCGAGCGAAGTAAATATAACACAAAACAAAGCGGAACAATTGTACCACTGGTATTATCACATACTGATTTTTGAAACAATAAATTTAATAGCGCTTGATGAGAATGACAGGAATAATTTGCGCAATTTTTGTTTTGATAATCCGTACTCAAGCAAACGCCAATATGAGATGCTGCAGAAAAAATATTCCGAAAGAATCAGTTCGGCGTGCAAAAATGGAGATGTCGACTTACATACAATTCGGACAAATGCGATCAAATATATGGTTCATTCTACATCTGTTGGAGAATAGGCTTTCCGTACCAGGAGAAAAGGCGCAGAGGTCATTCCTCCACGCCTTCACTGCGCTTTACGTATGGCCGCAGGTCAGCCTTTCTACTCTTTAGAACTCAAGTTTTCTTTATTTTCATTTATTTATATCCCATGTGCCACTCGTCCAGACAAAAAAGACGTGCTCATCTGTGCCTTTTTTGTGAATGCTTAAATAACTCGTTTGAGGGAAAACGCAAAAATCCCTCCAATCGAAAAGTCGTCGATTGGAGGGATTGCCTGTGTCTTCTTCCAAGGCCGGCCAACATCAGCCCGGCGTGAGGATAAAAGCCACAACAGAAGCATTACTCCTGCTCGGGAAGTACGTAATGGAAGGAAGAGACCGCATTCCTGCTTGTGCCGTCATCGTATACGAATGTGTAATACATATCATAATAAATAGTATTTACATCGTATGCTTGAATATAATTCAGCCTTTTGTAGGAACCCAAAGCCG
>ERZ857984.1931-NODE-1931-length-14433-cov-4.912436_pt1 | contig 14433 bp, 12 predicted proteins | sample MGYA00519914_ERZ857984 | MGnify/ENA primary metagenome ERZ857984 (study PRJEB31778, sample SAMEA3449417) | human gut metagenome | biome: human gut; feature: human-associated habitat; material: faeces | place: United Kingdom | collected 2010/2012 ... | reverse complement strand
CGTCAGAATGACCGCGCGCACACCGTCCGCCGCCGCCGCGCGCGCCGCAAGCGAGGCGATGGCCGCGCCCGCCGCCCCCAGACCCCTGCCATAGATGAGCCAGGCGTTGCCGCCCAGGTTCACAAGGTTCATGACCAATGCGATCCGCAGGGAACTGGCCGTGTCCCCAATGCTGCGCAGCAGCGCCGCGCCTGCGTTATACACGCCCAAAAACGGGAAGCTGAGCGCGCTGATCCAAAAATAGGTCTGCGCTGCAGCCATTACCGCCGGCTCCACCCCGCCAAAGATCCCCCGCAGCAGCACGCCCCGCAGCGCCAGCGCGGCGCCGGTCAAAAGCAGCGACAGGCCCGCCGTCAATTGCACCAGCTGCCCTGCCGCGCGCCCGGCTCCCTCCCCGTCGCCCCTGCCCAGCAGTTGGCTCACCACCACCGCGCCGCCGGTGCACAGGGCCGCAAAGATCTGTGTGAGCAGCATCGTGATGGAGTCCACCAGCGCCACACCGCTCATTGCGGCTTCACCCGCAAAGGCCACCATCACAGTGTCGGCCATGCCAACAGTCACGGCCAGCAGCTGTTCGCAGATGAGCGGCAGCACCAGCCGGCGCAGATCGCGCTTTGTAAACAGCATCTCAGCCGCGCCCCCCTGCGAGCAGCCCGCGCAGGACCGGCACGAGCCCCCGGGCCAGGGCATAAAAGCCCAGGTCGGTCAGGTGAACGCCGTCCACTGTGGCTTCAGCGCCCAGTTTCCATAAAAGATCGCGTGCCGAGGCAAAAAACACAGCCGTGTCGCCCGCAGCGCGCCGCCGCTCCACCTCTTTTTCTTCCAGGGCCGCCCAGCCTGCGGCGCGGGCCGCAAGGCCCTTGTCCCAGGCTTCCCCGCTCTGTGCCGCCCCCGCCAGCACCAGCACCGGCAATGCGGGGCGGTAGGCCCGCACCGCGTCCAAAAAGCGGGGCAGGTTGTGTTCCAGCACCCCTTCGGGGCCCGCGTTGGCCTCTATGTCCACCACCAACGCTCCCAGCCCGGGCAGGGCGCAGAGCACCGGTGCCAGAGCGGGTGAACCCACCCCATTGCCGGAAAACCCCATGTTATACACCGGCAGCCCTAACATCCGCTCCAAAATAGCCGGGTAAGCCATTCCGGGCCGGCTGGCGCAGCCCCCCTGGGTGATGGAGGTGCCGTAAAACGCCACGGCCGGGCCTGGTTCCCGCGGAGGGGCCCATAGCCGCGCGCCCGGCGCCAGCCCCAACTCCACGCTCTGCACGCCCACATAAAGCGGCAGATCCACCTGCACCTGCGCGCCCGCGGGCAGATCCTGCGCCACCCGGCAGCACAGGCGCTGCCGCCCCAATTCAAACTTGGTCACACCCGCCAGCTTCCATTCGGAAGGTTGCCCGGTCCGGGCGTAACAGTCAAAGCCGCACTGGGCGGTGGGCGCCATGTGGCTCATGTACGGGGGCGAGGCCAGCGCCGCGCGCACCCAGACCTCCGGGCTGTCGGTGCAAAAGCGAAGCGCAGCCCCCGCTGTATGAAACGCAAGTTCCGTCAGCGCGGGCCGCAGCGCCTGCAGCTCGGGCAAAAAGGGTAGGGGCAGGCGGCACCAGGCTTTATCCTTTTCAAAAAAGCCAAGCCCACGCACCTCGATTCCCTCGCCGGGCACAGCGTGCCAGTTTTGGTCGGTCTCCTCAGAGGCCTGCGCCGCCATACGCAGGTCAAAAGCCGCTGCGTTTTTCATCGGCTGTCCACCTCCCCTTTTTTCGGCTTCCGGGCCGCAGCAGCTCCCGCGCCAGCAGCGCCGCGCCGCTGGCCGCGTCCTTTTCAGGCCGGACTGGCTCCAGCCCCGGTTCCAGCCCGGCAAGCTCTGCCGCAAACACTTCCCGCAGGCGCGCATCCTTTTGCAGCACGCTGCCCGCAAGCGCCAGCGGGGCCTTTTTAATTTCCAGGCGCCCGGCCACCGCATGGGCCAAAAGCGCCAGCTCCCGGCCCGCCCTGCCATAGATCGCCAGGGCCGCGCCGTCGCCTTCCGCCGCCGCGGCGGGCAGCAGCCTTGCCAGGGCCGCGATCTCCCGCTTGGGGCGGGTGGGCGTGTATACAAACGCCACCAATTCCTCCACACTGCACATCCCCAGCGCCTCATACACCGCCCTTGTCAGGCAGGTGGCCGGCGCGCGGCCGTCCGCCGCGCGCACCACGGCGCGCAGCGCGTCCCTGCCCATGGCGTAGCCGCTGCCCTCATCGTCGATCAAATGCCCCCGGCCTCCGGCCCGCGCCTCGCCCCCGGCTGTGCGCCCAAAGCAGACCGAACCGGTGCCTGCGATCAGGATCATCCCCTCCGGCCTTCCCAGCGCGCCCGCCAGGGCCGCGGCATGATCCCCTGTTACCAGCGCCGGGCCAACGAACCCTGCCCCGGCAAGTTCCTGTGTAAGCAGGTCCCGCGCCGCAGGGTTGCTCACCCCCGCGGCGCCAATGCACACGGCGCCCAGTTCATACTGTGTCCCCGCGCGCCGGGCCGCCCCCCTCAAAAGCTCCGCCAGGGTCTGGCGCACCGTCTCCGGCGCTTCCCCATTTGGGTTCAGCGCACCGCCGGTCAGCCGGAACAGCTCGCGCCCCGCCATTGTTTCGGCCGCAACCAGCGTCTTGGTGCCGCCGCCGTCAAACCCCAGTACATATCGCTCCACGCCTGCTTCCTCCCCTTGCAGTTCTGCCCCGCCGCCTTTCGGCGGCGGGGCACAAACGCCTATAATAAATGTATTTTTCCCGGTGCAGGCGCCCCCCGCAGCACCGCCTCCACTGCGTTGAATGACAGGGACGTATACTCAAAGGCCGCCAGTTTCCAGCTCCCCGCGCCCAGCAGAGGTAGATCGTAAGGGTTGCGCAGCGCCACTGCGATCACCCGGCGGCCTGCGGCGCACAGCGCATTTACCAGGCACAGCTGCCCCTGGTTCAAATGCCCGTTGTAGGTGCCCGCCACCACGGTTTGCCCCGTGTGGGTGAGCGCGAGCGCCTGCTGTACGGTCTCTTCCCCCGGCTGCACCGGGGTCACCAGAAAACAGGCCCCAAACCGGCGGGCCAGCACCTCCGGGAAGGTCTTGCCATCGTCCGGCGCGCTGGAGGCAAAGGTAGCCCGGTAGGCTGGGCAGCCGACAAAAAAGGTTTTTTCGTCCACCGGGGGCAGCGGGCCGTTGTGATCCAGTCGGGCAATGGCCGCGGCCATCATGGCCTCCGCGGCCGCCCGGTGCTCCGGCGCGCCCACCTCGCCCCAGGGCGCGGCCGCGCCGGCAAAGCGCTGCTTGCAAGCCAGCACCCGCGCAACCGCCTCGTCCACCCGGGCCATAGGCAGGCTGCCGTTTTCCACAGCCTCCTCCGCCAGCTCCAGTGCCCGCAGTGCCAGGGTAGGCGTGTGTGAAACACAGCCCAGATCCAGCCCCGCGGTCAGCGCTGCCACAAATCCCTCGGGGGTGCCGTAATTGTCCTGCACGGCTCCCATCTCAAAACAATCGGATACGATCAGCCCCTCAAAGCCAAGGCGCTTGCGCAGCAGCCCGGTCAGAATGGCCGGCGACATGCTGGCTGGCACCCCCGCAGCCTCAAGCGCCGGGTACAGAATGTGCGCCGCCATAATGGCGGGCGCCCCTTGCCGTATGGCCTGCACATAGGGGGCCAGCTCACAGCGCAGCAGCTCGGGGAGAGTTTTTTCCACGCGGGGCAGGCCCAGGTGGCTGTCCACCGCCGTGTCTCCATGCCCCGGAAAATGCTTTGCCACCGGCATCACGCCGGCTTCCAGATAGCCCTGGATGGCCCCCAGCGCAAAGGGAGCGGCCTCGGCCGGCCGGCATCCATACGCGCGCACCCCGATCACCGGGTTTGCGGGGTTGGTGTTCACATCCAGCACGGGGGCCAGGTTGCAGTTTACCCCCAGCGCGGCCAGCTCCCGGCCGGTGTACAGCGCGGCCAGCCGCGCGTTCTCAACTTCGCCCGTGGCGGCCACCGCCATGGCGGAAGGAAAACTCACCGCTCCCTCCGGCATCCGTGCCACCACGCCTCCTTCCTGGTCGATGCACAGCAGGGGCGGCCGCCCGGTCTGGGCAAGGATCAGCTCCCGCAGCCGGGTGCACAGCGCCCTCATCTGCCCCGGGCTCTGCAGATTGTGCGAAAACAGGATCACATTTCCCGCCTTGTACTCGCGGATCAGGCGCAGCGCTTCCGGCCCGGGCTCGGTCCCCGGGAAGCCGAACATGATGAGCTGGCCCAGCTTTTCCCGCGTCGTCATGGTCTTTCCCCCTCACTCATACAGGTGATACGCCCGCTTGCGCTCGGCAAACGCCCGCTCATCCGCCTCATATCCCGCCAGCACCTGCGCCAGCGGCGCTCTCTCGTAAAGCTCACCGCTGCCGCCCAGCAGCTGAATGCTGGGGCGGGTGGCCGGCGGCAGCACGCTGCGCCAGGCAAAAGCCTCGGGCCAGCGCATCTCGATCTCATACAGCAGCTCCAGCGCCGTGCGCACCGGCCGCAGCCCTTCCGGGTCGGTAATGTGCAGTTGCACCCCACCGCACAGCTGCCCCGCGTTTTTTTGCAGCCAGGGGGTAAAATAGAGCGGCCGGAACCGCACGCCGGGCAACCCTTTTTCATTCATGGCCGCCGCCAGGGCCGCCGGGTCGCGGATGTAGGGCGCGCCCACCGTTTCCAGGGGCGCGGCGGTGCCCCGCCCCTCCGAAAGGTTGGTTCCCTCGAACAGGCAGGTCCCGCTGTACAGCAGCGCCGCCTCGAACCGGGGCAGATTGGGCGAGGGCGGCACCCAGCAAAGGCCGGTCTGCGGCCAAAGCATTTCCCGCTTCCAGCCCGGGCAGGGCACTACCGTGAGCTCCGCCCCAAGGCGCAGCGTCTCGTTCGCCATGCGGGCAAACTCCCCCACCGTAAGGCCGTAGCGCATGCACAGCGGATAGCCGCCCACGAACGAATCGTATCCCGGCTTTACGGTGTTGCCCTCCACCTGCACCCCGCCCAGCGGGTCTGGCCGGTCCAGCACCACCACCGGCTTTCCGGCGGCCGCGCAGTCCTCAAGGGCGTAAAGCAGGGTGTAAAGGTAGGTGTAATAGCGGCTTCCCACATCCTGCATGTCATACACCAAAACGTCAAAGGCCGCCAGCATTTCCGGCGTCAGGCGCTTGGAATCCGGCCGGTAAAGGCTGTATACCGGCAGCCCGGTGGCGGGGTCGGCGGCGTCCGGCACCTCGGCGCCGGGGGCAAGATCACCCCGCACCCCGTGCTCCGGGCCAAACAACGCCGTCAGGTCATACCGGGCCGCCAGCAGATCCACCGTGGGGCGGAATCTCCGGTCCAGGCCGGTGGGGTTTGTGAGCAGGCCCACACGCCTGCCCTTCAATTGCTTGTCATATGCGCTGCTCTCGCAGAGCAGGTCGATGCCGCAGCCAACCATCGCCGCCTCCCGCTCACAGCCCGGCGAGCACACGCCGGGTCTCGCGGGGCACCATAAAGCATTCCGCCCTGCCGGTGCGGGCCTCAATGCCCCGCACCCGGCTCAGCGCGTCGTAATATTCCATATAAGGGAAGCTGGTGCTGTGCAGGGCGAACCACTGGGTGGTTACCGCCTCTTTCCACAGCTCATAGCCGGCGGTCACGTCCAGGTATACATAGGGCGTAAAGCCCACTGCATCCTCCCAGTTTTCCGCAAAGTACAGGGTGCGGGCAAAGTGGGCGGGCAGCTCCCGCTCAAACCCCGCCACACCCGCGTAAAAGCGTGCATCCTCCACAATGCGGTGGCAGGCCGCGTGGTCCTTGTGCATGCTGTTTTGCGCATGGGTGATCAGGATATCCGGCTTGAGCCGGCGAATGACGTCGCACACCTCAAAACGCACCGCGTCGTCGTCCGGCAAAAGGCCGTCCGCATACCCCAGCACCTGGGCCTGCCCCGAAAGCCTGGCCGCAAAGGCCTCGGCCTCAGCCACCTTCTGGCGGCGGTATTCCGCCACGTCCGTCCCCGCCGGGGCACCTTTCTCCCCCGCTGTCAGGGCCAGGGTCGCGATCTGCCCGCCGCCCGCCGCACAGGCGGCCAGCAGCATGCCCGCGGTAAGCTCCATATCGCCCACATGGGCTCCCACCACCAAAATGGTGTGTTTTTGTTCCATAAAGCAGTCCTCTTTTCTTTTTGCGCAAACTTGTTTATATCATTTTTCGCAGCACGGCAAAACTTCGCACAGCGGCAAAGCCCGCCCCCGCATAGATCCTGCGGGCGGGGTTCGTCTCTCCGGTAAACAGCGACATATACGCCGCGCCCGCCGCCTTTTCCGCCTCGCACAGCCGATAGAACAGCAGGGTGCCCAGGCCGTGCCCCTCGTGCTCCGGCGCCACCCCAATGCCTGTAAAGTATCCCCGGCCCCCCGCTTCGGGGTACACCGGCCCTGCAAAGCCCACTGCGCGGCCCCCTCTGGCGGCCACCAAAAACGGCGTCCCCTCCGCCGCGCAGCAGCCGATCTCGGCCTGCCACTCGGGGTTTGCCAGGGCCTCCAGCATGGCGGTAAGGCCGGTGTGGCGGGCGGGGTCATAGAGCCCCACCTCGTAGCCCGCACCGGCAAGCAGGGTCTGCTTTTCCCTCTGTTTTTCAGGCACGGCAAACCCCGTAAGGTCCAGATACATGGCGCACTCACGGGCGCGCTCGGCATAGCCTCTTGCCAGCATCCAGCCGTAAAGCGGGCTCTCCACCCACACGCCCGGGGCGTTGTTGTGGGTGTGGCCCGGCGTGCCGGGAATGACCCAGGGCAAGCGGATGGGGTTAAAAAACAGCGCGTCGCAGCTTTTGCGTCCAGCGGCTGCAAAAGCCCGTTCCAGTGCCTCCAGCAGAAGGTCCGCCCCCGCCTGGCCCGCCCCGTCCGCCAACAGGCAGGAAAAATAGCCCCGCTCGCCCCCGGCGGGCAGCTCGTCCGCCGCTGCGCCGCACACAAACCCCCGGGGCGCGCCGGTCTCTTCCAGAACAAAGGTATATCGCGGGCTGAAGCAGGGATTTTGCAGGATCAGCCGGTCAAATTCCTTTTGACTCAGCGGAGCATACCCCTGCGCCGGGGCCTCTTTTTGCCAAAGCGTCCACACGGCCTGCGCGTCGGCAGGCCGGTATTCTCTCACGTTCATTCGGTCGTCACTCCTCCCGGCCAGGATAACTTGCCCAGCACCGCAGGATAGGCGGCACCTGTAACGGCAGGCAGCGCGGCCGGCACGCCCCGCAGGGTGCAATCCGCCAGCAGCGCAAAGGCCACCGCCTCTTTTGCGTCGCTGCTGTGCCCCAGCTGCTCCTGGGTGAACACCGGTACTCCCAAGGATCCCAGCTCCCGGGCAAGCATTTTTAAAAGAGTGGGGTTGTAGCTGCCGCCCCCACCCACCACCAGGCGGCCGGGCTTGTGCCGCGGCAGCACGAACCGGCGCACCGCCAGCGCGATGCTGCGGGCCGTCAGAGCCGTGGCCGTGGCCGCCGCATCCGCGGCCGAAAGCCCTTTTTGCCCCGCGGCCTGCAAAAATGCGTCCACGTACCCCGCGCCGAACAGCTCCCGCCCGGTCGTTTTTGGCGGCGGAGCGGCAAAATAGGGGTGTGCCAGCAGCCCCGCCAACAGGTCCTCGCAGGGCGTGCCCGCCGCGGCTAGTGCGCCGTTCTCGTCAAACGCCAGCGCGCCGCCCGAAAGGCGGCTCACCGCCCCGTCGATCACCATGTTGCCCGGCCCGGTGTCAAAGGCATACACTTCGCCCGGGCCGCAGCCTGCAGGCAGTACGGTCAGGTTACCGATGCCCCCGATGTTCTGTAGCAGCACTGTTTCCGCCTGGCTGCGATACAGCAAAAACTCGGTAAAGGGCACCAGCGGCGCGCCCTGGCCGCCCGCGGCAATATCCCCCGTGCGGAGATCGCTCACGCAGGGGATCCCAGTGCGCTGGGCGATCACATCGCCGTCGCCCAGCTGCACGGTAAAGGCCGGTCCCGCAACAGGGCGCGGCTCGTGCCACACGGTCTGGCCATGGCTGCCGATCGCGTCCACCTGCCCCGGCAAAAGCCCCGCTGCCCGCACCACTTTCAGCGCCGCGGCGGCATATACCTCGCCCAGCTCCATGTGCAGCGCCCCCAAGGTGCGCACCGTGGCCTTTGCCGGGTCAAAGCACTCGAAGATACGCCGGCGCAGCCCCGGTTCAAACGGCAGATTTAAAAAGGCCAGCAGCTCGGCCGCAACGGCTTCGCCCTGGCCTGTCACGGCCACCGCCGCCGCGTCGATCCCGTCCACCGAGGTGCCGCTCATCAGCCCCACCAGAATGCGGCGGGGCTGATACAGCAGCGGAAAGAAAGCAGGGCGGGTCATCCCTTTACGGCGCCAATGGTGACGCCCTCCAAAAAGTATTTCTGCAGGCTGAAAAACAGAATGAACATGGGCAGCGCCGAGATCGTGGCGCCTGCCATCATGGGTGCAAAATAAGTGGTGTTGGCAAACTTGAAGTTTTTCAGCCCGACCTGGATGGTCTGCATATAGTCCTTGCTGGTCACAAGGAACGGCCAGAAGAAATTGTTCCAGCTGTTCATGAAGGTCAGGATCGCCATGACCGCCAGCACGGTCTTGGAGAGGGGCAGAATGATCTTCCAGTAGATCTGTAACTGGTTGCAGCCCTCGATCTTGGCGCATTCTATGATCTCGGTGGGCAGGCTGCTCATGAACTGTTTGCACAAAAACACGTTGTAGGCGGTCACAAAGGTGGGCGCCACCAGCGCAGCATATGTATTGCTCATCTGCAGGCTGTTCACCATAAGCATGTACAGTGGCACCTGTGTGACCTGGTAAGGGATCATCATGGCGCACAGCAGCGCAAAGAACAAAAACCGTTTGCCCTTAAAGCGGATCTTGGCAAACGCGTAGCCCGCCAGGCTGGCAAACAGCACGTTGCCCACCACGGTGATCACGCCCACGATCAGGCTGTTGATCAGCCAGCGCTTGGAATAAGGGCTGAAATCGAAAAAGAATTTATAGGAATCCAGGGTAAACTTTGTGGGGAACAGGCTGTAGGAGGCGCCGCCCGCCTCCACCGGCGCCCCAAACGAGGACACCAGCATGTAGTAGATGGGGAACAGCGTCACCACCGCCAGCGCCAGCAAAACAAGCGCGATCAACACATTGCGCGCACGGCGCAGCCAGGGGCGGTTCAGGTGCTGGGAATATAGTCCGGACATCGTTTCTTCCCCCTCTCTTTAATATTCCACGTCCTCGCCCATCAGCTTGAACTGAAGCAGCGAGATCACGGCGATCACTACGGCCAGCACCAACGCCTGGGCGCAGGCAAGGCCGTAATCGGAATATTTGAACGCGTTGTTGAAGATCAGCAGCCCCACCATTGTGGTCGCGTTGTCCGGCCCGCCGCCGGTCATCATATATGCGTTCATGAACACCTGGAACGAACCGATCACGCCGGTGACCAGCAAAAACAATGTGGTGGGCTTTACCAGGGGTACCACGATAAACCACAGCTTCTGCAAAAAGGTAGCCCCATCCAGATCCGCCGCCTCAAAAAAACTGTTGGGCACCCCCAAAAGCGCCGCCAGATAAATAATGATGTTGGTGCCGTGGCCCGCCAAAAGGGCCATGAGCACCAGGCTGAACATGGCGGTGGACGAAGACCCCAACCAGTTCTGGTTGCTGATGCCAAAGTTCGCCAGCAATGAGTTCAGCAGGCCGCTGGGCATGGGATCGTAGATCCACAGCCACACCACCGATAGCGCCACGCCCGAGGCGATCGCCGGCAGGTAATACATCGACTTGAACAGCGACTGGACCCGCTTTTTGAAAGGCAGGATAAAAACGGCCACCACAAACGAGATCAGCAGCGACAGCGGCACCGTGAACAGGGTGTACACCAGGGTGTTTGTGATGGATTTGTAAAACAGGCTGCTGGTGAAAGTGGTCTTGTAATTTTCAAGCCCCACAAATACCGACCCCAGGGGTTTATATTTGTGAAAGCTGGTAAAAAAGGCGCTTCCCACCGGATACACTGTAAAAACGCAGAAGACCAGCAGCGCCACGGCGATAAAAGCGTAGCCCCACAGATCCTCGCCCGTAAAGCGCCACTTTCCGCCCCTGGGGCGCCTTTTTGCAGTATGTTCCTTCATAAAAATCTCCCTCCTGTAGCGTTTTGGGCTCAACGCCCTTTGCACGGCGGCCGGGCTCTCAGGCCAGGGCGGCCCTGCAAGGGGCGCTGCTGTTTTAAAAGGGCCGGGCCCGCCGCTCTGCAGCGGGCCCGGTGATCTGGTTCAGCTTTGGTCTGGCAGGAAAGCGCGCTTGGCAGCGTTCAATCCGTCACCACGCCGTCCGCCCCAAAGGTATCCACGGCCGCGGCCTTCACCGCGTCATACATGGCCTCCGGGGTAACTTCGCCCGCAAGCAAAGCCTGGAACTTGGGCACGACCACTTCGTCCATCATGCGCGAGCTCTTGGCGCTCAGCTCCGCCGGGATGTCGGGCCGGGGCTCGGCGGCCTGGGCGGTCAGGGTGGCCATGGCTGCCGCGTTTTCGGGGCTGCGGGGCACCTCGTTCTCAATCTTGGCCATCGCCTCGCGGGAAGAATCGCTCAGCCCGGCCAGATACAGCTCGTTGCAGGTAAAGGCCGCCACATCGCTGGAAGCCATAAAGTACATGGCCTTCATCACGTTGGCCTGGTGCACAGGGTCCGGCTCGGCCTTGCCGCGGAACATGCCCACGCCGCCGGCTGCGCCCTGCGCGGCCTGCGCATTCCCAAAGAAGGTGGGCACGGGCAGCACAACGTACTCGGCCTCAATGCTGTTCTCAACGGCAGTGCCGTCGTTTGCCTGGATCTTGGCGTTGTTGGCCAGCGCCAGGCCCTCGAAGTTTGCCAGGCCCTTGCCAAAAATCATGGTCTGGCCGGTCAGGAACATGTTCCAGCGCTTGCCGGCATCCACACTGCTCATCTCCTTGGGGGTGGAGCCGTCGTCGATGATCTGGCGCAGGCTCTTGAGCAGTTCCAAAAAGTTCTTGCTGGTATAGGCATACTTCAGATCCTTGTCGAACGGGGCGGGCATGCCGGCATTCTTCACCATGATGTTCAGGTAGTCGGCGGCGGTCACGCCCGCGCAGGCAAAGATAAAGCCGTACCGGTCGCCCTTGGCGCCGGCCTTGATGGCGTCGCGGAATTCGTCAAAAGTCCAGCCTTCCTGCTGCACCTTTTTCCAGTCGATGCCAGCCTCCTCCAGCATGGCTTTGTTGCCGCCCAGGCACTGGATGGAAATGTAGACCGGCAGACCGTAAAGGCCAGTATCCAACCGGTAAAATTCCAGGGCACTCTCGTCAAAATCGGCCAGCTGCTCCTGGCTGATCAGAGAGGTGATATCCACCAGCAGGCCGGAATCCACATATTTGCCCACGCTGTCGTTTTCCACCCAGGCAAGGTCGGGCGGGGTGCCGGCATTCACCTGAACGTCCAACTTTTCCTTATAGTCCTCCCAGCTGGCGGTCTCGAACTCAAGGGTCAGGTTGGGGTACTGCTTGTTGAAGGCTTCGGCCCAGGCGGCCAGCTGATCCTGGTAAGTGCCCGAAACGGGGGGCAGCAGCAGGCTGATGGTGTCCGGCGCGTCGGACACGGCGGGCTCTCCGGCGCTGGCCGGCTCAGAACCGGGGGCGGGTGTGCTGGACCCCGCGCTGCCGCAGCCCGCAAACAGACCGAGGCAGAGCGCCAGCGTCAACACGATGGCAAGAAGCTTTTTCATTGTTTCATCCTCCTAATAATTTTTATTGACAGGCCGTTTGGCCGCTCAATACATTGGTTGATCCGGGCTGTTCCAGGCTGGCCAGGGCTCTGCGCAGCACTCCGCCGTAAACCGCCAGCCGCGCAGCGGCAGCCTCGCGTGCAAGGCCGCTCTTCAGCATCATAATGGCCAGCTTGGTGCTGCCGCCCGCAGCGTCCAGCGCCTGCTGGGCCTGCCTCTCGTCCGCGCCCGTGACCCTGCCGATGATGCGCCGCGCCCGGTCGCACAGCTTTTCGTTGCTGGGGTTCAGGTCCACCATCAGGTTGCCGTACACCTTCCCCAATTTTACCATGGTACAGGTGGTGAGCATGTTCAATACCAATTTTTGGGCGGTCCCGCTCTTCAGGCGGGTGGACCCGGTGATCACCTCCGGGCCGACCTGGGGCGCAATGCACACATCGCACAAATCGGCCAGCTTGGTACCGGGGTTCGTGACCACCCCCACCGTCGCTGCGCCCCGGCGCCGCGCTTCCCCCACGGCGGCCAGCACATAAGGGGCGCCGCCGCTGGCGGTGATGCCCACCACCACGTCCTTTTCGCCCACGCCGGCCGCACGGATCGTTTCCACTCCCTGTTCGGCGCTGTCCTCACAGCCTTCCACAGCGCTGCGCAGCGCTGTGTCGCCCCCGGCAATGAATCCCTGCACCAGCTCCGGCGGGGTACTGAAGGTGGGCGGGCACTCGCTGGCGTCCAGCACCCCCAGCCTTCCCGAGGTCCCCGCCCCCACGTACAGCATCCGCCCACCCCGGCTCAGCGCCGCGTGCAGCAGGTCCACAGCCTGGGCAATTCGGGGCAGCTCCGCCTGTACCGCCAGGGGGACCTGCATATCCTCCTGGTTCATCAGGCTCACCATTTCCAGGGTGGTGCACAGATCGATGTTCCGCGTGCGCTCATTCACTTTTTCTGTTCCCAGGCCGCACAGATATTCGTTCACCGTAGCTTCCTCCCGCTCTTGCCAAGGGGCAAGAAGTAGTCTGGATAGTGCTGCACAGATTGCACAAAATCTTTCGCCGCATCCACTTGTTCCAGGTTCAGAATAACGGTTCCGGGCTGCTTTGTCAATGATTTTTGAAATAAAATTTTATTATAATTATTATTTTTGTCATTTTATTTCAAAACTTGTTTTTCACTTTGTGTACTTTCACAATGAAAAACACCCCCAGCCGCACAAAGAAACCGCCGGGCACACAGGATCGTGTACCCGGCGGTCTCTTTCGCAGGCTGCCTTAATTCCATCCTAAAAAATGCGGCGCGCCCATTTACCCCCGATGCCGGGAAGCCAGGGCGTCATGCGTGCGGTCCAGATAGGTCTTGATCTCATCGTACTGGGCGCTCGCCACGCCGGAAAACAAGATGTCCACCACGTTCAGCATGGCGATGCGCGAGCCCATGGCCCCACTGCGAAAGCTCACCTCGGGCGTGGAGATGTGCAGCACAACATCCACCCCGCTTGCCAAAAGGCTTTTGCTGTACCGGGTGATGGCGATGCTTTTCGCCCCTGACGCCTTCACCAGCTCCAGCGCATCCAATATCTCCGCTGTTGTACCGGAGTTCGACACCAGCACCGCCACGTCCCAGGGGCCCAGCAGCGCAGCGGCGGTCTGCATGCCATGGCCGTCCACGTAAGCCTGGCAGCGCTTATTGATGCGCATAAATTTTTGCTGTGCGTCCTGGCACACAAGGCCGGAAGCGCCCAGACCATACCAGTCTGCGCGGGAAGCCGCGCCCAACAGCGCCACGGCGCGGGCGACCTCCTGCCCGTCCAGCACGGTAAGGGTGTCCTCAATGGAGCGGCGGTTGTTGAACGACACATTCTCAATGATGGTGGTAAGGCTGTCTCCCGGGCGGATATCAGTATACTTTTTACCGCCCGCGTCCTCTTCCTGCGAGCCCAGCGCAGCCGAAAGGCTGAGCACAAAATCGCGGTAGCCCCTGTACCCCAGTGTTTTGCAAAAGCGCAGCACCGAGGCCTCGCTGGTGCCGCTGCGCCGCGCAAGCTGTTTGATCGAAAGGGTCGGCACCTCGGCCATCCGCGGCTCCACATATTCCGCCACCGCCCGTTCCACCCGGGTCATGGCGGGCTTTGCGTCGCGCAGGCGTATTTCCACAGAATTGCTTTGGGGCAATGCGTTCTCCTCCTCACTGTGCGGCAGGGCGCGCCGGCAACCCTGTACGGGCTGCATAGTATGTGTTCAGCATACACGCCTTTTGGGCAAATTGCAAGATTTCACGGCCGATTTTATGGCAGATTTTGAAAAAATATTTTTATTTTGTTCAAAATCTTGCAATTTTGTTTCAAACGTGCTAGCTTGAAAAAAAGCTCTTTTGGGCGGGGAGGCTTATAAACGATGCAGCAAAGAGACGGATCCCTGGCGCAGCAGGTGGGCCAGCTTGTCTTTTTCGGGTTCGATGGCTACGAGGTAAACGATCATGCACGCCGCGCCATACGGGAGCAGCATCTGGGCAACGTGATCCTTTTCAGCCGCAACTACCGCGATCCGGAACAGTTTTTTCACCTTGTGCAGGAGTTGCAGCGCGAGGCGGCCGCCGCCAACGGCGCGCCCCTGTTGGTCGCTCTGGATCAGGAAGGGGGCAGTGTGACCCGCCTGGGGCGGGGGATGACCTGGTTTCCCGGCCCCATGG
>ERZ857984.1926-NODE-1926-length-14457-cov-2.640605_pt1 | contig 14457 bp, 12 predicted proteins | sample MGYA00519914_ERZ857984 | MGnify/ENA primary metagenome ERZ857984 (study PRJEB31778, sample SAMEA3449417) | human gut metagenome | biome: human gut; feature: human-associated habitat; material: faeces | place: United Kingdom | collected 2010/2012 ... | reverse complement strand
ACGCGGGCAGCGACAATCTGGAATCTTCGTCCAAAACCGGCAAGACCTGGTTCAAGATCAGCAACGCCATGACGCCCGACGGACAGCCCGCCGGATTGCGCTACATTGATTTCATCAAGGTGCAGAGCGCCATCAACGGCAGCGCCGGAGGACTGGGCGAACTCTCGACCGAAGTCGCCGGAATGGCCATCGACGAGAACCTCAACCGATAACCCCATTCCCGACCGCAACGCATGAAACGATTCTTACGACAGATTCTGCCCGCGGCTTTATGCCTCTCCGCCCTCGGCGGCTGCATGAAGTGGGACTACGGCCGCACGGAGGATTTCTCCGATGTTGTCCATCACCAGGCGGGTTTCCTTCTTGGCCGAATCCAATACGACTTTGCCCGTCTCGGGGTCGATAGGGATCTGTCCGGAGATGTAGAGCATCGAACCGTATTTTACAGCCTGGGAGTATGCACCGATGGGTTGGGGAGCTTTGGGGGTAAAGATGATCTGTTTCATGGTATTAACATGGTATTGATAAGAAGTCTGGTTGATTGGTTCAGTTGAAGATGGAGCTGCGGTAGTATTTGTTTTGGTCGTATTTCAGGTCGCGCAGCAGCGAAGCCGATACGCCGATAAAGAAGCTGTAGTTGGAGTAATACGAGATGGGCGCCCAGGTGAGGGTCATGTTCCAGGTGCCGAGGCTGCGGGCGAAATTGAAACGCAGGTCGGTGATCTGGCTGGCCTCGAAGTCGTATCCGGTGCTCATTTCCATTTTCCATTTCTGGGAAAAGGCCAAGGAACCGCTCAGAGTGAGTGAATTGGTCTTGGTCGGCGTTTTTGAGACTTTGCTGTACGAATAAGTATAAGAGAGGCGGATCGACCAGTCGGGGGCATAGTCCATGTAGCCGTCCGGGTCGTAGGTACCTTCCGAATCGCCGTTGTTTTTATTCTGGGACGATGATTTTCCCTGTCCCTCTTTCTTTTTGCGGAAGTCGGCCTGGGAGACGGTAAAACCGGTGTTGAAGCTGGCAAAGGTCAGTCGGGGAGGTCCGTATTCGTCGATCCGGTTGTAGTTTTCATCCACCTTGTACGGGGAGAAATTGAACCGGAAGTTCAGGTTGATCCGATCCTGGAAAAAATTGGTACTTCCCGAGATAGGAATGTCCGAGAGTTTGAACTGTGCCGCAGCGAAGTTGTACGATATGCTGGTGTTGAGGTTGTTGAGCAGCTTTATCTTTTTGGTCTTCGTGCCGGTCGAATCGCTCTTGTCCGCCACTTTGGCTTCGAAATTGTTGGAGAGCGAGAAGGACAAGGACTGTTGTTGTCCGCCGAAGCCTGGCGGCGAACTGATCCCGACCCCGGCATCGAAGTACGAGAAATACTGGAGTTCAGCCAGCCGGTCGCCCGTCTGTACGGCGTAGTAGTAGCCCCAGAATTCGGTCGAAAAGTCCGGGGAAAATGTGTATTGAAGACTGGGGCTCACCACGTGACGGATGGCACGCAGGGAACCCTTCTCCCCGAAATTGAACAGCCCGTAGAGCATCGTGGAGAGCGAAGCCGATGTGCTGAAGGTACGCAGGGCCTTGAATCCCGAAAGGGTGTCCGTTACCAGGGTGCCGCTATCCTCGTCCCAGTGTTTCTGGGTGTATTTGAAGTTCCAATCCTCGTTGTAGTTTGCGCTCAGGCTCAGGCTGAAGTATTTCAATACCTTGTAGGTGGCGCTGATGGGGATGCGGTGGGTAACGCCCATCTTGGCTTTCTTCCACATGTTCGAGGTCATGAAATCGCTGATCGGCAGGTCGGATACCGAGTTGGTCCCGGTCATGGTCCACTGCAGATTGATCTTCTCGTACCATTTCCGTCCGTCGGATTCCTTGCGCTTGAAGGGATAGATGCGGTTCATCGTTACCAGCAGTGTCGGAAAGGTCAGGGACATCCTGTCCGTGGAGTTGTTCTGGGACTGGTTGATCGTCAGACTGGTGGTGAAGGGTGAAGAACCCCAAGTCTTGCTCAGGTTGATGGAGGACGAGGTAACCGAATTGGTAATGTAGTTGTTGGTATAGATCTGGTCCAGCGAATTTTGGTAGTATCCCGACGACGAGAAATTGACATTGGCCGAAAGGGAAAGTCCCGGCATCCACTTGCTGTCCTGACGGTGGCTCCAGGTCAGGCTCCAAGGGCGGCTCTTGCTGTAGTTCGGCAGGCCGATTTCTCCATATACCGTGTTGGAAAAGTCGAACGAGAGGCTTCCCGAGAAGTGATATTTCCAGATGTAATTCAGTGTAGTACGGATCGCCCAAGAGCCTTTCGTGTAGATGTCCCCCCGGACTTCGGCGTGGAGGTAGTCGTTGAATACCAGGTAATACCCCAGGTTCCGCAAGCCGAACCCTTGGTCGTTGGTCACATCGTAACTGGGCAGCAGTACCCCCGATGCCGGATAAGTGTTCAGCGGGAAAAAGGCGAACGGCAGTACCAGCGGGGTGGGCACGTCCGCGATGTACAATTGGGAAAAACCTGCCACGAGACTTTCTCCGGCGGTCATCTTCACCCGGCTCGATCGGATGTAGTAATCCGTCTCTTCGCCCGTGCCGTCTATCCAGCCGCGGAGTTTTTCATCGGTGGAAAAATAGAAGTCGGAGGCGTAATAGACGTTTTCCCCTTCCTTGCGCACGTCCCGTCCCGCCCCGTAACCTTCCTGCTGGCTGGTCTTTACGTTGCGGATGTAGCCGCGCTGGGTATTGTAGTCGTACACCATCGAATAGGCATCGTACTGCTGGTCGCCTTGGGTAAAGATGGGTTTTTGGGTTTGTACACCGTTGGAGTCCAGGATGGAACGCGCATAGGCAATGCCGTTGGCGTAGTCCAGCATGATGTATCCGGCTTCGATCTTTACATCGCCGTAGATGATCTGTGCCTCGTCGTAGAAGTAAGCCCGCTTGGTCGTTTCGTCGATGTCGTAAAACCCTTTCGCCTGATAATTGACATCGCTCATCAGGATGCGGTCTTTCTTACGGGCCGTGCTGTCGGCTACCATGAGGGAATCGGGGAAAGGATCCACTGCGGTGGAGTCGCCCGGAAAGAGGCCGGGGACTTCTCCCGGAAAGGCCACCTGGTCGCCTGTCCGGGAAAGGCTGTCGGGTGTCCGGGAAGGCAGTCCCAGTACGGACAGGACAGTCGTATCGGCGGGCAGCAGCGCCACGTTTCCCTCTGCCGGGGCGATGTGGGCGTATGCGGCCTGGGCAAAAAAGGCAAGCAGCAAAAAAAATGTTAGTATGCCTTTGCGATTTGTGTACAATGCGTTTAAATGATAATTTTGCTGGGGAGTTGCCCGTGTGCCCGTATTTTCCCCGGATGGTTTTACAAGGCTCAAAATTATCAAATTTTTACGGCTTTGGCTGTCCTTGCGCGCGTTAATGCGGTGTGAAATTTGATCTTTCCCGGTTTTGCGAAAGAGGATGATGGGCAATGTGTTGATAATAAATAAGATATGTTTGTAAAAAAAGATAGGATCTTCGCTTGGAGTATCCGAGGAGGGATCGGGGTGCTTCTCCTGTTGGCCGCCGGGTTTTTCTCGGGCCGGGCGTATGCCCAGTCGGGGGACGAGGGGAAATTCATCGTCGTGTTGGATCCCGGCCATGGGGGAAAAGACCCCGGAACGCTCGGGACGCGGCGTACCCGCATCTATGAAAAGCACGTAGTGTTGGCCGTAGCGCAAAAATTGCGGGACATGTTGCAGGACAGTCTGTCCGACGTACGGGTCATCCTTACGCGCGATGGCGACCGATATCCGTCTTTCAAGGAGCGGGTGGATGCCGCCAACAAAAATCGGGCCGATCTGTTCGTCTCCATCCATTGCAATGCGGCGGCAAGCAGTGCTGCCTGTGGGGCGGAAACCTATGTGATGGCCACCAACAAGTCGGCAGCCAACCTCGAAATCTCCAAGACGGAAAACGCTCCGATGCTCATGGAGGAAAATTACCGGGAGGTGTATCGCGGTTTCGATCCCGACGATCTGGAGTCGAACATCGGGAAGAACATCGAACAGTTTGCCAACATGAAGCACAGCATCGCTTTCGCAGCCTTGGCGCAGGAGGGGATGAACCGCATCGGAGGGCGGAAAGACCTCGGAGTCAAGCAAGCCGTGCTGTACGTGACTTATGCCACGATCGTTCCGGCCGTACTGGTGGAGTTGGGTTTCTTGTCCAACCGTACCGAAGAGTCTTTCTTGCATTCCGAACGCGGACAGACCCTGATGGCTCGTTCGTTGTACGATGCCATTCGTAAGTACAAGATACGTTTTTACGATGTACTCGAAGGCAATACCTCTTCGGCGTCCAGCATCGAAAGCGTGATGTCCTCCGTGCTGTCTGATACGTCCGAAGGGAAGGATCGGGATGCCGCCTCTGCGGTACAGTATTGCGTGCAACTCACCGCTTCGCCCAAGGCGCTGGATGTGCGCACGAACGTGCTGCTGAAAAAATTCCGGGGGGTGGAGTATTTTCGGGAAAACGGGATGTACAAGTACACCACGGCGCGGGTAGCACGGTATGCTCAGGCGGTGGAGGCACTCGCGGATGCCCGGGAAAATGGGGCGAAGGATGCTTTCATCGTGGCCTTCCGTGGCGACGAAAAGATCGATGTGGCTCGGGCACGCTCGCTTTCGGGGGAATAATCCGTTGGCGGCTTGACGGTTTTTCTATACCTTTGCACGGATAGCTAACGAAAAAACAGTTTCGGCCTTGAAATACAAGAGAGAATTCAAGATAGGATTGGTGAGTTTCGTGATCCTCATTGCATTTATCTGGGGTGTGAATTTCATCAAAGGGCACAACTTCTTCAGCCCGAACAACAGTTACTATGCCGTGTATCCTTCTTCGGGAGGTTTGCAGACCGGACGCGTGGTCAAGATCAATGGCGTAACGGTAGGCTTGGTGTCGGACATCCGTTTTTATTCTCCCGATCTGGACAGCGTCGTAGTGCGTTTTGATGTGGACAAGAAATACCGCTTCACCCGCAATTCCATCGTGGAGATCGGTTCCGGGACCTCGCTCATGTCGGATGTGGAGATGAGCATCGTACTCGTCCCCGGCGGAATGCTGGCCGAGGACGGAGATACTCTCCAGGGGGTTCTCAACGGAGGACTGATGGAGATGATCGGCAGCACGATCAAACCGCTGCGCACTTCGATGGTTCAGACCTTGGCCTCGTTGGATTCCGCGCTCAAGCGGGTAAATGAGTTGATGGGCCAGGAAAACCAGGCGAATATCTCCTCGTCGCTGGCTTCGCTCTCCGTTACGTTGGAAAATACCCGGAAGATGTCGGCCGATCTGGCGGCCATGTTGGATCGGGAGCAAGGACAGATCCCCCGGATAGCCGACCACCTGGCTTCCGGCACGGGCAAACTGGACAGCCTGCTTGCGGAGGTTTCGGCAGAGGATTTTGCCTCCACGCTGGCCGATCTGCGCAGTACGCTGGCCAACCTGACGGAGATCACGGCCAAGGCCAATTCCGGCGAAGGTACCGTCGGGCGTTTGTTGGAAGACAGACAGGTGTATGACAATCTGGTCGAGGCTACCCGTTCGCTCGATGCGCTGCTGGCCGACGTGAAAGCCAACCCGAGGCGCTACGTCAATGTTTCGGTCTTCGGCAAGAAAGAACCTACCGAGACCAGCCGGGTGAAGGATTCACTCCGGGCAGCTCGTCTTCGTGCCCGCGCAGCCGAATGATTTTCTTCCGCCTGTGGGGTGGAGTTTTGCCGGGCGAGGCGGATCGGCGCGATAAGGATTTCGCATAGTTTCTTTGAAAGATGACAGGCATTTCCCTTTGGCTGTACGTGTTTTTCGCCGGGGCGGTCGCCATGGCCATCCTTTGGCGTGCATGGCGCATCCTTCGCGCTTGCCGTAGCGGAAAGGAAACGCCTGCGGCGCATCCGCGCCCTCCGTTCGGCGACCGTTGCGGGACGGACCTGCGGACTTTTTTCCAAAAACGTTGGGCGGCAGTGCTTCACACGGTGCTGGTGGTTTCGTTCTTGGGGATGTGCGTGGATGCATTGTGGTATCCGTTGGGTGCGGGGGGAGAGGTGTACCGTATCTTTTCGGCGGGCAACGCAGCCCTGGCTGCGGCGGCGATCGCCGCCGCAGCAGGGCTGCTTGCCCGCCGCGTTCGTCCCATTGCGCGTTACAGGAGTCTTTCTCCCGCCCAGCGCCAGGATGGTTTTGCCGTGCTGATTTTGGAGATGGTTTCGGCTGCCACGCTGTTGACCGTGTATGCAGGCTGGCAGCAGGGAGTGTGGTGGCATTACGGCATCCTGCTCGTTTTTGCGCTGTACATCACCTTTTCCAAGCACCTGCATATATTTCTGGCACCGGTGTACCTGGCCGTCTTCGGCCGGAGGGAGACCTTTTCTCCCGATGACATGCCGGAAGTAGCCCATGAACTGGACGTGTTGGAGGGGCGCGCACCCGTTTCGGAAACGCCGCCGGAGGGTATGGGGGCTTGCCGGGCCTCGGATTTTACGCGCGGAAGGTTGCTTTCCGCCTTTTCCTGTACCGAATGCGGGCGGTGTGAAAGTGTTTGTCCTGTGGTGGCGGCTTCGGATGTCCCGTTTTCTCCCCGGAAGATTGTGGCGGATGTGCGGCGGGCAGCGATGGGAAAGGCGGAAGGAGCGTTGTACGGCAAGGCCATCACCCGGGATGAAGCCTTTGCCTGCATCTCGTGCGGGGCTTGTCTGGAGGCGTGTCCCATTGCGATCTCTCCGATGGACCTTCTGCTCCAGGTGCGCCGTTATGCCGTGTTGGAGCAGGGGGAACTGCCCCCCGAGGAAGCCCGTGTAGCGGAAAGTATCGTGGCTACGGGCAATCCTTGGGCCATGGAAACGGCAGGTGAAGAGGGATCGGAAGAAAGGATTCCGCTGGCCGATCCCAAGCATCCGACCGAATACCTGTTGTGGCGGGGGTCGATGGGGATTCACGATCCGCAGGGGCGTGCGGTCGTTCGGGCGGCTGCCCGGATGTTGGACGCAGCGGGGGTGTCCTGGTCGGCGTTGCCACCGGAAGAGGAATGCGACGTGGCCGATCTGTTGCGTTATCAGGGGGATGAGTGGACGTTTTTGACCGCTGCCCGCAGCAATATCGAGTGTTTGCACCGATATGGGGTGCGCAAGATCATTACCCCGTGCCCCCACAGCCTGTCGGTATTGCGGGATCAGTATCCTTCGCTCGGGGGACGTTTTACGGTGCAGCACCTCTCGGAATTCGTTCTGCAGGCTCTCCGGGATGGCAGACTGGAATTGCCCCGTACTTTGGAAGGGCAAACGGTGGTGTATCACGATCCGTGTCGGCTCTCGCGGGCACACATCGTGGAGGCTCCCCGGGAAGTGCTTCGGGCACTCGGGGCACGGGTGGTCGAGGCGCCGCAGGCCGGGCGAGGTTCGATGTGCTGCGGCGGGAGCGGGGATTTCCGGGAAGGGGAAGTCCCTGTGGCGATCGCTGCCCGGCGGATGGAACAGCTGGCTTCTACCGGGGCGCAGAGAGTGATCACGGCTTGTCCGTACTGCTATCAGATGTTGTCGGTGGCATCCGGCGAGAAGGCTCTTCCGGTATCCGATCTGACGCAGTGGTTGCAGGTCTGAAAGGGGGCAAAGATACTGCCGGATGCGCTCTCGGGATAGTCCCGAGTGAAACTTCGTATCCCTACACGGCCGCTGCGCTCGCCTTTTGCTATATTTTCATATATTTGCCATAACAACGCAAAATGAAGGGCTATGAAAAACCTGTTTTTTTGCATGGCAACGCTCATGGCGCTGGCACTCGGCACACCGCTGCAAGGGCAGACCACGGACAAGGAACGGCTCAAAGCCAATCTGGAACGAGCCTTTGCTCCCCAACCCTCTTCGGAAATGCCTGGAGCCTCCCTTCGGCAGGATTCCCGCCCGGATACGAGCGGCATCCTGTACTACGTGCAGGTGCTGGCTTCCGTGCGTCCCATCGAAGGAACGGGCGATCGGGCATTGCGCGTTTTTCCCGACTTGAAATCCGTGAAGGAGGGCCGATACCTCAAGTATTACACCGGGGCGGGGACTTCCGACTATCGTCAGGCGCAGGAGCAGTTGCGCGCTGTACAGGGAAAGGGCTACCCGCAGGCGTTTCTCATTGCCTTTCGCGGCGGGGTGAAAATTCCCCTGGAAGAGGCTCTCGCCAGTCAAAAATAAAACATTGACCAAAAAAAGAGACAGATACAAAACATGAAGAGGAAAGGATTTTTCAGCGTGGCAGGATGTCTTCTGCTGCTTTTCGGGGCGTTGTCGGTAAATGGCCAATCGGTCCAAAAGGAATACCGCCGTGCACTCAAACAGTTGGAGGTCTCGGCCGATTCGGCGCGGGCCATGGACTTGGCCGAGCGTTCCCTGACGGTAGCGGGAGACCTTCTTCCGGTCAAAGACCTCACCCGCCAGACGATCTACTATTTTCGTTTCGACGGGGCACTGCCCAGTTTTGAGAAGTACTTGCGCAAGTATGCCCCGGTCAAGACCCTTGCACGGGTCGAACTGAAGGATGTCGCTCCGCAGGATGTGCTCATCGTAGGCGTGCGCGACTTCACTCAAGCCCGCAAAGCACTCTCCGAGGCCGACTTCCCGGGAAGGGTTGTCCTGGCGGTTTTCGATGCGAAAACCTCCCGGGCAGAGAAACTGGCCGGGGAAAAATCCGCTTCGCTGGTCTGCGCTCCTTCCGTGTCGCATTTTTCGCAGGTAGCCGCTGCCGAAGCCATCTTCGGCGGGATCCCGGTAGGAGATACTCCGGCTATCCGTTTGGCTTACGGGTATGCGGAACAGGTAGGCATGTCGGCCGATACGCTCGACAAGATCGACGCGCTGCTGCGGGAAGTGGTGGAGAGCGGAGCCGCCCCGGGGGTTCACGTGTTGGTGGGCCGGCATGGGCGCGTGGTGTACGACCGCTGGTACGGCACGACGATGGGTGCGATGGACGGCTCGGAAAAGGTGCAGGGCGACATGATTTACGACATGGCTTCGGTTACGAAGGTGATGGCTACGCTGCCTTTTGTGATGAAACTCTACGACGAGGGCAAGATCCGCTTGGATGACCGTCTGGGCGATGTGATGCCCGTCTTCCGGGGGACCAACAAGGAGAACATGATCCTGGCCGATATCCTCACCCACCGGGCGGGACTGAAGGCCTGGATCCCGTATTACCTCCAGACGATCGATTCGCTGACCCGTCCCCTGCCGCAGTACTATCGGGTAACGCCCGACAGCGTATTCACCCAGGAAGTGGTGCCGGGTATGTACGCCATCGGCAGCATCAAGGATACGATCCAGCGGCAGATGATCCTCTCGCCGGTCAAGGACGACAAGGAGTATGTCTATTCCGACTTTGCGTTCTTCATCTTCCGGCAGATGGTCGAACAGTTCTACGGCCAGCCTCTGGACAGTCTGGTGCAGACCGAACTCTACCGTCCGATGGGAGCATGGCGTTCGGGATACAATCCGTTGAAGCGCTTTTCCGTCAGCGAGATAGTCCCTTCGGAAAACGACACGTATTGGCGGCATACCATCGTGCGCGGTTACGTGCACGACATGGCGGCCGCTTTCCTGGACGGGGTATCCGGCCATGCGGGGCTTTTCTCCACGGCGGACGACATGGCCAAGATGTGCCAGATGTACCTCAATGGGGGTACGTACGGAGGAAAACGCTACATCGAGGACAGCACGGTGCGTTTGTTCTCCTCGTGCTATTACTGCGACGAAGGCAACTACCGCGGGCTGGGCTTCGACCGTCCTTCGTTCTCCAACAAGGTGATGGGCCCCAAGACCTTCGGGCATACCGGATTTACCGGCACAGCGGTGTGGATCGACCCGGAGGCGGACATGATCTACGTCTTTTTGTCCAACCGCACCTTCGAATCGATGAACAACAACCGGCTATCTTCCGGCAATTTCCGCTCGCGTATCCAGCAGACCTGCTACGACGCGATCACCGACGACGCTAAATAACACCTCCGGCGATGGAACAAACGACAAAAAAAACAGAAGAGGGTGCTTCCGAAGGGACCGTATCCTTGAATATACCGGGGGTGGACGCACAGGCCGTAGCCCCCGAGCAAAATGAAGTCCCGGCCGGAGCCAAGCAGCAGGCGCAGCGGCCAGTCGAAGACCTCGTCTGGATCGACACCCCGGGCATCGGTCAGCGGGGCGGGATCATCATCAAGGACCTCCGCCTGTCGATCAAGAACGGGGAATTCGTCTACCTGATCGGCAAGACGGGCAGCGGCAAGTCCACCCTCCTGCGGCTTCTCTACGGCGATGTTCCCTTGACTGCCGGTGTAGGGCGCGTGGCAGGATTCGACCTGCGCCGCCTGGACGAGGAGAGCATCCCGTACCTGCGCCGCCGTCTGGGCATCGTCTTCCAGGATTTCCAGTTGCTCTCCGACCGCAACGTGTACCAGAACCTGGCCTTCGTACTGCGGGCTACCGGATGGCGCGACGAGACCAAGATCAAGGAGCGCATCCTCGAAGTGCTGCGCAACGTCGGCATGCAGGGCACACAGGACAAATTTACGTATGAGCTCTCCGGAGGCGAGCAGCAGCGCATCGCCGTCGCCCGGGCCTTGCTGAACGAGCCGGAACTCATCATCGCCGACGAGCCTACCGGCAACCTCGACCCCAATACCTCGGCCGAAATACTCCGCCTGTTGCTCGACATCAACCATCGCCACGGAACGGCCGTGGTCATGGCTACGCACGACTATACGATGATCCTCAAGTTCCCTTCCCGCACGGTGAAGATCGACGGAGGGACCCTGCACGAGGTGCAGAAGAAGGCAGCAGAGCCTTCCGACCGCGCCAAGGAATGATTTTTTTCTTTCCCCTTTTCTCTGTCTGCGGCGGGTGCTCTCTCGGCAAATACCTCGGCGCAAAAGCAAGGCTTCGAAGGAGCATCGGGGAATGAGGCGTCGGGGAGGACGGGCTGGCAGGCAGGACAGGGGCGATAAAACCGCGGGTGAACCGCGGGAATAAAAATGGCGGTAAAGAACGTATAAAACAAAAAGATAAGCGATGAAAAAGATAGCACCGGAAGAGCTTTCGGACAATCCGATCCGGCTCATCGGCCGGGACTGGATGCTGATAACGGCCGGACAGATGGGCGATTTCAATACGATGACAGCCTCCTGGGGCGGGGTGGGACACCTGTGGAATGTTCCGGTAGCCTTTGTCTTTGTCCGTCCCGAACGTTATACGTACGGGTTTATGGAACGGCAGGAGGACTTTACCCTTTCGTTTTTTGACGGACGGTATCGCAATGCGCTGTCTTTGCTGGGGACCAAATCCGGACGCGACGGCGATAAGGTGGCTGAATCCGGCCTTACGCCTGTTCCGGCTCCGGACGGGGGCGTAACTTTCGCTCAGGCGCGGGTGGTGCTGGAGTGTCGAAAGCTGTATGTGTCCGATCTCCAGGCCGGGAAGTTCCTCGATCCGACGATCCTTCCCCGGTTTTACGATGCGCAGCACGGAGGATTGCACCGGGTGTACATCGCTCGGATCACGGCGGCTTACCTGGCGGAGGACTGATCTTCTCGCCGGGGTAAGTGCAGTACGGGCAGGTTTTCCGGGGGCTTTTGCCCCCGGAAAACCTGCCCGTACTGCACTCAAGAGCTGCCTTGAGCGCGAAGTTGTTGCGGAGAACTCCCGGATGATTTTCATCTTTCAATAAAAATTTATCGAAAAACGATAAATTTTATTTGTTTTTCAGAAATACGTCTTTATCTTTGTCCCGTGCTTTACGGCTGGGAACCGGCCGGAGCGCACATCTATCGAAGACAAGAAACCGACAAGACGATGGAAAAACAAAACATCAGACGGGTACGCAGGCTGTACATAGGGCTTTTTGCGATGGTAGTGGGCATGGTGCTGCTCAATGCGCTGAGCTTTTTCCGCGGGGCGGCCGAAGGGATGGACCTGAGCGTGGAAATGTCCACTTCGAAAGGGAAACCTGTTTTTGCCGTGCTGGACTTCGACGTGATGAACGGGGAGTTGTTTTCCCGGCCGGAAACAGCGGTTTATACCTCGCCCGACAGTACGGTACAGGTCTGCACGCCCGGGGTATATTCGTACAATGTGCTGGTTTCGGGAACGGATGCGCGGGAGGTTTACACCCCGAAGGTCTTGTTTTCGTATGTATTGCTACTCCTGGGTCTGTTCTGCCAGATAGCGGTTTTCGTCCTGCTGTTTCTCATCCTGGGTTCGATCCGGCGCAGCCTGCGCGCCGGGACGGTTTTCTCCCACAAGGTGATCCGCTACATGAAATGGCTGGCCTGGGCGGTGCTTCTGGCCACGATCCTTTCCGATGTAGCTACCTACCTGATGCACCTGAATTCCATCGAGATGCTGCAGCGGTACGCGCCCCAGGGCGAGTGGGTGCTGGATGCCGGTGTGCCTGTGGATTCGATCCCGGAACTGTTCATCGGCGTGGTGATTCTGTTCCTGGCTGAGGTGTTCCACATCGGGTACACGATGAGTGAAGAACAAAAATGGACGGTATAACGGAGGGAAGGCTATGGCGATCATCGTAAACATAGACGTGGTAATGGCCCGGCGGAAGATGTCCCTCAACGAATTGGCCGAGCGGGTCAACATCACTCCGGCCAACCTGTCCATTCTCAAGACGGGCAAGGCGAAAGCCATCCGTTTTTCCACCCTTTCGGCCATCTGCCGGGCGTTGGACTGCCAGGTGGGGGAAATCCTGGAATACGTGCCGTCTGAGCCGGAGGAAGAGGAAGGTTGAGTAAAAAATGTACGATTTTTCCGCAAAAGTAGCGATTTTCTCTGAAATGAAAAAAGGGATGTTTCCGTTCTGGATTTCCGGGTGCGGATCAGAGGTAGGATAAAAAATCGGGCGCGGGAAATCGTCTTGAACCCTGGAAAAACATAAGTAAGAGAATACGATCATCCATTCAAACGAAAAAAATGTTTCTGCAAAAATCCTTTATCGGTAAAAACAAGTGGTACCTCTACCTGCTGGTGCTGGTACTGGTATTTGTCTTGGCGCAAGTGGGAGGTATCCCGTTTGCTGTTTATGCCATGATGACCAACCTGGATGCCGTCCAGGCCGGGGATACGGCGGCGCTTTCCCAAGTGAGGGACACCGCGGGGCTGGCTTTGATGCTCTTTTCATTTGCGGTAGGCCTGTTGGCGCTGGTGGTGTTTGCCAGAATTTTTCAGGGGAAACGCTTTGTGGACTATACCACCGGACGGAGGTGCTGGGATGTGCGCCGTTTCGGGTTCGGCTTTTTGGTATGGGGCATTCTGGTAACCCTGGTAACAGTTCAGCAGGTCCTCTCCGATGCCGACGTGGTGCTGAATTTCGAACCGTCGAAGTTTTTCCCGCTCTTGCTGGTGGGATTGGTGCTCTTCCCGTTCCAGACGGGCTTTGAAGAGGTCGTGTTCCGGGGGTATCTCATGCAGGGTTCGGCCTTGCTGCTCCGGTACCGTTGGGCCGCCCTGCTGGCTACTTCGCTGCTCTTCGGGCTGATGCACTCGGCCAATCCGGAGATCGACACCTTCGGTTTCTGGACCGCCATGCCGCAGTACGTCCTGATGGGGCTCATCATGGGCTTTGTCGCCATCAAGGACGACGGGATCGAACTGGCGGCCGGGATGCACTTTGCCAACAACCTGATGAGTTCGCTGCTGGTTACCAGCAACGGCATGGTATTCGATACGGCGGCCGTGTTCCGCGATCTATCTCCCGAAGTGGGTTGGACCGATACGCTGGTGATGGCGGTGGCCGGGGTGGTGTTCGTGCTCATCTGCCGCGCGTGGTACGGATTCCGGGGCAAGGTAAACCTGTGGGGGCGCGTGGTTCGTCCGGAAAAGACGGTGCTGGATTCGTTTTCGCTTCCCAAGATGCCTTGATCGGGGCGAGAAAATCGGGCGGAATTCTTTTACCTTTGTATCATCACACAAACAAATCCATAAAACACAAACTGACATGAATTTTCTTCGAAAAATCGCGCTGCTTTCCGTCCTGCTCGTATGGGGTGGGAGCGCGGCTTTTGCCCAGGAGTTCCAGTACGACCCCTCGGCGCCGCTTCCGGTGGATTCGGCCGTGAAAGTGGGCAAGCTCAAAAACGGATTTACGTACTACATCCGGCAAAACAAACTGCCGGAAAACAAAGTCGAACTGCGTCTGGCGGTCAATGCCGGCAGCGTATTGGAGAACGACGACCAGCAGGGCCTGGCCCACTTCGTGGAGCACATGGCCTTCAACGGGTCGAAGGACTACCCCGGCAACTCCGTAGTCAAGGAGATTGAGTCGATGGGTATCCGTTTCGGCAATGACCTGAATGCCTATACTTCGTTCGACGAAACGGTGTACATGCTGCCCATCCCTTCCGACAAATTCGAGGAGGGTATGCGCATCATGGAAAATTGGGCCTTCCACCTGGCTTTTGA
>ERZ857984.1925-NODE-1925-length-14477-cov-5.158022_pt1 | contig 14477 bp, 7 predicted proteins | sample MGYA00519914_ERZ857984 | MGnify/ENA primary metagenome ERZ857984 (study PRJEB31778, sample SAMEA3449417) | human gut metagenome | biome: human gut; feature: human-associated habitat; material: faeces | place: United Kingdom | collected 2010/2012 ... | reverse complement strand
TGCAAAATTAAATAATTTATATTATATTCAAAAAAGAATTTGAATAATTTATTGCTGTTTATAAAGACTTCTTCAAGTATAAAATGATAAATTTTAATTGATAAAATTTTATATTTTAAAAAGTTTAAAATACTTGGCGATTGGCGATTGGGTAATCGTAGATATACTTAAACAGTTTTTTATTCATAGTTATATTATAGTATACTTTTTATTATTTGTCAAGCGTTTTTTAAGAAAAAATTTAAAAAAAATTAAAAAATTTGTTAAAAAATAATACCGTCATTATGAGCTGACTTCTCCGAAGAAGCGCCTTAAGAATATAAGAATAATGGAGAAAGTCGGAAAATATAATTTTTTAGCGTCTTTTTTTTCTTAATAATCGTATTATATCGTTATATCTTTCTTCTTTAGCTATTGATAAAGCTGTTTTGCCATCTCTATCTTTTGCTTTTATATCCGCTCCGCTTTTAATAAGAAGTTGAGCTATTTTATCGTATCCGTTTCTTGCAGCAAACATTAACGCAGTCCAGCCGTTTTTATCTTTAGCGTTAATATCCGCTCCGCTTTCTATTAAATATTTAACCATTTTATAATCGCCGTAATATGAAGGAAGCATTAAAGGAGTGCAATCATTTTCGCCTTTAGCATTAACATCCGCTCCGCTTTCTATAAGCAATTTAGATATTTCGGGATTTTTTCCATTTAAGGCAACTATTAAAACCGTGTTTCCGTTTTTATCTCTTGCATTAATATTAGCTCCGCTTTCTATAAGAGATTTTACGATATCGTAATTATTTTTATAAGAAGCCAATATTAAAGCGTTTCCTCCTAACTTATTTTTTAATTCTATATTAGCTCCGTTTTCTATAAGAAGTTCCACTATTTCGTTATATCCAAAAGCCGAAGAAAATATTAAAGCCGTGTTATTATATTCGTCTTTTGTGTTTACATTTAGATTTTTATTTTCGAGCAAATATTTAATTTCTTCTATATCTCCATTTTCAGCCGCATTTAAAAATTTTTCTTCTTCTCTGCTTATTGAGAATGCGTTTATACTAATTGATAAAAATAATAAAATTAAAGTTAATGTTTTCATTTTTTGTCTTCCTTCTAAAATTTAATTTTTTAGTTTTTTAATATTATGTTAATTATTATCGTAATTAATTTAAAATGTATTAAGATAAAATATTATAATAAAACCCACAATTAATTAAAGATTATATGTAAATTCGTAATAGGAACAGACGATACAACTAAATTCTCTCTTACCAATTCACAAGATGGTAAGGTAGGTAATAAATTAAGCGTGGCAGAATTTACAACTATTCTATCAAATTCTATTAAAAAGAATACTGACATTCAAAGTTATAATTCTTTAGATTTTGAAATTACAAGCACTACTAATAAGGATGCTCCGAGAATAGCCACTTGGACAATTAAGTTCAATACATCTGTTTCTATAATGAACATTCAATTTTGCTTAATATGAGTAAAGACGATAGTGAGCTTGATGTAGGTGGTTGGGTAGATTAACTATAAAGTAAATAATAAATTCCTCATTTATTAAATAAATTTTTTAGAATTCTCATTGCAAGTGGTTTTGCTTGCAGTGAAAGTTTGATAGATTAAGTTAGAAAAGTTGAGGGTTTAGAATTTCTGGTTAGAAAATTCTTTTTTTATATTAAGGAGCTTGTCTGAAATGGGCGAGCTTCTTTTTTTGTTTAGTCTATTACTTTACTGATGCTAAAAAGTAAAGTAAAGTAAGGATAATTTTTTTGATTATTTATTAAAATTATACGATATTCAAAAAATTTATTAACCGTTTATTAATATAAAAAATCTAACTTTTCTAATATTTAATTATATATTCCTTTTATATTTTTTAGGAATTCCAGGCAATATATAATCAAACAAAGTATAACTTGCCATATATAAAGCGTTTTCGTCCGAAGAATTTATTGGACTAAAATCAATTTTATTATTTTTTATATATCTATAAGCGTTTATTATTCCTTTGTCAAAATTACCATATAAATATTTCATTATCGTATAATAATCGCCAGAAGAATTAGCGGAATATGTAAACATTAATTTTGTATCGTTTCTTCCTCTCAAATATCTAAAAATATCGATATTCGTGGCGGGAGACAAGAAAATATCTTTTTCGTCAAAAGGTTTGCTATTTGTCGATATTCCTATATAATGACTCGCCAAAATTTCTCTTTTTGAATTTGCAGAATTTATTTTTGCAGATTGAACGGCTAAAGATTCTAAAGAATTATAAAAATTGTTTTTTGAATCCGTTTCTATTTTAATATCTATATTTCCAATATTTATAATATCTTCGGAAGAATATTTTAACTCTCTGATTTTTATTACATCCGCATTTTTAAAAGCTTCCAAATATGCAAAAGGAACGGTAAATAAATTAGCGTAAGAACCCGTAATATAAACCGTGTCTACTTTAGAAGCGTCTTTAATAATAGCGGAAGATAGCATTCCGTTTTCAATAGATTTCAAAGCCTTTATTCTATCTTGAGCTTTATTTATATTCGCAAAAGATTCTAAAAATCCATTTAATTTTTCTCTGTCTATAAGCGTAGATTTTTTAACTTCTCTATCTCCTACTACATAACTATATGCAATATATTTTGAATTCTCATAAGAATAAAATATAAACATCGTATTTGTATTTTCGTTTGAAAATATTTCATTGGCGGTTTTTATATTATTTTCAAAATCGCTTTCGGGAACTCTTATTTTATTTAAAAGTCCGTAAATATAACTCGCGTTTGTTTTGTATAAAGAATAAAATCTTTCTGCAAAATCCGATACGGTTTTAGTTTCAAAAATATATTGATTAGCGTAAATATAATTCATCGCGTTAAAAATATCGTTTTGATTTGTAGCCTTATTATCCGATATCGTTTTAGCTATATTAAGAATATCGTTAGCGTTAGTCATAGTATTTAAAAAATTTGTTATATCGTTTGTAGACATTTTAGCGTATAGCAAATCGTATAAAACTGCAATCTCTAAAATTTTATTTTTATATTCTCCATCGACTCTGCTTGCAATATAATTTAAATATCTAACCGAATCGCTCGAATTATTTTTTAAAGTTTTTTGAGCTTTAATAAATCTTGTTAAAGTTCTCGGCGTAAAATATTCGTCTATCAAATCGTAAGTATCGTTTGTGTATAAATACATAAAATGCAAAGCTCTGTTTGCGCCTTTAATAGCTCCTTCCTCTCCCAACCTTCTATAAACGGGAAGCATAGCTTTCATAAACCTATAAGCATTAGAATCTCCTATATTACTATAAGACTGCGCTAAAAATTTATAGCCTTCTTCAGATAGAGTATAAGCCGTATTCGTATCTTTTGCATAGTATCTATCTTCTATTATTTTTGCATAATTAAGAATTCTTTCATTATCGCTTTGAGAATAACTTATAACATTTGAAATAATAGTCGTTGAAGGATTTTTTGAATTTGAATAAGAATTATATAATCTCATTTTAAATTGATAAGCGACATTTGATAATAAAGTCATATCGTTGTCGGGTTTTCCGTAAACAGTAAATAAATTTCCGTCAAAACCTTTCATGCTATTTTCTAAAGAATTTGTAACTATTCTTCTTAAATAATTTGTATAAAATATTATTCTCGATTCTCTATTTGAATTTCCTACTACCAAAGCCATATTATTAATTTCTTTTAAGAGATTTTTATTTTTATCAAAAGTTTCTTTATCGGAATAAACTATATAAAGATTTTTTTTCATTATATTTGAAATATCCGAATTATTAGCTCCCGTTATATCGACAATCAAAGGAACATAAGAATTGGTAATAATATCTTTTAATTCTATAAATTTAAATATTCTTCTTCTGTTTGTATTGGTAGAATATTGCAAATTATTCGTATAATCGTTAGTTTTATAAGCTACATTATAAACTTTGAATTCGTTTGAATAACTAAAATCGGCGTTTGTAGAAATTATATTATTAGTAGCGCTTGAAATACTATTTATATTTTTTTCAGCGTTTCTATTTATTTTAAGAAATGAAAGAAGCCCGCTATCTATATACGCGGTTTTTGGAGGAAGCATATATTCCGTAGAATCGTATAATTCCCTAATAAAAATATTCGTATCGCTTATTTTAAGCGGATTATTTCCAATATGAGAGACATAATTTTTAGTTTTTAGATTATCGTTAGTTTGCATATAGAAATAACTTTTATTATTTTCTCTAACAAATCTATATCCAAAATAAGTATCCCAAACAAAAGTTTCGTCTTCTCTCATAGCTTTATCTATATCTTTAGGTTGAACATCGCATATAACGATATGTTCTATAGGCGTATTATCAAATTTTTCTATAGCTTGTTTTTCGTATTCCATAATTTCTTTTAAAGTCGCAGCTTCCGCTTTGCTATTATAAGGAGTAGAGACAGAATCTAAATATCTTCTATAAGAATAAAGAACATCGTCATAAAGTTTATAATAATCTCTTAATAAATAATTATTCTCTCCCAAAGTATAGAGTCTGCCATTTAAAAATTTTCTTCGCATTTCTATAGCGTCAAACATTGCGAGTATATTAAAGCTCGCATCGGGACGCTTATCTTCTAAAAATTCTATAACCTTATATTTTGCCTGTTCTAAAATAAAATTATTATCTTCAACGAAAGTTATCATAAATACGCTTTCTCTTAATCTTTTAAGAATTCTAAAAACATACTGAATAGGATAATCTAAACTATCGGGATAAATTTCTCTGTATTTTAAACTAAAATCAATTAAAGTAGTTAATATCGCTATCTCTTCAACAGCGAAAGCCGAAACTTGAGCCTTTGAATAAGCCGACATATATTCTCTTGCAGCTTCTTCGATATAACCCGCAAGTTCGTATGCTTTAGCTAAATTATATCTTATTATTATTTCTGTTTTCAAATCTACGGGAAAATTGGAATTGGAAGAAAGAATATATTTATATCTGTAAATCGCGTCTTTAAGCATATATAATCTTTGAACATTAATATCATGTCCGCTCATATCCAAAGGGTCGTCTTTCTTTTTTTTGAATCTCGAATTGTCCGCTTCGGCGGTTAATTTTAAAGCCATTATATATCTAAAAGCCGCTATATGCGAATATAATAATAATCTGTCTTTTGAACTAACGGAATTATTAGTCGACAATACTTGCAAATTTTTAGTCGTGTCAAATAATTCTTTAAAAAATTCTCTCTTTATAGAAGTCAAATCGTTTTGAGATAAATATCTTAAATAAAGCGAAGATAAACTTAAATAATTTTTAGCGTCATTTTGAGCGTTTTCATAAGCCAAATTAGGATTATTTGCCAAAGCTTTAGAATCTAAAGTTTTTTTATATTCTTCTATGGAAGCTCTGAAAGAATTTATAGAATTTGAAATAGAACCCTGCCTATAATATAAATATCCTTCGTTATTATAATAAGTTGCAAGCATTAAAGGTTTTATAGATTTTTTTGGAGTATCTTTCAAAATATAATTTTTGTAAGAAGATAAAGCCTCTCTCGAATCGGAATATCTTCCCATTTTTTCGTATAATTCTTGATAAATAGAATATAACATTTGCTGTTTATCGACATTAAGAGGCTCGCCTGGTATATAACCTCCAAAAGCGGCTAAACCAAAATTTATTATATTAATATCCGTTCCGTAAATTGTGGCGCTTAAATAATTCGGAGTATAAACCGAAGAGTCTAAACTGTCTATTTTTTCTTTAACATTATCGCAATATATCAAAGCGTTATTATAATCTTCAAGTTGCAAATAACATGCCGCAAGCAAAAGTTCGTTTAATTCGTTTTGATTTATATTTTCTTTAGTGAGTTTATCTCTTTCAAGCAAAGATTCTATAGCCTTTTTATAATCTTTCCGTTCTATAGCCGCTACCGAAGTATAACCGACTATTTTATAAATCGCTTCTTTATCACCCAATTTTTCAAATAAATTTCGCGCCGTTTCGTATTCTTTATAAGCGTTTTCTATATCGTTATTCATCCATAAAGAATATCCGTAAAAGAAATGATACCAAGCTTTACTTTTATCGCTTCCGACAGTGTTTAATAATATTTCGGCTTCTTTATATTCTAAAGCCGCGTCAGAATATCTGCCGTTCATTAAATAAGAGTTGGCAAGCATTATAGAAACCATATTTGGCTTTGTTTTAACTTTGCTTTTTGCCATTATAAGAGAATCAATAATCTCGCTTTCTAAATTGACGCTTTGAAAAGATAATTTATTATAACCTACATATCTATCGTTATTAACATTATTATCTCTATAACTCGGCACAAGCTCTATAATGCTTTTATAAGTTTTATCTTCTTGATAAACTTGAATTTGCAACGCTTGAGCGAAAGTTAACATTTCGGCTTTTTTAATATAATAATCCGCGTCATCGGGATAAAGAAATATTGCAAAATCCATATACGAAACCGCTTTATCTACTATCGTATTAAAAGATTTATTCAAATATAAATAAAATCCGTCCTCTCTCTGCTTTTCGCTTAAAACATATCTTTCTTTGCTATATTGTTTTGACATGGCTATTCCGTAATATCTACTAGCCAAATAATAATAAGCGTTCGCAAGTTCCGCATGAGCTTCATGGTCAGAATATCTTGTAGACAATAGATTTTTTTCTCTTTCGGTTATAGTTAGCTCAAGAGAATCTATATTATCGTATGCTCTTAATCCGCTTTCAATTAATCTTGACGAAGATGTAGTATCGTTCGGATTATAAATTAAAACTTCTTTATAATTATCGTAGGAGGCAGAATATCGTCCTTCATTATAAGATTTATCCGCTAAAGTTTTATAATAATTGGCAAGCAAATTTTTACAATCTTTAGCCTCGTAAGTTGAATCAAAATTTTTGCCTCCAGAATTCAAAGCGTTTTTAAGCAAAAGATAAGCGCCGTCATCGTTTTTTGCAATCAAAATTTTAGCGTTAGCGTAATAACCCAAAGCCTTCATTATATCGTTATTCGATTCTAAATAAGGCTGAAATAAATTCGTAGCATCGTCATAATTTCTTGAAAGAATAAGTCCGTCCAAATACATTAATCTTGCCGCAACCGACAAAGGAAAATAAGGATGAGAATTTTCAATTATATATTCGTAAGAAAATTTTGAATCTTTCAAAAAATCTTTCGCTATTTCCAATCTATCGGAAAATATTAAATCTTTTCTTACATAAGGAATTTTATACAAATCGTTTGTATATTCATAATTATTATTTTCAAGCGAACGACTATATAATTTTGAAATTAAAATATATAAATCTTTATCTGTATTCAAATTAATTATATTTGTAAGAATATTTAAAGAAGTTTTATTATTCGCTTTATATTTTTCATTTGCAGATATAAAACCCGCCCAAGCTATAGAATTTTCAATATTATTATTTATATTATTCGTTAAAAAATATTCGTTTGTATAATTTTTTATATCAAGCCAATTAGTATTAAAAGCACCGTCAATTTTATCGGCTAAAAAACCAAAAAGAGTTTCTTTATAATAGTTTATAAGAGTATTTTTTGAGTTTAAATAAATATCGTTTTTTTCGTTTGTATAAGATTGAATCATTATATCGAAATAAGCTTTTGCTACATTATTTTCATCTTCTTTTAACGGAAAATATTCAGAAAATCTTTCAATAACCTCTTCTTTTTTATTAGAAGGCAATTTTGTAAAAGTATCATACATAGTGTTAGCGTTATCGTCTTTTATAAAATATTCTTTTGTAGAACCCATAGCGACTATGCTCGTTCCATCCGTATTAACAACATAAGCGCCAACCAAAGCGGAAGGATAAGCGACATTAAAATCTATTAATTGAGTGTCTTCTGAAAGCAAATAATATTGTTTTGAGCTTAAAGAATACGACATTAATCGTCTTTTATCGTAGTAGGTTAAATTTCCGTCCCCATCCGAATCATTTTCTATTTCAAAATATATAATAGTATCGTTATTGTAAAAAGAAGGATTAAATTTTAAAGTTTTACTGTCGGTTAAAATCGTTATATTAGTTTTAGATTGCAAATCAAAAACCGCTAATTGAGAATAAGGCTCTCCAATTTTTGAAGTTATAAAAGCTATATATCTATCGTCAAATGAAAAAGCGGGAGAGTTCGCTTCCAAATCGGAAATTTTATTTATATCTTTTCCGTTAGGTTTCATTGTAAATAATTTTTTAGTTTTGCCGTCTCTGTCGGATATAAAGGCTATCATATTTCCATTATGCGATATTACGGGTTCAATATCATATCCTTTATATTTAGTAAGCCTGATTATTTTTTGTTCTAAATTTTCTAAATGTTTTTTTCCCTTTCTTATTCCTACAAGATTAACAAGCTTATATAAATAAATATCTCCGAAAGCGTCATCTCGAGTCGAAGAAAAAACCAAATATTTAGATTTTGAATCAACAGAAACGGAAGAATCAATTCCAGGGCTTCTAGTTAATCTAAAAGTTTCTAAATTATAAGAATCTACGGCGAATATATCGGTATTTCCCGCGTTTTCCCTTGAATAATAAATCCAAGTTCCTTCTCTGTCTATAACCGAATCTAAAGCGGGATTATTTTCGCCCGAAGTGAGAGAATATCTTTTATACTCTCTTAAAAAAGGACGACTGTCAAATCTATAATCCGCGTTCCTTTGTTTAGATACGCATGATAATATAAGAAATATAATTAAAGAAAATAATATAAATTTTAATTTCATAAAACAAATTTAAATTATTAAATAAAATCAATATTAAAACGATTCTAAAGCTTTATCAACAGAATCGTAAACTTCAAATAAATCTTCCAAATCCACAGTTCTTAATATTTTTTTAATGGTTTCTGGGACATCGGCAAGAACTATTTTACCTTGTTTATCCTTTATTTTTCGCATAATGGCTATAAAAACTCTAATTCCGCTAGAACTTAAATATTCTACATTAGAGATTTCTAAAATTAAATTAATTCCTCCAGAATCTACCAATTCCTCAAGCTCGGATTCTACAGTCATAGATAAACCTACATCCATTTTGCCCGATAAACTAACTACTTTAGCTTTGCCTTTGTCTTCAATTTTCAAACTCATATTTTCCTCCTTAAAAAATTTTTTCTTAAATTATTATTAATCGTCAAATATAATTATAACAAATATAAAAATTAAAGTCAATTAAAATAAACTTATTAAAATAATTTGCTTTATATTTTTTGAAATATATTATAAATTTATAAAATTAAAATTATTTAAGGAATACAAATGACTTTAAACGATATATTTGCCGAATTTAAAAAATTAAAAAACGATAAAAAAGCGATTGAAATGTCCGCTTATATGAAAAATAAATTTGCATTTTTAGGAATTTCCGCAAGCCCAAGAAAGGAAATTGAAAATAAAATTTTTAAATCGGTTGCTAAAGAAAATATAGATTTTAAATTTACAGACAAATGTTATAAAAATAAATATAGAGAATTTCAATATACGGCTATCGATTATCTTAATTTCAAAAAAGAATATTTGAATATATCGCATATTGAAATTTTGAAAAATTATATACTTACAAAATCTTGGTGGGATACCATCGACCATTTGGATAAAATAGTCGGAGATATTGCGTTGAGAGATAAAAAAGTAAACGAAATATTATTGAATTGGAGTTTGGACGAAAATATTTGGCTTAGACGAATTGCAATCGACCATCAGATTTTGAGAAAAGAAAAAACTAATGTCGAATTGCTCGAACAAATAATAATAAACAATTTAAATCAAAAAGAATTTTTTATAAATAAAGCGATTGGATGGAGTTTGAGAGATTATAGCAAAACAAATCCAAAATGGGTTAGAGATTTTATTAAAAGACATAAAAATTCTATGAATAATTTGAGTATAAGAGAGGCAAGTAAATATATATTATAACAAATATAAAAATTAAAATTAATAGAATAATTTAATTAATAATAGAGGTAGCTTGTTTTTCTTGTAAATCCGTAATAGTTTTATTAAGGTCGTATTCTCTTCTAGGCAATCCTCCGCTTGGAAAGTCGGTTAAAGTAAATTCAATCCAAAATTCTTTGCTCCAATAAGAACCTTTTACCGAACCGCTCGCAATATCCGAAGGTAAAGTTGAAGGGCGAATTGAAAAAGTGGCAAGGAATTCCCATCCATCCACATCATGCCAAATGCTCATTTCTATAGAACTTAATTTAAATAAACTGTCCGTTCTCTTTTTAGAATCTTTGAAATTAAAAGAATCTATAATATCCCAAAAAGGATTAACCCAAGTTTCATTTTCTTTTTGAGCGTATGATTTTATATATCTGTAAGCTCTGTTATTTTCGCTTGTTGTTGAAAATCTAAATCGCCATTGTTCCAATAATTCAAATTCTATTCCAAATATAAACGAAGCCGTATTATATTTATAATTGATAAAATCATGGCTATATGATATATCAAAAAATATTTCAAAAGAGTTTATATAATCGTCAAAAAAAGGTCTCTTGCCATTTCTTAATAATATCCAATCGGTAATCTTTCCAATCGGTATAGGAATATGCAAAAGAGTGTTTATATTATTAGCGGTTAAATTCGTTCCTAATAAATTTTTTCCCAAATTATAAGTTATAGAAGATTGGTCATAATATAGTCTCGTAGAACCTCCGACTTCCGTATTCAATAATTTATTTGTAGAGATAGTAATTTTATACATTTTTCTTTCCAAATCATAATAAGGCTTCATATCTAATCCCGTTCTAATATATCCGCTTAAATCCAAATTTAAATTAGGAATATAAAATAAACTATAACCCGTTCCGCCTATCGATAATCTTGTATTAATATCATGAGCGTTAAACTCTCCGCTTGAACTTGCGTTAGTATTTCCTTCAACGGTATTTTCTTTAAATCGATAGCCTAAATTATAAGAACTATCCCAAGTAATAGTAGGAGTAAAATAATTATCCCATTGATAAGGAACAACGCTATTAGGTAAAAACATCGAAAAACTCAAAGTTGTTCCCAAACCAAAATAAGTGCTGTTTCTGTCGTAAATTAAATCTTCAGGTTTTGGATTAATGCTCTTTTGATAACTATAATCGGCTTTAGCTGTCGGAGTAAATCTTATAAATTCATTTGCAAAGCTTCTCGATAAATTTCCATATAAAGTTAAATTATCTCTTTCCGCTACTTTTTCTTTTAATTTGTCGTCAAGTTGTGGATTATTGTAAAAATATATTCCTTCGGAAGTTTTATAATTAATAGTATGAGCGTAAGTTCCGCCTAAAGAATAATTAATATTTAAATTTTGAAAATAATAAGAAGTTTCATCTCCCCAAACTGAACTATAACTTGCTTCTAAAGATGGCAATGTTAATTTGCTCGGTTTTGGCATATAATAATCAAAATTCGTATTATGTTCTACCGAAAGATTTCTAACGGCGGCTAAATCCCATTGCGCTCCAACTTTAAGATTAACTCCGTAAATCGTGTTATTAAGATAAATTGAATTCTCAAGAGAACTTTCAGGATAAGAATTTCCTATATCGTCCAATTTTCCTGTTAATGAAGTAAAAAACGAAACTATATCTAAAGCTCCTCTTTTATTATAATAATCAGACTTAAAATATAAATCGCTATTTAAATTTAATCTTCCCGTGACATAACTATTTATATTTTCTCCATTGTATAATTGTATCGTGTGGTCGTATTCAAATTTAAATCTTGGAACAAATTTTCCAGCCTTTCCTCCAGAAAAATAGTTAACATATCTCGTCCCAAATCCTACGCTTGAAGAAATATAAGAATCTAATAAATAATATTGTCTTCCCATAGCAAACATTGCATCTAAAGATAAATCATGATATTGACTCGTATATCTTATTTCATCTCCTAAAAGAAAACCTAATTTTTGATAAGCGTCAAATCTTAATCTATGTTGCATTCCGTATATGTCAAAAGTTTTGCTATTTTGCATATAAACGCCTTCTCTTAAAGATGTTCCGAAAGTTGATATTATTCCCGTTCCCATATAATTTTGCAAAAATAATGGAAAATAAAATACGGGCTGCCTTCCGACTCTATACACGCTGTTAAATACCATAAACTTTTTAGTATCCCATAAATATACTTTGCTTGCCAAAAAGTCATGAGCTACGGGAGTTAAGCGCGAAAAACTTACTCTACTATTATCTGCAAAAAAATTCTCATTGTTAAATTTTATAATATCGCCTTCTATTCTGTAAGATTGGAATTTTGTTCCGCCTCCAAATAAAACTCCTTTCTTGCTTTCTCTATTAAGCATAAACCATTCGCCTTTAAGGTCGTTATCGGAAGATTGAACTCTTAAATTTCCTTCTGCAAATACTTCGCCAGTTTTTAAGCTATAAACGACTCTGTCTGCAGATAATGTATTATTATATAATTCAAGAGTGACATTTCCATACAAAAATATTATCTCTTCATCCGCTTCTTTAATAGTATATCTTTCAACATAATCGGCGCTTTTAAGTTGGACTCTTCCTCCGCCTCTTCCGATAGTGCTTCTTGCAACATCTTTTATTTCGGCTTCTCCTTTTACTCTTTCGACTTTAACATTAACTTGTCTTTTTATTATTCTCGCTCTTAAATCGGCTTCGCTATCGTAAGGATATATTTCTATTCCATTAACTCTCGCATATTCCAATAATAAATTATAAGGAGTAAAGTTGACTATATTGATAAATGAAACGGGATTTTTCATCGCGTCAAATTTATTTATAAGCATTAAAGCGTTAGGATTTCCATTTTCAATCGTATTATTATTTTGATTAGTATTTTGGTTATTATTGTTTTGAGGATATAAATAAACATTAAAGATTAATGTAGATAAAAGCAAAATTAAGATTCGCATTATACCTCTTAATAATCGCTAATTTAAGAAAATTTTATTTTAAAGAAATTGCGTTTACCTACTTTTAAAACGCCTTCTTTTAATATATTAAAATTCATATCGGTAATTTTTTCGCTATCCATAGAAACGCTTCCTTGAGAAATTAATCTTTTCAAATTCGATTTGCTTTCGGATTTCATACATAAAGACAATACGGTTAATATATTATTATCGTTTTTATCAATAATAATTTCTTCAATATCGTCAGGCAAACCTTTTGAGCTAAATATTCTTTTAAACTCTTCTTCAGCCGCGTTAGCTTCTTCTTCGCTATGATATAATTTAACTATTTCTTTAGCCAATATAGATTTTACATTTCTTGGATTTTCGCCTTTTTCCATAGACATAGAATAATTTTTTATCTCATCCATAGGAATATCGGTTACAAGTTCCATATATTTTGTAATTAAATTATCGGGAATGCTCATAGCTTTTCCATACATATCTTTTGGAGAATCGTATATTCCAATATAATTCCCTAAAGATTTACTCATTTTATTTACTCCGTCCAAACCTTCAAGCAAAGGAACAGTTATAACGGCTTGAGGAGAAAGTCCATACTCTTTCATTAAACTTCTTCCGACTAATAAATTAAATTTTTGGTCTGTGCCTCCAAGTTCTATATCGCATTTTAAATAAACGGAATCGTAGCCTTGAGCCAATGGATATAAAAATTCCATTATGCTTATTGCTTGTCCGTTTTTATATCTATTTGAAAAATCGTCTCTCTCTATCATTTGCGCAACCGTATATCTCGAAGTTAATCCTAAAACATCGGCAAAATTCATTTTTTCAAGCCATTTTGAATTAAAATCAATTATAGTTTTTTCTGGGTCTAAAATTTTAAATACCTGCTGTTTATAAGTTTCGGCATTTTTCAAAACATCTTCCGTAGTTAATCTTGGACGAGTTTTAGTTTTTCCCGAAGGGTCGCCTATTCTTCCCGTAAAGTCTCCTATTAAAAAAATTACTTTATGCCCCAATATTTGAAAATGTCGCATTTTTTTCAATAAAACAGTATGTCCTAAATGAATATCTGGAGCGGTTGGGTCAAATCCCGCTTTTATAGTTAATTGTTTTCCTTCTTGTAATTTTTCTTTTATCTCTTCGAGTCCTATAACTTCGTTTATTCCGCGAGTGATTAATTCAATAGATTCTTCTACTGTGAATTTTTTATTTTCTTTCAAATTTTCCATAATTATGACAACCTCTAATTGATATATAAATAATATTTAATATATTTTCGGAATAATTCATAATATATAATGTAGATTTTAAATTATTTTATTAAAAGAAAGTTGCAATTTATTGTTTTTATTAACAAAAATAATCAAAATCTCTGTTCTTTTTTGCTATCAAAAAATAACGGTAAATTTACTATTCTTTACTAAATGATAAAAAAGAAGCTCGCCCATTTCAGACAAGCTCCTTCAATATAAAAGAAAAAAATTTTTCTAACCAGCAATTTTAAAAGCCATGACGAAGATAACATTTCGCC
>ERZ857984.1923-NODE-1923-length-14492-cov-3.404516_pt1 | contig 14492 bp, 14 predicted proteins | sample MGYA00519914_ERZ857984 | MGnify/ENA primary metagenome ERZ857984 (study PRJEB31778, sample SAMEA3449417) | human gut metagenome | biome: human gut; feature: human-associated habitat; material: faeces | place: United Kingdom | collected 2010/2012 ... | reverse complement strand
CGATGCTGGAACAGCTGGAAACGTTCTACCAGAGCACTGAGCCTGTGAACGGAGTGCGTACAGGCCGGTGGATGATGTTCGAGACCGGAGGCAAAACGACAGTACTGGACGCTGAAAATGTGGCGTGGGCGTATATGCGCACGGTGCAGCACCGCACCAACGGCATTCCCACGGGCAAGACGCACGGCCTGGTGGTGCGCACGCGGGATAAGAAGATGTATGAGATATCCATGAAAAAACAGGACATGGTATACGAGACGCTGGACGCAGTGCAGCGCGCGATGCCGCATGTGGTGGTGGGTTATACGGCCCGGCTGGAGCAGATTTACAATACGCGCCTGGAGGATTTTGTGCGCCTGCCTTACGACGAAGCGCTGCGCGCCGAGCTTTTCGGCACGCAGGCTGCCGCGGAGCCTTATGATTCCTGAAAAAAGAAAGATGTTCGGCTGTACGGCCCCTCCGGAGAGGGGCCGTATATTTTTTGCAAAATCGGTTGACAATAATACTAAATAGGTATAGTATGAATATATACCCCCCACCCCGGGGGAGAGGCTTTGAGAGAGGGAACAAGATGGTAAAACAAAAATACAACGTCACGGGCATGACATGCTCGGCGTGCAGCGCCCATGTGGAAAAGGCGGTACGCGGCGTGCAGGGCGTGTCGGAAGTGTCGGTGAACCTGCTAACGAACAGTATGGTGGTAGAGAGCGATGCGCCGCTGGAGCAGGATGTGATCGTCAAGGCGGTGGAGCATGCAGGCTACGGCGCGTCGCCTGCAGACGGCCGGGGGGCGGGCCCCGCCGCAAAGCAGGGGGGCGCGCCCGTGCAGAACCCCATGCAGGCGCAGCTGAAAAACATGCGCATGCGCCTGTGGGTCTCGTTTGCCTTCCTGGCGCCGCTGATGTATGTTTCCATGGGCAGCATGGCCGGCCTTCCGCTGCCGGGCTTTTTGACAGGGCATGAAAACGCCGTGGGCTTTGCCCTTACACAGCTTTTGCTGACTCTGCCTGTGGTGTATGTCAACCGCAAGTATTACGAGGTGGGGTTCAAGACGCTGCTCCGGGGAAGCCCGAATATGGACAGCCTGATCGCCATCGGCTCCACTGCGGCGCTGGTATACGGCGTGTTTGCCATCTACCGCATCGGCTATGGCCTGGGCGTGGGGGACCATGCGCTGGTGTCCCAATATCACATGGATCTTTATTTCGAATCGGCGGCGATGATCCTCGCGCTCATCACGCTGGGCAAATATCTGGAGACCAGGAGCAAGGGCAAGACCAGCGAGGCGATCACCAAGCTGATGGACCTTGCGCCCAAAACAGCTGCCGTGGAGCGCGGCGGGATGGAGACGGTGATCCCTGTGGAGGAGGTCGTTGTGGGCGATACCGTGCTGGTGCGGCCGGGCCAGAGCGTGCCCGTGGACGGCGTGATCCTTGAAGGCAACACGAGCATCGACGAGGCGGCCATCACAGGCGAGAGCATCCCCGTGGAAAAGGAGCCGGGCAGCACCGTGATCGCGGCCACCATCAATAAAGCGGGATTTTTCAAGTTCCGTGCCACCAAGGTGGGCGCGGATACCACGCTGGTCCAGATCATCCGTCTGGTAGAGGACGCAAGCTCCAGTAAGGCGCCCATTGCAAAGCTGGCGGACAAAATTTCCGGCGTGTTCGTGCCGGTGGTCATCGGCATTGCTCTGGCGGCCTCCATTGGCTGGCTTCTCGCCGGGCAGACGCCGGAATTTGCGGTCTCCATCGGTATCTCCGTGCTGGTCATTTCCTGTCCCTGCGCGCTGGGTCTGGCCACGCCCGTGGCCATCATGGTGGGCACGGGAAAAGGGGCGGAAAACGGGATCCTCATCAAATCCGGCGAGGCGTTGGAGACGGCGCACAGCATCAACGCCATCGTGCTTGACAAAACTGGTACAATAACAGAAGGAAAGCCTGCCGTTACGGACATTCTGCCCGTCGGCGCGTTGGCGGAGAATGAACTGCTTGCGCTGGCCGCCGGCCTGGAGCGGCAAAGCGAGCATCCGTTGGCACAGGCCGTGCTGGAGTGCGCCGCCCGGCGCGGCGTGCAGCCCTATGAGGTGACGGATTTCAAGGCGGTGTTCGGCAAGGGCATCGAAGGGCGGTATGCGCAGGAGCTTTATTTCGCCGGGAATGAAGCCATGCTGGCGGAGCGCGGTATGGCGCTGCCTGCCCCTGTGAAGCAGAAGCTGGACGCGCTGGCCGGCGAAGGGAAGACCCCGCTGCTGTTCTGCGGCGAAAAGACGGTGCTTGGCGTTATCGCCGTAGCGGACACCGTCAAGCCTTCCAGCGCCGCAGCCATTGCGGACTTAAAGCGTATGGGCATTGATGTGACGATGCTGACGGGCGACAACCGGTGCACTGCGGAGGCCATCCGCCGTCAGTTGGACATCCCCCATGTCATTGCCGAAGTGCTGCCGCAGGAAAAGGAGCAGCATGTAGCGGCTCTGCAGCAGCAGGGGAAAACCGTCGCTATGGTGGGAGACGGCATCAACGACGCGCCGGCGCTGGCCCGCGCGGATGTGGGGATCGCCATCGGCGCGGGCACGGACGTTGCCATCGAAAGCGCCGATGTGGTGCTGATGAAAAGCGACCTTGCCGACGCGGTCACGGCCATCCGGCTGTCCAAGGCCGTTATCCGCAACATCAAGGAGAACCTGTTCTGGGCTTTCTTTTACAACACGGTGGGCATCCCCGTCGCGGCGGGGCTTTTGTACCTGCCGTTCCATCTGCGGCTGAACCCGATGATCGGCGCCGCGGCCATGAGCCTTTCCAGCGTGTGCGTCGTAATGAATGCACTGCGGCTCAAGCGTTTCAAAGCCCATCCGGCGCATGCCGCCGCGGAGCAGGGGGCGACCCTTTCGCCCATGCCCGCCCAGCCGCGCGCCGAACGGATAGAATTGCCTCAAAATGAGAATATCAACAAAAACGACAGGGAGGAAAAACAAATGAAGACCATTACACTGATTATCGAAGGGATGATGTGCCAGAACTGCCGCAGCCATGTGGACAAGGCGCTGAACGGGATTTCGGGCGTTGCCGCGAATGTAAGCCTGGAAGAGAAAAAGGCCGTATGTACTGTGGAGGACGGCGTGAGCGCCGATACACTGAAGGCCGCCGTGGAAGATGCGGGCTACACCGTCATTTCGGTGGAATAAGCCGTGCGGGCGGATAAGCAGACGGTCACGCGGCTGCTGAAAACGGCGCGCGGCCAGTTGGACGGCATCCTTGCCATGGTGGAGAACGACCGTTACTGCGTGGACATTTCCAATCAGGTGATGGCCACGCAGTCCATCCTCACCAAGGCGAACAAAGAAATCTTAAAAGCGCATATCGGCGGCTGCGTGCAGGAGGCGTTTGAAAGCGGAGACCCGGCCCTGCAGGCGGAGAAGATGGACGAAGTGCTTGCGCTTGTCGATAAGCTGGGACGCTGACGGATGCGGGGAGAAGAAGCAAAAGCCGCCGCGGCGCGGGCGTGGCGGAGCGACAAAAAGCTGTATCTCGCACTGGGAGCGGTGGGCGCGTTTCTGCTGGCGCTGCGCCTTGTAATGCGCAGCCGCGCCGCATCGGACTTCATCGTACACAAGATCGTACAGCCATACCACCGGGCAGTGGGATGGCTGTGCGGTTTTGTGCCCTTTTCTGTGGCCGAGCTGTGCTGGGCCGTGCTGGTTTTGTTCTGCATCTGGTATGTGGGCCGCACAGTGTGGCTGCTGGCACGTGGGCGCGGACGGCGGCTGGCAGTGCTGTGGAGGCGTGCGCTGGGCGGCGTGCTGGTGGCACTGAGCGTTTACACGGGCTTTACGCTGCTGTGGGGCCTTACTTATTACGCGGAAACGTTTGAAGAACAGGCAGGCGTAACGGCCCGGCCCGTAACAGTGGACGAGCTTGAGGCCACAACGCGCCTGTTTATGGAAAAGCTGAATGCGGCGGCGCCGTTGGCACCTCACGCCGCGCCGGGCGTGCTCTCAGGCGATACACAGGCTATTTTTGACGCATCCGGCACATTGTACGACGCATTGGAGCAGCAGTACCCGTTTTTGTCTCTTTCCGCCGTCAGCCCCAAGCCCATGCTGTTTTCCCGGATGCTGAGCGCGCTGAATTTTACAGGTTTTTTCTTCCCGTTCACCGGGGAGGCGAATTTGAATGTAGATTCGCCCGAATGCCTGCTGCCTGCGACCATTGCTCATGAATTGGCGCATGTGCGCGGCGTCGCACCCGAACAGACGGCCAATTTTGTGGCCATCCTCGCGTGCGACACCAGCGGCGACCCGCTGTATGCGTATTCGGGTTATCTGTTGGGGTATATCCACCTCTCCAACGCGCTGTACGGTGCGTCTTATGAAAAATGGCTGGAGATCGCGCAGCAGGTATGCCAGACGGCGAACGAGGATATTCTCGCAAATAACGCCTATTGGCAGCAGTTCGAGTCTCCGGTGTCCAAGGCGGCAGACAGCGCTTATTCGGGGTTTCTGCAAAGCTACGACCAGGAGCTCGGCTCCAAAAGCTACGGCGCGGTGGTGGACCTGTTGGTGGCCTATTACGGCGGTATGTAAAAGTTTGCCGCCGGCGGTTGACAGCTTCTGCGGCGGCTGTTATGATAGTAAACACACCGATGGTATGTATGAAAGGGGCGGGCGCCATGGCGCGCAACAAATACCCGGAGGAGACCGTGGCGCGTATTTTAGATGTGTCGCTGAAGCTGTTTTTGGAAAAGGGATATGAAAACACCACCATCCAGGACATCATCGATGCGCTTGGAAATCTGTCCAAAGGAGCCATTTATCACCATTTCAAGTCTAAGGAGGACATTCTGGAGGCAGTGTGCGACCAGAGGCTGTTTGCCGGGGTAGAGGCTTTGATGAACGAGGTGGTCACGGATAAGCGCCTGAATGGGCGGGAAAAACTTACCCGTATGTTTACGGCGTCGCTCCAGAACACGGAGCAGGGTAAGTTTTTTTCCGCAGCGCCGGACATGACTCACACGCCCCGTCTGATGATGCTGCAGCTAGACAGCCAGATCCGTGAGGTGGGCCCGAATTACTTGGAACCGGTTCTGCGGGAGGGAAACGCGGACGGAAGCCTGCATGTGGAGCATGTGAGGGAAGCGTCCGATCTGCTGCTGCTCATCACAAACCAGTACTTGAATCCGTTGCTGTATCCCATGACGCCCGAGGAAGCGCGGGAGCGCTGTAGTTTTGTAAGGCAGCTTCTTGCAGGCGTAGGGCTGGATGTCTTTGACGGCGAAATGCTGGAGAACTTTTTTGTCTTCAGCGCACACGCGGCCAAAAAGCAGCGGGAAAGCGAAGCTCCTGGGCAAAAGCGCCGGGGGATGTAGACGACGGCGGTGCAAATGCGAAAAGGCGGGCGGACGTTTGTTAGGTCTCGCCGCACAGGAAGGGCCGCGCCGTGCAGGCACAGTTGTCCGAAGCTGCTCTTGGAATCATCTGCACGCGAATACGGCGCGCATGAGTGTTTATGCCAGAAGAATTCGGCCTTCAAAAATAACCTGTCCGAAAGGGCAGTTTATTTTTAGAGATATACATACCAACCGTCGGTATTAATAAGCGGCGCGACGCTCCGCCGCACCACATAACAGAAAGGAAATACCCATGCAAAAAACAAAACGCTTCGGTAAGGACTTCATTCTCGTCATCATCGGCCAGATCATCTCTCTGTTCGGCAACGCGGTGCTGCGTTTTGCACTGCCGCTGTATTTGTTTGATCAGACCGGTTCGCCCACGCTGCTGGGGCTTGTTTCCGCCGGCAGCTTTCTGCCCATGGTGGTGCTTTCGCCCGTGGGCGGTATCGTTGCAGACAGAGTGAACAAACGCAACATCATGGTCGTGCTGGATTTTTCCGCTGCCGCGCTCATCGCGTTGTTTGCGCTGGCGTTGGGCAGGATGCCTCTGGTGCCGCTGCTGATGGCTGTTCTGCTTCTGCTGTACGGCATTCAGGGCGCATACCAGCCTGCGGTACAGGCCAGCATTCCGCTTTTAGCTGCGCCGGAGCAGCTGATGCCTGCGAATGCGGCTGTGAATATGGTGAGCTCGCTGGCAAGCCTGGTTGGCCCGGTACTGGGAGGTGTGCTCTACAGCTGGAACGGCTTGCGGCCGATTTTATATGTAAGCTGTGCATGCTTTGTGTTTTCCGCTGTGATGGAAACATTCATCCGCATCCCGCACGCTTCCCGTGGGGATGGCGGCAGCATCTGGCGCGTCGCGCAGAAGGATATGGCACGGAGCCTGCGGTATATTTTCCGGGAAAAGCCTGTTGTGGGACGCATCATTTTGCTGGTGTGCGCATTCAATCTGTTCATGAGTTCCATGCTCATCATAGGCCTGCCTGTGATTTTGCGCCAGACGCTGGCTGTGGATACGCTGCGCTATGGTCTTTCACAGGGCGCCCTTGCGGCGGGAGGGCTTGCGGGCGGGATTCTGGCAGGGGTGCTGGGGGAGCGGCTGGACATCCGGCGTGCTCATTTCCTGCTGCTTGGCTGCGCACTGGGCATCCTGCCCATGGGCCTTTCGCTGGCATTGGCGCCCGCGTCTGCCGGCTATGTTGTTGTTGCGGTATGCAGCTTCATGCTGATGGTTCTCTCCACATTGTTCAGCGTGCAGATGATGGCCTTTGTGCAGAGCCAAACGCCCGGCGAACTGGTGGGCAAGGTGATCTCCTGCCTGCTGGCGCTGTCCATGTGCGCGCAGCCCATAGGCCAAGCCATGTACGGCGTGCTGTTCGAACAATGCCCGGCATGGCTCGTCGTATGCGGTGCCTCCGGCGTGTCGGCGCTCGTTGCCCTGGCGTCTCGTGCTGCGTTCCGCAGCCTGCGCTGACGTATACTGCGGGCCTGGGTGACAGGCCGCCGACACTGTGCTATAATGCCTATAAAGACTTTCATATAAGAGCGGAGCGTTTGTTGGGAAAGAGAGTGAAAGAGACATGATATATGAATTGCTGCTGGAAAATTTTATGTACCCCAATATAGCTGCAAACCTACCGCGTGCTTTTCCGAGATATAAGCTGAGCGATGAAGACTATACACTGAAACTTTTTATCAATGAGGCAAAAGAAATAACGATACTCGGGCATATAGATAATAATTTTCTTATGTGGCTTTCTAAAGGAACGCTCTCATACATTAAATTGTCCAGTACTCTGGAGTTTTTACTTCATAAACGCTTGCCACATGTCGTTTCGCAGTATGAATTAGAAAAATGCGGATATCCGAATCAAGGCGCATGGATACTGTTCAGCGCAAAGTATTTTATAAAGCGAGCCGATGACGGTTGGCGGATCGAAACTGGGACAGGCTGGATAACCGGTAGGGGGCTTACTCCGGGCCACGAGTTATCTGGTGTTTTTTCAAATGGGCTGGCTTTGGCGGATGTGATTATAAGAGATTACAAAAGATATTATGACGCACATCCGCCGAAGAGGGAGCCGACATATACACAGGAACTTTTGGCGGAACTAAAAAGCTTGCGGGAACAGCTTCAGAAAAAAAGCGCTTCGACAGACGCCGAGTTTGAGCTGCAAAAAAGATATATATCCTTGCTGGAAAGAAACTGTCTGCTAGAGGACAATTCTGTGCGCGAAGAATTTTTTTGGATCCACGAATATTTTATGCATGATTATTATACGCTTATGGGAAAGCTGCACGGTGACCGATTCGCGGGTGAATGAAACAAATCGAGTGTTCGGCATAGAAAAGGCCTCGCCCTGATGAACGGTCACATGCCGTTTATCAGAGCGAGGCCTTTATCATGACTTATATACGCGTGAAATATGCTGCATCACGGCGCGTCTGCGCCGGGTTCCTGTGCCGCCTCCGCCGCCTTTTCTGCAAAAAACTTGTCCCGTTCGCGGAAATAGCACTGGGGACACAGCGATTCGTACTGCACATTGTTTTCCATGTCAATGGCCACCTGTGCGCCTTCAAACACAAATTTTCCATTTACCTTGCGGCCGTTGAACATTGCCTTGCGCCCGCACTGGCAGATGGTTTTCATCTCTTCGATGTTGTGGGCAAGCTCCAGCAGACGGGTGGAACCGGGAAAACCCTGCAGGGAAAAATCCGCCCGCAGGCCGTAGCAGATGACCGGCACGTTCAGCGCTACAGTCACCATGAAAAGCTGTTCGGCCTGCCATGACGTGAAAAACTGGCTTTCGTCCGTCAGAACGCAGGCAAGAGGCCCGTTTTTTGCAATATCCGCGCGCACCAGCGCCAACGGGTCCATATCCGGCCGCACCGCGATGTCAACACGCCGCTCCACACCCAGGCGGGACATCAGCTTTTCGCCGCCTTTGGTATCTATGGAGGGCTTCATGATAAGCACGCGCATGCCGCGCTCTTCGTAGTTGTAGGCTACCTGCATCAGCGCGGTGCTCTTGCCGCTGTTCATGGCGCCGTATCGGAAATATAGCTTTGCCATTTGGTAAGACCGTCCCTATCCTGTCGTTTTAATCGTTGCGCACACGGTAGCCCAGGCTCATCAGGCTGTCACCCAGGTGGACGTTCTCCACCGTGATACCCTCGTAGTCCACCGAGAGGTCGTAGTGGCTGAAGTTCCAGTAGCCCTTTACACCGGCCTCCACCAGCGTGGGGGCTACGGCCTTCGCGCCCGCGCGCGGGATGCAAAGCACCGCTACGTCCGGGTGGTGTGCGGCGCAGAAAGCGGCCAGCTCGGCCACGTCCTGCACCATCACGCCGCACTGCAGCTCCCGGCCGATCTCGTCCGGGCTTTTGTCGAATGCGGCCATCAGGTGATAGCCCCGGGCCTCGGCGGAAAGATAGCCGGATATGGCGCGGCCCAGACGGCCTGTACCGATGAGCACTGCGTTGAGATTCTTTTCACTGAACAGCAGCTTGGATATCTCGCTGAGCAGCACATCCACATGGTAGCCGATGCCCTGTTGGCCGAAACCGCCGAAGCAGTTGAAATCCTGCCGGACCTGTGAGGCTGTGGTGCCCATCATTCGGGCAAGCTCACTGGAAGACACCTTCACGATGCCGTTGTTGTGCATGTCCGAAATATAGCGGTAGTATTTCGGCAGCCGCTTGATGACGGGAAGGGAGACTTTATTCTGGTTTTGCGCCGCCATTGTCTTCACCAACTTCTTTTCGTCTAAATTAAAGGGTCTCGATGGTGCGCATCACGTAATCGCCGAACTCGGTGCAGGTGCAGCCGGTGTCGCGGCCCGTGACGGTGAGCGCCTTTTCCGTGAACATGCATTTGTCCAGCGCGGCGGTGAGTTTGTCCGCCTGGGCCTGGTAGCCGATGTGGGACAGCAGCATCACGCTGGCGCGCAGCATGCTGCACGGGTCCGCATACCCTCCTTCACCATGCGCGGCGCCGAGCCGTGAATGGCCTCAAACATGGCGTAGCGCTTGCCGATGTTGCCGCTGCCCGCCGTGCCTACGCCGCCCTGGAATTCGGCCGCTTCGTCAGTGATGATGTCGCCGTACAGGTTGGGCAGCACGAACACCTGAAAATCGGTGCGGCGCTTTTTGTCCACCAGCTTGGCCGTCATGATGTCGATATACCAGTCGTCCGTGGTGATGTCGGGGTACTTTTCGCCCACGGCCTGGCAGAGCTTCAAAAACTTGCCGTCCGTGGCCTTGATGATGTTGGCTTTGGTAACGATGGACACGCGGGTTTTGTGGTTTTTTTTGGCGAAATCATACGCCAGCTCCGCAATGCGCTGGGTACCGTCGGTGGTAGTGATGGTGAAATCCACAGAGATGCCGTCCTCGGTCTCGAAGCCGCAGCTGCCCAGGGTGTACGCGCCCTCGGTGTTCTCACGGAAGAACGTCCAGTCGATGCCTTCCTCGGGCACCTTCACGGGCCGTACGTTGGCGAACAGATCCAGCTCTTTGCGCATGGCAACGTTGGCGCTTTCGATGTTGGGCCATTCGTCGCCTGCGCGGGGGGTGGTGGTAGGCCCTTTCAGGATGACGTGGCAGGCCTTCAGTTCGGCCAGTACGTCGTCGGGGATGGCCTTCATGTGGGCGGCGCGGTTCTCGATGGTCAGGCCGTCGATCTCCTTGAACGCCACCTTGCCCCTTTCCACCTCGTCTTTCAAAAGAAAGCGCAGCACGCGCTCGGCCTCATGGGTAATGGTCGGGCCGATGCCGTCGCCGCCGCATACGCCAATGACGATCTGCGGCAGTGCCGCGTAATCCACAAAATCTCCCTGTGCCCGCATGGCGGCCACCCGTTTTTTCTGCGCCTCGATCAGCGCGCCGAATTTTTCTTTTGCAGCAGTGATGTTTTCCAATTTGCGTGCCTCCGTTGTCGTTTATTTTTTGCCGCCGCACATGCCGCGAAAGGCGGCGCGGCGCGGAAATGCCGGTGTTTACCGGTTTTTTTCGCGGGTGTAGTTCAAAAGGCCTCCCGCGCGGATGATCTGCGCCTGGCGCGCGCTGATGTCGCAGCGCAGGGGGATGACGCAGCCCGTGGTCTTGTTCGTCAGCGTTACCGCGCCGTTTTCGATGCCCGCGATCACGCCGGAAAGCTCCAGCGTGTCTCCCAGGGAGATCTTTTCATAATCTGCGGCATTCTCGAATTCCAGCGGCAGGATGCCCGCGTTCACCAGGTTCGCCTTATGGATGCGCGCAAAGCTGACGGTGACGACCGCGCGGATGCCCAGATACAGCGGCACCAGCGCCGCGTGTTCACGGCTGGAGCCCTGGCCATAGTTGGCGCCTCCCACGATAAAGCCGCCCTCTGCCGCCATGGCGCGCGCGGGGAATTCGGGGTCGCACACTTCAAAGCAGTAGTTTGCCAGATGCGGGATATTGCTGCGGTAAGGCAGGATCTTGCTGCCGGCGGGCATGATATGGTCCGTGGTGATATTGTCGCCCACCTTCAGCAGGCAGGGCAGCTCCATTGTGTCTGTCAGAGGCTGCGCCACGGGCAGGGGCTTGATATTCGGCCCGCGCAGCACCTCGACGCTTTCATATTCGTCCTCAGAGGCGGGCAGATCCACCATGTTATCGTTGATGGGAAAGGCCTCCGGCATGGCGACGGGCGCGGCCGCAGGCACGGAGGTGGGGTCGGTGATATACCCCGTCAGGCAGCTCACAGCCGCCGTTTCAGGGCTTACAAGGTATACGCCGGCGTCCCGCGTTCCGCTGCGGCCCTCGAAGTTGCGGTTGAACGTGCGCAGGGAAACGCCCGCGGAGTTGGGGCTTTGGCCCATGCCGATGCAGGGGCCGCAGGCGCTTTCCAGAATGCGCGCGCCCGCGTCCAGCAGGGCGGTGAGCGCGCCGTTCGCGCTCAGCATTGCCAGCACCTGGCGGCTGCCCGGCGCAATGGCAAGGCTCACTTCGGGAGATACCGTTTTGCCCTTCAGGATCTCGGCCACGGTCATCAGATCCGCATAGCTGGAGTTGGTGCAGCTGCCGATGCACACCTGGTCTACCTTCGTCATGGAAAGGCTGCGCACGGGCTTCACATTGTCCGGGCTGTGCGGGCACGCGGCCAGAGGCTCCAGCGCGGAAAGGTCGATCTCAATGACCTCGTCGTACACGGCGTCCGCGTCGGCGGCCAGCGGCATATAATCCTCTTCGCGCCCCTGCGCCTTCAGAAAGGCATGGGTGACTTCGTCGCTTGGAAAAATGGAGGTTGTAGCGCCCAACTCCGCGCCCATATTGGTGATGGTGGCGCGCTGGGGCACCGTCAGGTTTTTTACGCCCTCGCCGCCGTATTCCACGATTTTGCCCACACCGCCCTTTACGCTCATCACACGCAGCACCTCAAGGATGACGTCCTTGGCGCTCACCATGGGGCGCAGCGCGCCGGAAAGCTTTACCAGCGTCGCTTTTGGATAGGGGATATAATACGCGCCGCCGCCCATGGCCACGGCCACGTCCAGACCGCCCGCACCCATGGCAAGGCTGCCGATGCCGCCCGCCGTAGGCGTGTGGCTGTCGGAGCCGATGAGCGTTTTGCCGGGTTTGGCGAAGCGTTCCAGATGCACCTGATGGCAGATGCCGTTGCCCGGGCGGGAGTAGCGCACGCCGATCTTTTTGGCGATGGTGCGGATGAAACGGTGGTCGTCGGCGTTCATAAAGCCGCTTTGCAGCGTGTTGTGGTCGATATAAGCGACGGAAAGCTCCGTGCGCACACGGGGGATACCCATGGCCTCATATTCCAGATATGCCATGGTGCCCGTGGCGTCCTGTGTGAGTGTCTGGTCGATGCGCAGGCCCACCTCGCAGCCCGGCTCCATTTTGCCGTCAACGAGGTGTGCGGCGATGATCTTCTGTGCGATGGTCTGTCCCATTCCAAAACCCCTCTCCAGTTTTCCTGCGCTGCCGCCCGCCGCGCGGGCGCATATGCACAGTATGGTTATATACTTAATTTATAATACCTGTTTGATAAGTTATTGTCAATGAAACGGCTGTGAAAAACGGGTGCGCCGCACCGTGTGAGGCAAAAATAAAATGCATTACTATTTTTGCGCGGAAAGGCGATAAAACACGGCGCGGCAGGGAAACATAAGGGAAAAAGCGAAAGGCGGGAGACCATGAACAGCGATACGAAAACAAAAGCGCAGCCGCAGGACAGCGAGGAAACAGAGGCGGAAACCGACAAAGCACGCTTTGAAAAGGATTATATACTGGAGACAGGCTCTGTGCTGCGCACAAAGGGAAGGCATGCCATCCATTGCCTGACGGTCATCGGGCAGATCGAGGGACATTCCATCGCGCCTCAGACGCAAAAGACCACCAAGTACGAGCATGTCATTCCACAGCTCGTTTCCATTGAAGAAGACCCGGAAGTGGAGGGGCTGCTCGTCATCCTGAACACGGTGGGCGGCGATGTGGAGGCGGGCCTGGCGCTGGCGGAGCTCATCAGCGGCATCACGAAGCCCAGCGCCACGCTGGTGCTGGGCGGCGGGCATTCCATCGGCATTCCGCTTGCTGTATCGGCACGGCGCAGCTTCATCGTGCCCACGGCCACCATGACGGTGCACCCGGTGCGTCACTCGGGCCTGGTGCTGGGTGTGCCCCAGACCATGCGCTATTTCGAGCAGATGCAGGAACGCATCGCCGGTTTTGTGGAGAGCCACTCGAAGATCAGCAAGGAACGCTTTGTGGAACTGATGATGCACACCGGCGAGCTGGTGATGGATGTGGGCACGGTGCTCGACGGCGAACAGGCGGTGGAAGAAGGGCTGATCGACGAGCTGGGCGGGCTTGCGCAGGCGGTGGGGAAACTGACCGAACTGATCGAAGCCCGGATTCCGGCGCAAAAGAAGGGGGAATAGGCTTGGTCATCCATTCGATTATCGACCCGATGGAGATGATGGAAAGGCAAAATGACCCCGGTGTTTGGCAGCAGGTGCCGGGCGGTCTGGTTCAGGGCGTTTTGGGGGAACAGGGCCTGACGGTGGCGCGGCTGGTTTCCACCGATCCGGCGATGTACCTTGACCCGCGGTATCAGCCCGGGGCGGTATACCGTCTTGGGCAGGTGCCAAAAAAACACTGAGTTGTCCGGCCGGTTTTCCCGGCCTTTACATATAAAACGGAAAAAAACACGAGTGCACAAAAACGCGCACGACAGAATACGGAGGGGACAATATGAGTTTGTGGGACGCAATTTTGCAGGGGATTATCCAGGGGCTGACCGAATTTTTGCCGGTATCCAGCTCGGGGCATTTGTCTTTGTATCAGCATTTTACCGGCCAGTCCGGCGAGGCTGCGGGGTTGTTTTCCATCCTGCTGCATCTGGGCACGCTGGTGGCGGTCTGCATTGCTTTTTGGGATACCATTTGGGGGATGATTGTGGAGTTTTTCCGCATGATCGGGGATATCTTCAAGGGGAAATTCACCTTTCGGACCACAGATCCAAACCGCCGGATGATTTTTATGATCGTAGTGGCGCTGCTGCCGCTGCTGGTATTTTTCTTTTTGCGGGACTGGTACACTTCCCTTGCCACCGATGATGACATTCTGGTAGAGGGATTGTGCTTTTTGGGCACGGCTGGGCTTTTATATGTGGCCGACCATTTGGTGCCCGGTAAGAAAACCGCTTCCAACATGCGGGTGCGGGACGCGCTTTTGGTCGGCACCATGCAGGGCATTGCGCCGCTGCCCGGCCTGTCCCGGTCCGGTTCCACCATTTCGGCAGGTATTTTTGCGGGGCTTAACCGGGAATTTGCAGTGGCCTTTTCCTTTATCCTGGGGATTCCCGCTGTGCTGGGGGCAAATATTTTCGAAGTGAAGGACGCTTTGGCGCAGGGAACGCAAATGGAGCTGTTGCCGATGCTGACCGGCATGGTAGTAGCGGCAGTGGTAGGCTTTTTGACCATCAAGCTGGTGCGCTGGCTGGCCCGGTCCGGAAATTTCAAGGTGTTTACCTGGTATACGGCGATTTTAGGCACGGTGACGGTGGTGATCGGCGTGGTGGAAAAATTTGTCCACTGAATTTAGAAGAAAAACAGGAATTTTAGGGG
>ERZ857984.1918-NODE-1918-length-14521-cov-4.890848_pt1 | contig 14521 bp, 14 predicted proteins | sample MGYA00519914_ERZ857984 | MGnify/ENA primary metagenome ERZ857984 (study PRJEB31778, sample SAMEA3449417) | human gut metagenome | biome: human gut; feature: human-associated habitat; material: faeces | place: United Kingdom | collected 2010/2012 ... | reverse complement strand
TCTGGTGGCGGTCTGACGAGCTGTTGAGACTCGTGTCGATCGGTCCGGGAGGGCTTTCCTGGCAGCCGGTTCCGCTGCGCCCTTCGGGCGGCCACTGGTTCAGCCGGCTTGGTCGAGGGCCAGGCCGTGGCGGATGGCGGAGTAGAGGGTCTCGGTGTCGACGTCAGCCAGGTGCCTGAACTTGATGCAATAGCCGGTCACGCGCGCCTTGCCGATCGTGGACGCGTAGGTGCGGGGCAGGTATGTCTTGTCGTCCAGGCCCACCACGTAAACCGAGATTCCGGTGGAGTTGGCGCTCAGGCCGACGCGGTAGAACTCCCGAGAGGAGCCGTCAGCATAGGTGATGAGGTAGGAGCCGTAGCCGATGCTCGGGTTGGCGACGACCTTACCGATCTCGTTCCGGCCGTCGCTGAACCACAGTCGACAGCCCGGGAAGTCAGTCAGGATCCGCGCGTGCACTTGTCGCAGGTCGGCCGCCCTGGGCTCGTGCAGGCCTGCGAAGTACGCCTCGACTTGCGCCGCAATGTCCATCGTTGGCTCAGCTTACGAGCCGATTGCCGATGTTTGGAGTCCACGGCCCCGCCTTGCGCAGGCGTCGGGGATGATCCGGCGTCTCCAGGTTGACGCGGCCGGCGATCTCTTTATCCGCGCGGTCGCGCCAGAAATCACCGCCCGTCGTTCCGCTCAGGGAGTGGGGGCACCCGCGGCGCGGGGATCGAACCCGACCTGGAGGAGGAGGCCCAGTTGGTCGGCCACTCCCCAGTGCTCGACCATCTTCCCGTCCACGAAGCGACCGACGTCGAACACGTTGACCTCAACGGGCTGATGCGAGGCGGGATGCCCCATCACTGAGCCGGTATTGGTCCCGCGCGCCCGGTTGCGGGTCCAGACCACATCGCCGGAGACTACGAGATCCTCCACGGTCAGGGAGAAGTCGCTCATCCAGCGATGCAGCACCCTGGCGACACCCCTCGCCCCCTCGAGCCCCTGGTTGTTGCCGCGCTGGTGCTCCACGACGTCCTCGGCGACGAGTTCGTCAAGGACCGACTCGTCGCCCGCCCCAATGCCCTGTTCGACGATCCGGCGGAAGCGGTCGGCGAGATCGGTGCTGTTCATGACGTGTCCCTTCGATGGAGTCATGCTCTATCTAGATAGAGTGATACTCTATTCAGGTGAATGTCAAGGCCCGACCCGACCGTGAGTCCCGCCCCACCCTCCGTCAAGAGCAGGCGGTCGTCACCCGCACACGAATCCTCGCCGCCGCTCGTCAACTCTTCTTCCGCGACGGCTACTCAGCCACCACGCTGAAGGCGATCGCCGCCGAGGCGGGCGTAGCGGTGCAGACCGTCTACGCCGTGTTCGGGAGCAAGGCCGCCATTCTCACCGAGCTCCGCTGGATCGTGGTCGACCTCCCGCAGGCCGACGCCGCACGCCTCGAAGCCATGCGGGCGTCCACCGCGGCGGAACGGGTTTCCCGGTTCGCGCACTCGATCCGGGTCCGCTGGGAGCTCGCCGGCGACATCGTCCAGATCAACCTGGACGCCGCCCGCACCGACCCCTCGCTCAAGGCGGACATCCGGCCGGCGGAGGCGCGCCGGCAAGCCGGTATCGCCGCCTTTGTGCGCGCCCTGGCCGACGATCTCGACCTGCCCCTGGACGTCTCCCGCGCTGCCGCCACCGTGGACGCGCTGACGATGTACCACCTCTACGCCCAGCTGGTCGGGGTCCATGGCTGGAGTGCCGATGCCTATCAGGAGTGGCTGCGGGAGCAGTTGGTTGCTGGCCTGGGTCCGACCCCGCCGGCGGCGTGAGCCGACCTCGGGTGTAGCTCGGGGCGGCTCGTGGTGCGGCCGGCGGATCGGCTCCGTCTGGACGGCCGCGGGTTCAGGCGGTGTCCTGGGGTCATCATCCCGGTGGGGGGACGCCGGCTGGGGGTGCGAGGCGACCGGACGGGGTCGCGCGACCGTCGGCGGAGACCGACTTCGAGATCCCTTGATGAGCACCAATGCGGGTGCTAAGTTGCGAACGTTTAAAAGTCAATTCTGAGCAATTTGTAACGAATCAAATTGGCCCCTGCGTGGGGGCACTTCCAGCGCAATTTCTCAGGTGAGGTGCGCGTGATCAAGCTGGGCATTCTCGGGGCCGGGCCGGCCACCCAGGCTATCCATCTGCCCACCCTGGCGCGGCTGGGCGAGGACCTGGTCGTCAGCCAGGTGATGGACCCCGACCGACAGCTGGCCACCGAGGTCGCCGGACGCATCGGTGCCCGGCCCACCGCCACGGTGGAGGAGTTCTTCGCTGATCCGCCCGAGGTCCTGGTGATCGCCAGCCCGGACCGGTTCCACGCCGAGCAGGTGGTGGCCGCCTGTGCGGCCGGAGTGCGCGGAATCCTGCTGGAGAAGCCCTTGGCCACCTACCTGCCCGATGCCGAGCGGGTCGCCGGCGCAGTCCGGGCCAGCGGGACCGCACTGGTGGTCGGGGCGATGCACGCCTACGACCCGGTCTGGATCGAGCTCGCCGGACAGCTTCGCCCGGACGGCCCCCGGCATCTCCGCTCGGTCGTCCGGCTCCCGGGCAACAGCCGGTTCGAGGAGATGGCAGCGACCATGGTCCGGGTCGAAACGCCACCACCGGCGCCAGCCACTGAAGCGCAGCGATTGCGGGCCGGAATTCTGGGCCTGGCAATTCATGACCTGCCCTTGGTCCGGCATTTCCTGCCGGTTCTCGAGGCAGTCGGATTTGCCGCCTCAGTGGGTCCCTGGGGATACCTGATCACCGCCACCGCCCCGGACGGCAGCCTGGAGTTGGTCGCCCGCACCGGGGGAGTGTGGCGACCGGAGTGGAGCCTGTCGCTCTGGTCGGCGGGGCTGGAGGTCGAACTGGCCTTCCCGCCCTCCTATGTCCACGCGGGGTCGGCGACCGCGACCGTCCGGCGGGGCCCGCGCGCCACGCTGCTCGGGCCGCTACCCGGCGACGGCTACGAGGCCGAATGGCGCGAACTGCTGGCGATCCTGGCCGGCGCCCCGGCCCGCTATCCGCTGGAGCATCTGCTCGACGACCTGGCGTATGCGCTCCGGCTCGCCGACCTGGCGGCGGCGGCCCTGGCGCGCCGGATGGCGCCGGGGCTTTTGCTGCACGGCTCGACCCAGATGAGCGTGCACAGCCCCGCGGGCGTGCGGCAGCTGGCGGCCATGGGCTTTTCGCGGGTGGTGCTGGCGCGGGAGCTGAGCCTTGCCGAGGTGCGGGCCATTGCGCAGGACAGCCCCATTGAGCTGGAGGTGTTCGTGCACGGCGCGCTGTGCATGTCGGTTTCCGGGCAGTGCTACATGAGCGCCTTTTTGGGCGGGCGCAGCGGCAACCGGGGCGGCTGCGCCGGGCCCTGCCGCCTGCCCTTTGCCGCCGACGGCTCGGGGGCGGCGCACCTGTCGCTGAAGGACCTGTGCGCGGTGACGAGCCTGCCCCAGCTTGCGGGGGCGGGGGTGGCCAGCGCCAAGATCGAGGGGCGGCTGCGGGGCCCCGAATACGTGGCCGCGGCGGTGCACGCCTGCGGCGAGAGCCTGGCGGGCCGCCCCTGGGACGAGGCGCTGCTGCAGAATGTGTTCTCCCGCTCGGGCTTTACAAACGGATATCTGGCCGGGCGGATGGACGGCAGCATGTTTGGGGTGCGCACGCCGGAGGACACGGCGGCCAGCCGCGCGGCCCTGCCCGCGGTGCGCGGGCTGTACCGGCGCGAGCGCCAGGCGGTGCCGGTGCATTTTACGGCGGTGTGCGAGGCCGAGGGGGTCAAGCTGACCGCGCGGGACGAGGCGGGCAACGCTGCCATTGTATATGGGGAGGAAACGCCCCTGCCCGCCGAGCGGGACCAGCGCCCCGCCATTCAAAAGGCGCTGGAAAAGACCGGCGGCACCCCTTTTTACGCCGCCGGGCTGCAGGTGGAGGGGGAGCCGGGCTACCTGCCGGGGGCCGTGTGGAACGAGCTGCGCCGCGCCGCGCTGGAAAAGTTGCTGCAAAAGCGCGAGGAGCCCCGGCCGCTGCCCTGCGCCGCGCCAAGGCTGCCGGCCGCCGCGCACCACCCGTGCCGGGCGGCGCTGCCGCTGTGGGCGCGGTTTGAAGCCTGGGAGCAGGCCCCCGCCGAGTGGCTGCCGCGGCTGGAGGGGTTCATCCTGCCCATTGCCGAGGCGGAAAGTGTGCCCGCCGCGCTGCGGCAAAAGGCGGTGCTGGAATTGCCCCGCGCGGAGTTCGGCGCCATGGAGGCGGCGGTGCAAAAGCAGATCGGGGCCACCCGCGAAGGGGGCTTTCGGGGCTACCTTGCCCAGAACCTGGCGCACTTTGAGCTGGCGAAGGGCCTGCCGCTCTACGGCGGCTTTGGGCTGAACATCACAAACCCCCTGGCCGCGGAGGAATACCGCAGGCTGGGCCTGAAAGCGCTGACCGTGCTGCCCGAGGTGCCCCTTGCCGAGATGGAGGCGCTGGAGCCGGGCATTCCCACCTGGGCGCTGGTGTACGGCCATATGCCCCTGATGATGACCCGGGCCTGCCCGCTGCACAATGTGACCGACTGCGCCCGGTGCGAAAAGCAGGGCGTTCTGACCGACCGCAAGCGCCGGAAGTTCCCGGTGCGGTGCGGCGGCGGGGTGCGCCAGATCTACAATCCGGTGCCCCTTTACATGGGCGAGCGGCTGGGCGAGGTGCCCGCGGACGCGGGCCTTGCCCTGTTCACGCTGGAAACCAGGGCCGAGGCGGCCAAAGCGCTGGAGCTGCTGGCGGCCCGCGCCCCCTGGCCGGGCGAATTTACCCGGGGCCTTTATTACAAGCCCGCCCCCTGAGCGGGCGGCGAAAGAAAGGAAACACAAGATGCAGGTGAAATTCAAACTGACCCGGCCGGGCGCCAAGGCCCCGGCCTACGCAACCCCCGGCTCGGCCGCGGCGGACCTGTGCGCGGTGCTGGACGAGCCCCTGGACCTTGCGCCCATGGGCCGGGCCATGGTGCCCACGGGCGTTGCCATTCAGCTGCCGGGGCCGGAATACGTGGCACTGGTGTGCGCCCGCAGCGGCCTTGCCATCAAGCGGGGGCTGACCCTCTCGAACGGGGTGGGGGTGGTGGATTCGGACTACCGGGGCGAGATGCAGGTGGGCCTTGTGAACCTGGGGCCCGAGACCTACACCATCCAGCCGGGCGAGCGGATCGCGCAGCTGATGATCCTGCCGGTGGCGCAGGCGGCGTTCCGGCAGGCAGAAACACTGGACGGGACGGAACGGGGCGAGGGGGGCTTTGGCTCCACCGGCCGGCTGTGAAGGATGTTCAACAAAACTTATAAATCGGAAGGGAACATAGTACCATGAAACGCACCCTGCTTCTCTGCTTTTTTATTTTGTCCGGCATTATTCTGGGAGCCATGATCGCCAGCCTGTGCGCCGGGGTGCCGGCGCTGGCCTGGCTGGCGTTTTCCAAGAGCATCAGTTTTCACCCGGTGCTGGATCTGAGCGTGGTGAGCCTGGACCTGGCGTGCACCATGGGCATCAGCGTGGCGCAGATCATCACCATCAGCCTGGCGATCTTTTTGTACGGCCGCACCCGCATTTAAAGGGGCGGCGCGCCCCGCGGGACGGATTTTGAAATAAACCAAAGGAGCGTTTCGTTATGTCATTGATCCTGGCTTCCGGCAGCCCGCGGCGCAAAGAGCTGCTGGCGCTTATCACGCCCGAGTACACGGTGCTGCCCAGCGATTTTGACGAGAGCACCCTCACGGCGCCCACCCCCCGGGAGCTGGCCCTGGCCCTGGCCCGCGGCAAGTGCGGGGCGGCGGCCGCCCTGCGCCCGGGCGATACGGTGCTGGGGTGCGACACGGTGGTGGAATTTGGCGGCCGGGTGTTCGGCAAGCCAAGGGACAAGGAGGACGCGCGGCGCATGCTGACCGCGCTTTCCGGCGCGGACCACTGGGTGCACACCGGCGTGTGCCTGCGCCGGGGGGAGCGGGAGCTGTGCGAGACCGCCAGCACGCGGGTGCGGTTTTACCCCATCCCGGCGGCGGAGTTGGAGGCGTATCTTAACACCGACGAGCCCTACGACAAGGCGGGCGGCTACGGCATCCAGGGCCGCGCGGCCCTGTTTTGCGAAGAGATCGAGGGCTGTTACTACAATGTGATGGGCCTGCCGGTCTCGCGGGTGGCGCGAATGCTGAAAAATTTTGAATAAATTGAGAAAAATAGCGCGGGGCCGTTGAGAAACCCGCGCGGCGCGGTTATAATAATAGGGTATAATTTTGCCAAAACGCCAATTGAATATAGAGAGTGGATAAAAGGAGAGAATCGGATATGTTCAGCAAAGACATCGGGATCGACCTGGGCACCGCCAATACGCTGGTCTACCTGCGGGGCAAGGGGATCATTATGCGGGAGCCCAGCGTGGTGGCCGTGGATACAAAGACCGACGACGTGCGCAGCGTGGGCCACGAGGCCAAGGCCGTGATCGGCCGCACCCCGGGCAGCATCGTGGCGGTGCGCCCGCTCAAGGACGGCGTGATCGCCGACTTTGACATTACCGCCAACATGCTGAGCCGCTTTATCAAGAAGGTGTGCGGCAACAGCATGTTCTTCCGCCCCCGGGTGGTCATCTGCATCCCGTCCGGCGTGACCGAGGTGGAGCGCCGCGCCGTGAAGGAAGCCAGCCTGAAGGCGGGCGCGCGGCAGGTGAGCGTGATCGAGGAGCCGATGGCCGCGGCCATTGGGGCCGGGCTGCCCATCAGCGAGCCCTCGGGCAGCATGGTGGTGGACATTGGCGGCGGCACCAGCGAGGTGGCGGTGATCAGCCTGGGGGGCATTGTGGCCAGCCGCAGCGTGCGGGTGGGCGGCGACGAGTTCGACCAGAGCATCATCGCTTACATCAAGCGCAAGTACAACCTGCTGATCGGCGAGCGCACCGCGGAGCAGATCAAGATCGAGATCGGCTCGGCCTACGAGCTGGATCAGGAGACCAGCATGGAGATCAAGGGCCGCAACCTGGTGGACGGCCTGCCCAAGAACATCACCATCCACTCGGAAGAGGTGCGCGAGGCGCTGGACGAGAGCCTGCAAAAAATTGTGGACGCCATTAAGGAAACCCTGGAGCGCACCCCGCCCGAGCTCTCGGCCGACATCATTGACCACGGCATTATGCTGACCGGCGGCGGCGCGCTGCTGCGCGGGCTGAACCAGCTGGTGCAGCGGGAGACCGGCATCGACGTGCATGTGGCCGAAAGCCCGCTGGACTGCGTGGCCATCGGCACCGGGTCGGTGCTGGACCACCTGGACCTTTTGGGCGACGTGCTGGACGACGATTCGTCGCATTTTTGAAAAGCAGCGGGGGAAGAGCGGCTGCGCCGGCTGCCGTGAGGGCGGCGCGCGGCGCGCCCGGGCCCCGTTCCCGTTACCCCGGCGCGGGCGGCAGCTTCGCCGCCCGCGCTTTTTTCGCCGCAGGACCACAACGTTTGCAAGCGAGGTGAGCGCAGCGCAGTGAAAGACTTTTTTTACACCAAAAAATTCAAGATCATGGTGGCGGTGGCGGTGCTGCTGGCCGGCATGATGGCCTGGGCCGGCGCCAACGGGCGGCTCACCAGCGCGCCGCAGGAGATATTGAGCGCCGTTGCCATGCCCTTTCAAAAGGCGGCGCAGCTGCTGGGCGGGGGGATCGACGGGCTGATGGACAAATACGCCCGCATTGACGAGATCCTGGCCGAAAACGAGCGCCTGGCCCAGGAGAACCGCCAGCTGCGGGAGCAGATGGTGGATTACGACCGCGTTAAGACCGAGAACCAGGCCTTTCGGGACCTGCACAAGATCGAGGCCGACAACCCCCAGTTCGTTTATGCCTCGGCCAATGTGATCGGCCGCGACCCGCTGGAACAGTTCGGGGGCTTTACCATTGACCAGGGCACCGTGAACGGGGTGGAAACCGGGGACGTGGTGATCAGCGACGACGGATACCTGGTGGGCCGGGTGCTGGACGCCGGCACGGTTTCCAGCAAGGTGATGACCATTTTGCAGCCGGGCTCGTATGTGGCGTGCCTTGTGAGCCGCACCCGCGACAGCGGCAACCTGAACGGCGACGCGGCCTATGCGGCCGCGGGCCGGTGCGTGCTGGAAAACCTTTCGCGCGATACGCTGGCCGTGGTGGGCGACGAGATCATCACCACCGGCCTGGGGGGCGAGTTCCCGCCCAACATCCGGGTGGGCACCGTGGCCGAGCTGGTGCCCGAGGAGAGCGGAAAATCCGCCATTGCGGTGATTGAGCCGGGGGCGAATGTGAACAGCATCAAGCATGTGTTTGTGATTACCGATTACCAGAGCTGAAAGGGGGACTGGGGCCCGTGACCTCGCGCACAAAGCGGAATTTACGCCTGACAGCCAAGTGGGCCCTGTACCTTGTGATCCTGCTGGTGGCCCTGACCGGCCAGACCACGCCCGGCTTTTTGACCATTGGGCAGGTGCGGCCGATCTTTATTTTGCCGGTGTGCCTGGCGGTGGCGGTGTATGAGGGCGAGTACGCCGGGGCCTTTTTCGGCGCGGTGGGCGGCCTGTTGTGGGATTATGCCGCCGGCCGGGTGGCCGGGCTGCTGGCCCTGGGGCTGATGGCGGTGTGTTTTGCGGCCGCCATTCTGGTGCAGCTGTACCTGCGCACCAACGCCATGAACTTTATTTTGGTGAGCGGCTGCGCCTGCCTGCTGATCACCGGCGTGGATTTTTTGTTCTATTACCTGATGCCCGGCTATGCGGGCGCCGCGCAGCGGTATTTTGGTGTGGTGCTGCCCATGACCGTGTTTACCGCGGCCCTTTCGCCCCTGGCGCTGGCGGCGGTGCGCGGGGTGTGGCGCCGCATGAACCCGGAGGACTAAGCCCATGGATCAAAAAAGTGTGTTCCGCCGCGTGGGCGGCCTGATCGTCATCACCGTTCTGGTGCTGGTGGGCTTTGTGCTGCGCCTGGTGCAGTTTCAGCTGGTGCAGGGCGAAGACCTGCTGGCCGAGGCGCAGGCGGTGACCAATTACAAGTTCCGCATCACCGCCGCCCGGGGCGACATTGTGGATCAGTATGGGCGCAGCCTTGCCACCAACGCCTCGGGCTATAACCTGGCGCTGAACAAGCTCATGCTCACGGGCGAAGTGAACGACATGCTGCGGGAGCTCATTGAAATATTGCAGGCCAGCGGCGACGGCTGGAACGACACCGTGCCCATCAGCGCGCCGGAAAACGGCGGCTACAGCTTTACGGACGGGGAGGACGCGGCGGCGCACAAGCGGCTGGAAAACCTGAAAAAGAACCTGGGCCTGCAGCAGTACGCCACCGCCGACCAGGTGATGGCCGCGATGGTGAAGCGCTACGCACTGGAGGAATGCGAGCCCGGGTGGCAGCGCATTTTGGGGGGCGTGCGCTACCAGATGGAGCTGGAGGAATTCAGCGAGAGCAACAACTTTGTGCTGGCCAAGGACGTGAGCGACCGCACGGTGGCCGTGGTGAAGGAGCGGGGGCTGACCTCGCGCGGGGCCGACATCACCGAGACCAGCTACCGGGTGTACGAGGACGGCACCATTGCCCCGCACCTGCTGGGGGATTTGGGGCAGATTTTTGCCGAGGACTGGCGCGTGGTGGGCGAGGACGGCAGCGTGAGCTACCCCCTGCGGGACGCGGGCTACAAGATGAACGACCTGATCGGCCGCAGCGGCCTGGAAAAGGCGTGCGAGAGCCGCCTGCGCGGGGTGGACGGCACAAAGCAGGTGAGCCGCGACAAAAACGGCGTGATCGTTTCCAGCTCGGTGATCAAGGCGCCCCAGCCGGGCGACACGGTGGTTACAACGGTAAACAAGGATTTACAGAATACCTGCAACGAGGCGCTGGAAGCGCTGATCAAAAACCTGCAGGCCACCGCCGAGGAACACAAGGGCAAGGAGGCCACCAGCGGCGCGGTGGTGGTGATTGACGTGAAGACCGGGGGAATTTTGGCCATGGCCAATTACCCCAGCTACGACCTGAACCTGTACAGCACCCACTACACCCAGTACAGCCAGGACCCGAACCTGCCGCTGATCAACCGGGCGCTGCAGGGCCTTTATGAGCCGGGCTCGACCTTTAAGCCGGTAGTGGCGATTTCGGGCCTGGTGAACGGGCTGATTACCCCCGAGGACAAACCCGTGCGCTGCGGCGGGGCCCAGGCCTCCTATAATTTTTACGTGACCAGCAACGGCCCCCGGTGCGAGGGCATCGGCCACCGGGGCGGCGCGAGCCTGAACCTGTACGACGCGCTGATGTACAGCTGCAACACGTATTTTTACGATTTGGGCCGCCGCCTGGGCGTGGACACCATGGACGAGACCGCCCGGCAGCTGGGCCTTGCCACCCTTACCGGCGTGGAGCTGCCCGAGGCCGCCGGCCGCCTGACCAGCACCGAGGACCAGAACTTCACCAAGGGCCTGGAGCTGATGGCGGCCATTGGCCAGGGCAACGCGGCGGTGACCCCGGTGCAGCTGGCCACCTATGCGGGCACGCTGGCAAACAAGGGCGTGCGCTACCAGACCCATTTGATCGCCGGTTACCAGGACACCAACACCGGCGAGATGCTGGAGAGCTTTGAACCGGTGGTAGAAAGCCGGATCGAGGACGGCACCGGCATGTTTGACGCGGTGGAGCAGGGCATGGTGATGGCCGCAAGGAGCTATTCGGCCCTGCGGGATTACCCGCTGACCCTGGCGGCCAAGACCGGCAGCCCGCAGCGCGCCGAGGTATACGACCCGGTGCGGGGCTACCACTACCTGAACAGCGCCGCCATTGCTTACGGCCCGGTGGAGGACCCGCAGATCGCCATTGGCGCCATTATCGAGTACGGCGGCGGCGGCGCGAACCTGCTGCCGCTGGTGAAGGATATCTTCAACGCCTATTACTTTGAAAAGACGGGCGGGCTGCAGGCGGCCCAGGAGGGCGTGCTGCTGCCCTGACAGGACGTTATTTCCAAACAAGGGAAAAACACCCAAATGCACGGCAGACGGGCAATTTTTGGCCTTTCTACACAAAATATGCCTTGCCTTATGATTTTGCTTGTGATATTATGATAACACGGGGGGAGTGTATGCCACTCCCCACCGTGTTGTTATATGGCATTCCAGCCGCGGGAGGAAGAAGAGTTTTGAGCGCAAGGATCCTGATGGTCGCCTCGGGGAAGGGCGGCACGGGCAAGAGCACCGTTTCGGTGCTGCTGGGCGGCAGGCTTGCCGCCGCGGGCAAAAAGGTGCTGCTCATTGAGCTGGATTCCGGCCTGCGCAGTGTGGACATTATCTCGGGCGTATACGGCAAGACGGTGTACGACATCTCGGACGTGCTCTCGGGCCGGTGCGAGGGGGATAAGGCCGTGGTGGAGAGCCCGGTGTACAAAGGGCTCTCGGTGATCAGCGCCCCTTACGAGGGGGGCGAGGTGCGGCCCGAGGCGCTGCGCCGCCTGATCGGCAGGATGGCCCCGTATTTTGATTTTATCCTGGTGGATACCGCCGCCGGGCTGGGCGCGCCGTTCCAGGCGGCCCGCACGGTGAGCGATATGGCGCTGCTGGTACTTACGCCCGACCCCGTGACCCTGCGCGACGGCCGCATTGCTGCCGACGAGCTGGTGAACGGCGGCTGCAAAAACGTGCGCCTGGTGGTGAACCGGGTGGGCCCGGCCAGCTTTGGGGGCGCCGTGCGCGATCTGGACGAGTGCATCGACACGGTGGCGGCCCAGCTGATCGCCGTGATCCCCGAGAGCGCCGAGATACAGCACAGCGCGGCCCAGGGCCAGGCGCTGCCCGCCGGGTGCCTGGCGTTCAAAGCGCTGGATCACCTGGCGCGCCGCCTGCTGGGCGAGCAGCTCACCCTGGCGGTGCGCTGGTAAACCGACCGAACACACAGAATGTCTGTTTTATTTTTGTACAGAGGGGGCTTTTCGTTAAAATGAACATTGCTTTGATCGCCCATGACGCAAAGAAGGAATTGATGGTGCAGTTCTGCATTGCGTATTGCGGGGTGTTGAACCAGCACACACTGATTGCCACCGGGACCACCGGCAAGCTGGTGAGCGAGGCCACGGGCCTGCCCATCCAGTGCTTTTTGTCCGGCGTGCACGGGGGCGACCAGCAGATCGCGGCCCGCATTGCCTGCAACGAGATCGATCTGCTGCTGTTTTTCCGCGACCCCATCAGCGCCAAGCCCCACGAGCCCAACGAGATGAATCTGCTGCGGCTGTGCGACGTGCGCAACATCCCCATCGCCACCAACATTGCCACCGCCGAGGTGCTGATCCACGGCCTGGAGCGGGGCGACCTGGAATGGCGCAACATTGTGAACCCGCAGAATTGACCGGGCCGCAGAGGTTAAAAGCATCCCCCCTTTTGTGGCTGCGCGAGCGGCCGCAAGGGGGGCTTTTTGCTGGCAGGCGCCTGCGGCGATGCATGCCGCGGGCCCGGGGCATGCATACTGATAAGGACACGGTGCGTTGGGCCGCCGCAGGCGCGGGGCCCGGGAGGGGAAGAAGGATATGAAGCAACAATTGGTCCGGGTGGCGCTGGCCGCGCCCAGGGTGCACATTGCCGCGCCCGAAAAGAATGTGGACGAGATGCTGCGCCTCCTGCGCGGCTGCCTGGACGCCCAGGTGCTGCTGCTGCCGGAACTGGCGGTGACGGGGTATACCTGCGGGGACCTGTTCCACCAGACCGCGCTGATCGACGCCGCCTGGCGCGAAACGCTGCGGCTGGCGCAGGGCGCCGCGGAGCTGGGCTTTGCGGGCCTTGTGGCGGTGGGGGTGCCCGTGCGGGCGCACGGGCGTTTGTTCAACTGCGCGGCGTACCTGTACGGCGGCGAGCCGGTGGCCCTTGTGCCCAAGACCTGCCTGCCCAACTACGCGGAATTTTACGAAAAGCGGTGGTTCGCCCCGGCTGGGGCCCGGCGGGCCGATACGCTTTTGCTGCCCGGGCCGCAGGGCAAACTGCTGGAGGTGCCCTTTGGCGAGGATCTGCTGCTGGCGGACCGGGAGGGCGCGGTGGTGATCGGGACCGACGTGTGCGAGGACCTGTGGGTGCCGGTGCCCCCCAGCAGCTACGCCTGCCTTGCGGGCGCGAACCTGGTTTTGAACCCCTCGGCCAGCAACGAAACGGTGACCAAGGAGGAATACCGCCGCCAGCTGGTGACCGCCCAGGCGGCCCGGTGCTGCTGCGCCTATGCCTATGCCTCGGCGGGCCGCACCGAGAGCACCACCGACCTGGTGTTTTCGGGGCACGGCATGATCTGCGAGAACGGCACCATGCTGGCCGAGACCCTGTGGCCCGAGCCGGGCCAAGTGCTGCAGGCCGTGGTGGATCTGGAAAAAACCGGCGCGGAGCGGGTGCTGCACAACTCGTTTTTGGAGCAGACGGGCGGCCCCGCCTGGCGCACCGTGCGGCTGGCGGGCAGCCTTGTGTGCCCGGCCCCGCAGGCGGCGCTGGCCCAGCGGCCGCTGGAACGGCTGCCCTTTGTGCCCGCCACCGAGGAGGGCCTGCGAACCCGGTGCGCAGCGATTGCGCGCATCCAGGCCACGGGCCTTGCGCAGCGCATGGAAAAGGCGGGCTTCCGGCGGCTGGTGATCGGCGTTTCGGGCGGGCTGGACAGCACCCTCGCGCTGCTGGCGGCCCGGGACGCGATGGAGCAGCTGGGGCTGCCGGCGGCGGGCATTCTGGGGGTTTCGATGCCCTGCGTGGGCACCACAAAGCGCACCCGGGGCAACGCGCAGGCCCTGGCGGAGCTGCTGGGCGCGGAGTACCGCGAGATCGACATCCGCGCCGCGGTGGAGCAGCATCTGCGGGATCTGGGCCACGCCCCGGAGGTGTACGACGTGACCTTTGAGAACGCCCAGGCGCGGGAGCGCACCCAGCTGCTGATGGACCTGGCAAACCAGGAGAACGCGCTGGTGGTGGGCACGGGCGACCTTTCAGAGCTGGCGCTGGGCTGGTGCACCTACAACGGCGACCACATGAGCATGTATGGGGTGAACGCCTCGGTGCCGAAGACCCTGGTAAAGGCCCTGGTGGGCTGGCACGCAAAGCGCCTGGGGGAACAGAACCCCCGGATACAGGCGGTGCTGCTGGACATTCTAGATACCCCCATCAGCCCCGAGCTTTTGCCGGTGGGCGCGGACGGAGAGCTGGTGCAGCGGACCGAGGAGACCCTGGGCAAATACGACCTGCACGATTTTGCCCTGTATCATATGCTGCGGGGCGGCTATGGCCCCGAGCGCATTTTTGAGATGGCGCGCCTTGCCTGGCCTGAGCTGGAGCCGGATTATATCAGGACCACCCTGACCACCTTTTACCGGCGCTTTTTCAGCCAGCAGTTCAAGCGCAGCTGCCTGCCGGACGGCCCCAAGGTGGGCTCGGTTTCGCTTTCGCCCCGGGGGGACTGGCGCATGCCCAGCGACGCGGACCCGGCGGAGTTTTTAAAATTTTGACCCCGGCGGCGGGCTGTGCCGCGCCGCCGCCCGAAACAGCCAAAAAAGGCCGG
>ERZ857984.1917-NODE-1917-length-14534-cov-5.367912_pt1 | contig 14534 bp, 11 predicted proteins | sample MGYA00519914_ERZ857984 | MGnify/ENA primary metagenome ERZ857984 (study PRJEB31778, sample SAMEA3449417) | human gut metagenome | biome: human gut; feature: human-associated habitat; material: faeces | place: United Kingdom | collected 2010/2012 ... | reverse complement strand
GAACGGGGCTTCCTCTAAATTGCTTTTCTGTGTCTACTTTTGCTTGACAAGTGCACCCTCACTTTGGGGGTGCACCGCTTTTTTAAATTGGTTTCACAGTTTGGAATAGCCGAAGCTGTTCACCAGCGCGTCCAGCTTGATGCCCTGCTTGCAGTAGGGGCAGTCCTTGAACTCGTAGCTGGCGTAGCCGGGCAGATCGGCGGGGGAGAAGATGGACTGGATGTCCAGCCCGTCGATGGACTTCATGGTGCTGTACACCGCGGCCACGCCCTGCACGATGCCGCCGTAGTACTGCACGCACTCCACGCTCTTGTTGATGGTCTTGCCGGTGGCCACCGAGGCCATCAGGATGAGAACGTGCTTGCCGTTCAGCATGGGCTGGAGGTTGTCGCGGAAGAGCAGCTGGCTGTTGGAGTTGTACTCCGGGCGGATGACATAGATGGACTGGTGGGCGTTGATGGAGGCAAGGCCGCTTTTGGTCAGCTCCCGGGCAAGGCATGCGCCGATGACCTGGGTGCCGTCCAGGCAGACGATGGTGTCGATGACGGTGCTGGTGACGTACTTCTGGGCCAGCTCTCTGGCCACCGCCTCCGCGTCGCTCAGGCGGGTCTTGAGGGTGGTGATGTCGATGTAGTAGTTGATGTGGCTGTGGTTGGTGGCAAAGTGCCCCTGGGCCACCTTCAGCGCCACCGCGCCGCTGCGGGAATAGACCTTCTGCATACGCTGTTCCATAAAGCATCCTCCATGCTCAAAGGCGTCTTGCCCTGCCCGGACAAAACGCCTTTTTTTTAGAATACTATATTTCCGGCCTGAAAACAAGACGAACTGTTAAAAATTTATTGTACAAAATCACCGTGAAAAGCGCAAAAAAACAGGGCCCCGAAGGGACCCTGTTTTTTAAAGCTTATTTCGCGTATTCCACCGCGCGGCTCTCGCGGATGACGTTCACCTTGATCTGACCGGGATAGTCCAGTTCTTCCTCGATCTTCTTGGTGATGGCCCGGGCCAGGAGCACCAGATGGTCGTCGTCCACCGCGTCGGGCTTCACCATGATGCGCCCCTCGCGGCCCGCCTGCACGGCGAAGGCGGTCTCCACGCCCTCGAAGCTGCAGCTCAGCTCTTCCAGGTTCTCCAGCCGCTTGATGTAGCTTTCCAGGTTCTCGCGGCGGGCGCCCGGGCGGGCGGCGCTGATGGCGTCGGCCGCCATGACGATGAAGGCCAGCGGGGTCTTGGGCTCCACATCGCCGTGATGGGCCTCGATGGCGTGGATGACGGCGGGATTTTCTTTATACTTGCGGGCGATCTCGACGCCGATCTGGATGTGGCTGCCCTCGATCTCGTGGTCCAGGGCCTTGCCGATGTCGTGCAGAAGGCCCGCGCGCTTGGCCTGGGTGACGTTTACGCCCATCTCGCTGGCAAGCAGGCCGGAAATATAGGCCACCTCGAGAGAGTGGTTCAGCACATTCTGGCCGAAGCTGGTGCGGAACTTGAGCCGGCCCAGCAGCTTGACGATGTCCGGGTGGATGCCGTGCACGCCGACCTCCATCACCGCGCGCTCACCCTCGCGCTTCATGCTTACTTCCAGCTCGCGGCGGCATTTTTCCACCGTTTCCTCAATGCGGGCGGGGTGGATGCGGCCGTCGGCAATGAGGCGCTCCAGGGTCATGCGGGCGACCTCGCGGCGGGCCTGGTCAAAGCTGGAGAGTGTGATGGCCTCGGGCGTGTCGTCGATGATCAGGTCCACGCCGGTGGCGGTCTCGAGGGCGCGGATGTTGCGGCCCTCGCGACCGATGATGCGGCCCTTCATCTCGTCGCTGGGGAGGGGCACCACGCTGACGGTGGCCTCGCTGGAATGGTCGGCCGCGCAGCGGGCGATGGCCTGGCCGATCAGCTCTTTGGCCATGGTGTCGCACTGGTCCTTCAGGTTGGCCTCGTAGGCCGAGATGCGCATGGCCTTTTCGTGGGTGAGTTCCTGGTCCAGCCGGTTCAAAAGCAGCTGCTTGGCGTCGTCTTGCGTGAGGCCGGCGATGGTTTCCAGCTTTTCCAGCTGGCGCAGCTTGAGCTGCTCCAGCTCGTCCAGCTTTGCCTCCACCAGTTCGGCGCGCTGGCGCTGGTCTTCTTCTTTTTGCTCCATGGCGGAGACCTTTTTGTCGAGGGCCTCTTCTTTTTGGTCAAGGCGCCGCTCCTGGCGGCTCAATTCGCTCCGGCGCTCTTTGATCTCCTTGTCGGCCTCGGTTTTCATGCGAAGGGCTTCGTCTTTGGCCTCGATGATGGATTCCTTGCGCTTTTGTTCGGCGGTCTTGATGGCGTCGTTTACGATGCGTTTGGCTTCTTCCTCGGCGCTGCCAAGCTTCGCTTCAGCCGTTTTGCGGCGATAGGCCACGCCGATGAAAAAACAGGCGGCCCCGCACACGACAGCTGCAACGACCGCCACCACCACGGTTACTAGGATGGGTGACAATTGTTTCAACTCCTCAAATAAAGTGGTATCTGAGATGACTGCCGTTCGGGCCGCCTGTGCCTAAAAAAGGGCAAGGCTATATTTATATAAAATGTCGGGGTTTTGATGCGAAACTCTATATAAATTGTGCGCCGGGCGCACATTCCACAAAAGCGGGACCTGCCCATGGGCAAATCATCTAATATACTTATTTTATATTTTAATAAAGAGTTTACAAATTGTCAAGAAATATTGACAGAACGCGGAAAGGGGTATATGATAATTCCAAACTCATCCCGCAAAGTGCCGATGCGGACACGGGCGGGCGGGCAGAACGCACAAGAGAGGGCCGCCGCTTTTTAAAAGCGCGCTGAGAGCGGCCCGGCGCGGCGCCTCCCAATGCCTACCACCGCGGAGCGCGGGGGCGAACCCCTGCCGGGCCGGGCCCGTTACAGCCCAAAGCGAAGCGGCGCGCTTTTTGTAGGAGGCGCGCAATTCGGGTGGAACCGTGGAGCGTGTTTGTGCTTCACCCCGTGAATGTTTTTACGGGGTGGGGCATTTTTCGTTTGGAGGTTTTGAAGGATGATCAAGGTAGACTTAAAGGGAAACAGCAAGGAGTTTGAGGCGGGCGTGACCGCCGCCGAGGTTGCGAAGAGCATCGGCATGGGGCTGTATAAGAGCGCCTGCGCGGCCCGCATCGACGGTGAGGCCTGCGATCTGCGCACCCCCCTGGAAAAGGACTGTGCGCTGGAGATTTTGACCTTTGACGACCCGGAGGGCAAGCACGCCTTCTGGCACACCGCGGCCCACGTGATGGCGCAGGCGGTGCAGCATTTGTTCCCGGAGGCGAAATTCGGCATCGGCCCCGCGCTGGAAAACGGCTGGTATTACGACATCAAGGCCGGGCGGCCGCTGTCCACCGCCGACTTTGAGGCCATTGAGGCTGAGATGAAAAAGATCGTGAAGGCCGACCTGCCGGTGGAAAAGCGCAGGATCACGGCAGAGGAAGGGCGGCGCCTGTTCGCCGGGCAGGATTACAAGCTGGAGTTGCTGGAGGAGTATGCCGCGAAGGGCTGGGACTTGAGCGTGTACCAGCAGGGGGATTTTACCGACCTGTGCGCCGGCCCCCACCTGATGAGCACCGGCGCGCTGAAGGCGGTGAAGCTGTTGAAGGTGGCCGCGGCCTACTGGCGTGCGGACGCGGCCCGGGACAGCCTGGACCGGCTGTACGGCATCGCGTTCCCCAAGGCGAGCCTGCTGGACGAATACCTGGCCCTGCTGGAGGAGGCCCAAAAGCGGGATCACCGGCGCCTGGGCAAGGAGCTGGAGCTGTTCGCCATGCTGGACGAGGGGCCGGGCTTTCCGTTCTTTCTGCCCAAGGGCATGATCCTGAAGAACACGCTGATCGACTACTGGCGCGAAATCCACCACAAGGCCGGCTACCAGGAGATCAGCACCCCCGTTATGCTGAACCAGGATCTGTGGCTGCGCAGCGGCCATTGGGACCACTATAAAAACAACATGTACACCACCGTGATCGACGAAACGGATTTTGCGGTGAAGCCCATGAACTGCCCGGGCGGCATGCTGGTGTACAAAACCCAGCCCCATTCCTACCGGGATCTGCCTTTGCGCATGGGCGAGCTGGGCCTGGTGCACCGGCACGAATTGTCGGGCGCGCTGCACGGCCTGATGCGGGTGCGCTGCTTTACCCAGGACGACGCGCACATCTTTATGACCCAGGAGCAGATCAAGGACGAGATCAAGGGCGTGGTGCAGCTGATCGACCAGGTGTACAGCCTGTTCGGGTTTGAGTATCACATTGAGCTTTCCACCATGCCGGAGGACCATATCGGCGAGCTGGCCGACTGGGAGCGCGCCACCGACGCGCTGCGCGCCGCCATTGAGGAGCTGGGCCGCAGCTACACCATCAACGAGGGCGACGGCGCCTTTTACGGCCCCAAACTGGACTTCCACCTGGTGGACGCCATCGGCCGTACCTGGCAGTGCGGTACCATTCAGCTGGACATGCAGATGCCCGAGCGCTTTGAACTGGAATACACCGGCGAGGACGGCCAAAAACACCGGCCGGTGATGATCCACCGGGTGGTGTTCGGCAGCATTGAGCGGTTTATCGGCATTTTGATCGAGCACTTTGCCGGCGCGTTTCCCACCTGGCTGGCCCCGGTGCAGGTGATGGTGATCCCCATTACCGAGCGGGCCCACGATTACGCAAAAGCGCTGCAAAAGCAGCTGGACGATGCGGGCATTCGGGTGGAGAGCGACCTGCGCAGCGAAAAGATGGGCTACAAAATCCGCGAGGCCCAGATGAAAAAGATCCCCTATATGCTGGTGGTGGGCGACAAGGAAGTGGAAGAGGGCACGGTTTCGGTGCGCGCCCGCAAGGAGGAAAAGGGCGGCGTGATGACGGTGGCCGCGTTCCTGGAGAGCATTCAAAAAGAGATCGCCAGCCGCGAGCGGTAAAGCAGAGAACAAAACAAAAACAGCCGCCCGGCCCCTTATGGGAAGCCGGGCGGCTGTTTTTGTGACAGCTTCGGGACCAAAGAAAACAGATTGCTTCTTAATCCAGAAAAAATTCATCATACTCTGCGCCGAACAAGATTTTTAAGGCTTTTAAATCGCTGGCTTTAATGTTCCTTCGGCCCACCTCTATATTGGCCAAGGTGCTTCGCGACATACTGCTGCCCATCAGTTGCAGCTGTTCCACCACTTCCGTTTGGGTCATCCCCTTCGCGATTCGTTGGGTCTGTATATTCCGGCCCAACGGAATATCCTGTAAAATCCATTGCATAAAATGATTCCTCCAAAATGTGACTAACTAGCAACTTTTGTATTGATTATAATGAAAATTCATGCTAAACTTGTCACTAGATAGAAACAATCGTAGGGGGTTATAAAATGAAAAAAGTTTTGGAACAAATCTATCAAGGGGAACTGTATCCTTATTTACAATTCAGACCTACCGTAGAGCACTATAAAAAGAATCTGGATGAAGCTTTCAGATCTTATTCTGCTTTTCTGGAAAAACTTCCAGACGAGTTTCAGGACGAATTCAAAAAACTGATAGATTCTCATCTTGACCTGCTGCCACTTGAATTAGAGCAGAACTTTGTTGATGGTTTTTGTATAGGAGCACGAATCATGGCAGAAGTGTTTTTCTCCCCACTGGAAGGAGAAAAAGTATGAGAAGAGGGAAATACAGTCCGGCTGCTTTTTTGCCCTTGATTGCCATTTAGTGGAATTCGAACCAGCGGCGGAAATTTGCTGTTTTCAAATGGCCGGCGGAATTATATAATAGAGAAAACGCGGAAGCCTGCGGCCCGCTTTGGCGGCGGGAGCTGCCGCCGGCGAGAGGAGGGGGGACGGGATGCGCATGTTTCGATTGTCCAGGCTGGGCAGGCATTGGGTGCTCTCGCTCACGGCGGGCTTTTTTGTGATTTTTGTTGCGCTGTTCCTGGTGAGCTTAAAGGCAGTGGAGATGATGAAGCGGGACAAGATCGAGGAGTATGGGCAGACCATCGCCTCGGTGCAGCGCAGCCTGGACCGCTACCTGCTCACCCTGGAGCAAACGGCGGTGGAGCTGATGCTCAACAACCAGAATATGGCGCTGCAGACCGCCGCGGGCAAGGCGGATTTTGTGAGCCCTGCCACCTACAGCTTTTCCGGGCTGCTGTACAACATTAAAATGGCGAATGCCTTTGTGGAGGACGTGTACCTGTATTACCCGCGGCAGGATTATGTGGTGGGCACCAAGGGCAGCTATGTTTCAAAGAGCTACTATCTTTTGAGCAACGAGTTATCCGGCGCGGGGTATGAACGCTGGCGGGGCGAGGTGCTGGAGGCTGCGCAGACCGGGTTCTTTTTTCAGGAGGACGGCGCCGGCGCGCCGAAGTTATATCTGCGCCAGCAGATGCCGCTGGGGGCTGACACCGGGTATGCTTCGGTGCTGCTGATCCGGGTGGATGGCCAGGAGTTCGCCCGCCTTTTGGAGATGGCGCGCCCGCGGGACAAGGGGACCACGGTGGCGGCGTTCAGTGCGGACAACCAGCTGTATCAGGTGGGCCAGGGGGAGGGGCAGCATTTTGCAGAAGAACTGCTGCCCCTTTTGGAAACGGCGGGGGAGAGTGCCCGGCAATTCCAAAGCGGGACCTGCATGGGATGGCGCGCACCCTCGGGCTACGGCTCGCTGTATTATGTGGTGGCCAGCGACCTGACCGCCCTTTTGGGGCCGATCACCCAGGTGCAGCGGCTGCTTTTGGCCGGGGTGGTGCTTTGCACGGTGCTGGGGGCCGCGTTCTCGATCTTTTTGAGCTGGAGGCACCATGCCCCCATTGAAAAGGCGGTGCGCCAGTTGGGGCAGGGCCCCGGCGGCGCGCAGATGGATTACTACGAGTTTGAGCAGCGGGTAAACGAGCTGATCCGGGAAAATGAAAACGCGGCCCGGCTGAATGAAAAGATGCTCTGGTCGCTGAAAAAAAGCGTTTTGGCCGACATCCTGGGCCGGAGGCTGACCGACCCGGCCATCATTGAAAGCCTGTTCAAGGCCAGCGGTATCACGCTGGACTATGTGTATTTTACCTTTTTGGTGGTGGACGTGGGCTTTGAAAAGGAGGAGAGCCGCCTTCTGCACTGGCTGTTCCGCGCGGGGCAGGTGATGGAGCGGGAATGCAGCAGCGTGGAGGTGATCCCCACGCTGCTGGGGGGGAACGCGGTGTTCCTGCTGAACTACGAGACCGCGGGCCGGAGCCGGGCCGGCAGGCTGTGGGAGATCTTCCGGGCCGAGTGCGGGGCCGAGCCGCCCTGGCGGCAGAGCGAGGAGTTTTTGACCAGCGCTCAGCTTGCCTCGATCTATGAGCAGACGGTGATCCGGCTGCGGGGGCGGCCCGGCGGCGCAGCGGAGGAACGGGCCGGCGGGCAGGGGCTGGAGGGCGCGATTATTCTGGAGCGCTGGCAGAAGGCCCTGCGTTTGCAGGAGTATGCGGGCGCGGGCGAAATGCTGCCGGAGCTGTTTGAAAAATACGTGACGGCCACGGCCGACCCCTATGTGCGCATGAGCCGCCGCTACACCGTGGTGAACGCGGTGCTGCAGTGCCTGGAGGCGGAGGACGCCCGCAGGCACGCGGGCCTTACTGCGGGGCAGCTGGAAGCTATTAAAGAATGTACCGACACCCAGGAGCTGCCCGCCTGCCTGCAGGGGGCGCTGACCCGGCTGGAACAGCTGGGCAGCCAGTATGCCACACGCCAAAAGGACAAGCTGGCCCAAAAGATCAAAAAGATCATCGAGACGAACTACGCCCATTCTTATCTGGGCCTTTACTATATTTCGGACCAGGTAAAGGTGAGTACCACGTATGTATCCAAGGTGTTCAAGGAGGAGTACGGCATCGGCGTGGTGGAGTACATGAACCGGCTGCGCATCGACGGCGCCAAGAAGCTGCTGGAAACCCAGGATCTGACCATCCGGGAGATCGCCGAGAGGGTGGGCTTTACCAGCGATATCCACTTTATCCGGATCTTTAAAAAATACGAGAATACCACGCCGGGGGTCTATCAAAAGCAGGGGCGATGACAGGAAATGTTAATGCGGGGCAACGCTTCAAGAATTGTTTATCTGCAAGATATGTTTGTTTTTTGCTGGATTTATGGAGTTTGATTGTGCATAAATCCCAATTCGCTTTGTGCGGTTTTATGCAAACCAGCTACAGGGGGGCCCATAAGGGTCCCCCTGTTCAATTTTTGTTGATTTAAAAAAGAGGCCCGGACCGGTACAATAAAACCAGCAAAGCCGGACGCCGCGGAGCCCGGCCGACACCGAACCGAAGGGACCCACGAACGAAAGGAGAACATCATGAAAAAAGTATTGGCGATGATTCTGAGCGCGGCGCTGGCCGCGGCTCTGCTTGCGGGCTGCGGGCAGGGCGGCGCCCCGGCCCCGGCAGGCAGCGGGCAGCCGGAAGCACCCGCTGCGGGCAAGACCCTGAACGTTTGGCTGCCCCCCTTGAGCGCCAACCAGGACGACAAGGAAGTATGGGATAAGATCATGGACCCCTTTGAGGAGGAGCACGGGGTCACGGTGAACGTGGAGATCGTGCCCTGGGGAAATTACGAGGAAAAATACCTGACAGGCATCACCTCCGGCCAGGGGCCCGACGTGGGCTATATGTATATGGAGATGATCACCGATTTCATTGATATGGGAGCGGTGGAACCGCTGGACGAATACCTCACGGACGCCGACAAGGACAACCTGCTGTATCTGGCGAACGGGGTGATCCGGGGCAAACAGTACTGCCTGCCCATCGTGGTGGGCAACGCCTGCGTGATGTGCTACAACAAGGATATCCTGGAGGCCAACGGTATTACCGAGATCCCCTCCACCTGGGACGAATTCATTGAAACCTGCAAGCAGATCAAGGTGGACGCCAGCGGCGCCGCCGGCGTGTACCCGTTCGTTCAGCGTTGGGGCAACCCCTCCATCAGTACCCTGAATGCGTCTTTTTACCCTTATGTGTGGCAAAACGGCGGCCAGCTGTTCAACGAACAGGGGACGGCCATGACCATTGACAGCGAGGCCGGCCGCGCCGCCATACAGTTTTTGTATGATCTGCGCTTTACCCACGGCATTCTGCCGGACATCGTGACCAGCCTGACCGAGGACGACTGCATCAGCTATTTCAGCGAGGGCAAGGCCGCCTTTGTGGAGATGGAGACCACCAACACCGCGAATTTTGACGCGGCTGGGGTAAACTGGGGCTTTATCACCAGCCTGACCGGCCAGACCAAAGGCACCTTTGTGGCCTCCGACTCGCTGGTGCTTATGTCCGGCGCGGAGGACAAGGCGCTGGCCTATCAGCTGATCCAGCACATGCTCAGCGGCCCTTCCATGACCCAGTATCATCAGTCCGCCAAGTTTGCGCCCATCGGCAAGGACGAGGACTACCACGACAACCCCGCCTTTGAGAGCGTATACGCCGAGGACGGCGCCGCGCTGCACAGCCTGCCTGCGGTGAAGGGAAGCTCCAAGATCTACGACACCCTGTATAAAAACCTGCAGCTCATGATGATGGGCGAGATGAAGCCCGACGACGTGATCAGCGAGACGGTGGCCTACGCGGGCACCATTTTAAACGAATAATACGCCCGCGCAGCAAAAGCGCAGGCCCCGGACCCGGCGGCCTGCGCTTTCCTTTACAAACGCCAAGGAGGATACCGTTTTTATGAAACAAAAAAGAAAGGCGGGAAGGGGCGCGGGCTGGGCCAGCGCGTACCTGTTTATCCTGCCCAGCTTTGTGCTGCTGATCGCGTTCCACATCGTTCCCATTTTTATGACGGTGGGATACAGCTTTTGCTCGTACAATGTGCTGCAGCCGCCCGAATTTGTGGGGCTTGCGAATTACCGGGCGCTGGGGAGCGATCCCTACATCTCTTCCTCGCTGTTCAACACCGCCGTGTACACCCTGGTGGTGGTGCCGGTGCAGACCCTGTTGTCGATGGTGATCGCGTATGTGCTGGCCCGCAGGTGCGCGAACCGCTGGGGCAACTTTGTGCGCAGCGTGCTGTTTATCCCGGTGATCACCTCGATGATCCTGACTTCCGCAGTGTGGCGGCTGCTGCTCTCCAGCAACCCGGAGGGGGTCGTGAACTCGATCATCGGGCTGGTGGGCCTGGGCCCGGTAAACTGGCTGGGCAGCCGCTGGCCGGCCCTGTTCTCGGTGTGCCTGATCGCCGTTTGGAAGAACGTGGGCTATTTTATGGTGATTTTTTACGCGGGCATGATGGACATCCCGGCTTCGCTTTACGAGGCGGCCACCGTGGACGGTGCGGGTGCGGCAAGGCAGTTCTTTTCCATCACGCTGCCCATGTTGAAGCCCATCACTTACCTGGTGGTGACGCTGGGGACCATCTGGTCCTTCCAGGTGTTCGACCTGGTGTACACCCTCACCAGCGGGGGGCCGGGGCGGTCCACCATGACCCTGGTGCTCACCATTTACAATTCTGCCTTTAAGGATTACAAGATGGGATATGCCAGCATGGTTTCGGTGCTGCTGCTGGCCGTTGTGCTGCTGGTCTCGATGCTGCAGAAGCTGGCGTTCCGGCAAAAGGACGGGCGAAAGGGGGCGGCGGGATAATATGCGGACTGCACACAGACGGTTTTGCTGGAGCGGGGGGCTGATCAACCTGGCGCTGCTGGGGATGGTGGTGGTGAGCCTGTATCCTTTTGTGTTTATGCTGCTCACCTCGCTGACCCAAAAGCGCATTATGTCGGCCTCGTTCGACTTTTCCGCCATGGACCTGCGCAACTACCAGAACCTGTTCTCAAATTTTGCTTTATTGACCTATGTGAAGAACAGCCTGATCGTGGTGAGCTGCGCCTGCTTTTTCAACGTGGTCATCGCCTCGCTGGCGGGATATGCCTTTGCCAAGAAGCAATTTCCGCTGAAGGAAGCCATCTTCTGGCTGTATCTGGCCACCCTGATGATGCCGGGACAGGTCATTCTGATCCCGGTGTTCACGATTATGAAAGGGATGGGGCTGCTGAACACCTACCCCGCGCTGTTCCTGGTGATTTTGGACGCTTTCGGCGTGTTTTTGATGCGCCAGTTCATGGAGGGTATTCCGGACGAACTGCTGGAGGCCGCCCGGATTGATGGCTGCGGGGAGCTGGGTATTTTCTGCCGGGTGGTGCTGCCCCTGTCGCGGCCGGTGGTCGTGTCGCTGGTGGTGTTCACCTTCATCACCTCCTGGAACGATTTTATCTGGCCGCTCATTCTGGTGACCCAGGACAAAATGAAGACCCTGACGCTGGCGCTCTCGATGCTGCAGAGCAATTACGGCACCAATTACGGCCTTGTGATGGCCGGGGCCACCATGGCCTTTGTTTTCCCGTTTGTGCTGTATTGCTTTTTGCAGAAGGAATTTGTGGAGGGGATCGCCCTGAGTGGGATCAAGGGCTGAAAGGAGCATTTGTATGGAATATGACGTGCGCGTGATCAGCACGCTGGAAAAGGTGCTGCCCAAAGGCGGCATGCTGAACGCCCGGCCGCTGCGCCGGCTGACCGGCTTTCGGGGGCAGCGGGTGGCGTTTCAGGCCGCCTACTGCTTCCACGGGGACTACTATGTGAACCAAACCACCGAGCAGGCCACCCGCAACCCCTTTGCCCGGGTGCGGGTGGAGGGGGATTTTGAGGGCGAGGTGCGGCTGCGGCGGGTGGAATGCGTGCCGGTGACCTTCCCCTGCGAAAAAAAGCACGACTCGGAGTACATTGGCGAACAGGCGGGGCTTTACCCGGACCTGCTGACCCCGCTGAAAGAAGGAGTGCAGCTGGTGTGGGAGCAATGGCGTGCCCTGTGGGTGGACTGCGAGATCCCGCAAAACGCCCCCGGCGGCGACCGGAGGGTGGAGCTGGTATTCACCGCCCCGGGCGGCGCCGAGCTGGCCCGGGCGGGGCTTACCCTGCACGTGGTGCCCGCCGCGCTGCCGCCCCAGCGGCTGCTGCACACCGAGTGGTTCTACCCGGACTGCCTGGCGCAGCAATATGGGTGCGAGGTGTTCAGCGAGCGGCATTGGACCATCATGGAACATTTTTTGCGCCTGGCGGCGAAGCGGGGGATAAACATGATCCTGACACCGCTGTTCACCCCGGCGCTGGACACCCTGATCGGTGCCGAGCGCCCCACCACCCAGTTGGTGGGGGTGGAAAAGCGGGGCGGGGAATACCGCTTTGACTACACGAGGTTCCGGCGCTGGATACGCCTTTGCAGGGCGGTGGGATTCGAGTATTTTGAGATGGCGCACCTGTTCGCCCAGTGGGGCGCAAAATACCCGCCCAAGGTGGTGGCGCAGGTGGAGAGCCGCGAGGAGGCCATTTTCGGCTGGCACACGCCGGTGAGCGAGGGCGGCTACAAGCATTTCCTGGATGCGTTTTTGCCCACGCTGCTGGACGAGCTGCGGGCCGAAGGGATTTTGGAGCGAACCTACTTTCATGTGTCGGACGAGCCGACCATTTACAACGCCGACACCTACCAAGCGGCGCTGGACATGGTGCTGCCCCACCTGAAAGGGCTGCCCATCATCGACGCGCTCAGCCATGTGGAGCTCTATGAAAAGGGCATCGTGAAAAAGCCGGTGCCCACCAACGACTCCATCCATGAATTTTTGGACGCCGGGCTGACCGACGCCTGGGTGTATTACTGCTGTGCGCAGGGGGATAAGGTGAGCAACCGCTACATTGCCATGCCCGCCTGGCGCAACCGCATTTTAGGGGTGCAGCTTTACAAGTACCGGATGGAGGGCTTTCTGCACTGGGGCTACAATTTCTGGAACTGCCAGTACTCGCTGCACCCAATCGACCCTTACCGGGTGAACGACGCGGAGGATTCCTTTCCCGCAGGGGACCCCTTTTTGGTGTATCCCGGCAGGGAGGGGGAACCGGAGGAGTCCATTCGGCTGCCGGTTTTGGCCGACGCGATGGACGACGTGCGGCTGCTGGAGTGGCTGGAACAGCTTACCAGCCGCGAGTTCGTGATGCAGCTGGTGGAGGATGGGGGGCGGTTTGAGCTGCGGTTCGACAAGTACCCCAGCGGACCGGACTATCTGCTGGAGCTGTGGGAAGCGGCCGCCGCCGAGGTGGAGCGGCGGCTGTGAGAAACTGCGCGGCCTGACCGGCGCCCCTGCATGAAGAATCAGAAAAAGAGCCGCGCCCGGAAGGCCTGTTTTCGGCAGGCGCGGCCCCTTACAGGATAAAAAACCTCCGCCCGGCCTTCTGAAAAGAGGACCGGGCGGAGGTTCTGCGCCGGGGATATGAGATCACGCGGTGAAGTACACGAAGTAGGTGTCGCCTTCCTGCTCTTCGCCGTTCTTGTCGGTGTACAGCTCCCAGTAAGAAACAGAGAGGTCGGTAGAGCCGGCGGGAATCTCGAAATACACGTGGTACTCCACGGTTTCGCCCTTGGACATGTAGAATTCCACGGGCATGATGCCGTCGCCGGTGATGCTTTCATCCTGGAAGGCAAAGTCCTCGTCGCCTTCGCCGCCCCACTGAGCCTGGAAGTCGTAGATGCCCATGGGCAGTTCGTCGCCGCTGGTGTTTTTGATCTTGATCACGGTGTCCAGCAGGCTGTTGCCCTCGGCGGGGGTGTAACCGTTGATTTCGTCCACCCACTGGGCCGACTCGACACTGAAATCAAAGAAGATGGTCTTTACCGTGTCGCCCAGGGCGGGGGGCGTGTCGGTGCCGCTCTTTTTGCCGGAACCGGAGCAGCTGCACAGGGCGAGGGCCAGTACAGCGGCGGCCACCAAAGCGAGAATGCGTTTCATGTGTTTTTCCTCCTGATCGTTTGCTCGTTTTTTCGTATTTGCTCAGCGGGCGGGGATCTACCGTGCCGCTTGCTTTCATAATACCATGTGAGCAATAGGTTGTATAGTCGCGGTTTGACTGTTTTTAAGGGGCGAAAACAGAAAAAACTGGCTCTTTTACACAGGGATAGGGAGTGAAGCGGATAAAAACGAAAGAAAAAGGCTCCAACCGAAGTTGGAGCCTTGGAAAAACCGCAGCCTGCGGCGAATGTGGTGAGCCATCGGGGATTCGAACCCCGGACACCCTGATTAAAAGTCAGGTGCTCTGCCAACTGAGCTAATGGCTCGCAAATGGAAGCGCTGACAGCTTTACAATTATAGCAACGGCGGCGGGGTTTGTCAACTGAAATTCGGCAAAAAAAGCCCGGCGGGCGCCAATTTAAGCGTTCCCGCCGGGGAATGGGTTTATTCACGCTGCGCTTGGGCCGCCCGGGCCTCTGCCTACGCGTCTGCCGCGCGGGGGCGCAGGCTGCCGCGCGCCGGCAGGGTGAAGCGCCCGATGATCCAGGAGGAAAGGGTGACGGACGCCAGTGAGCACAGGATGTTGAACAGCGGGATATAACTGAGCGAGAGCGCCAGCACCGTTACATCGCACACAAGGTACATGCGCCCAATGGGCTGCTTTGTGCCGTGCGCCAGCACCATGGCCAGCGCGTCGTCGCCGCCGCTGGAGCCGCCCTGGCGGATGATGAGCCCGACGCCCACCCCGACAAACAG
>ERZ857984.1909-NODE-1909-length-14576-cov-6.611666_pt1 | contig 14576 bp, 17 predicted proteins | sample MGYA00519914_ERZ857984 | MGnify/ENA primary metagenome ERZ857984 (study PRJEB31778, sample SAMEA3449417) | human gut metagenome | biome: human gut; feature: human-associated habitat; material: faeces | place: United Kingdom | collected 2010/2012 ... | reverse complement strand
CCTTAAAGTCTGAAACCCCGCATAAACACTGGCTTTTTTGATACCCGTAATCAAGAGAGGGCGAGAGTAAGCAATGCCAAAACTAATTAAAAATTTAGGTGTATACCGCTGCATCGATGTCTGCACGAAAACCGCTGCAGCCAATGGCAGCAAACCAAATTGGCGCTCCCGGTATATAGATCAAATAGGCACACTTTCCCTATATGAAAGCGAAAGAAAATTTCCTGGCACTCCTTTTTTCTCCTTTTCGAATAACATTTGGTATCTACGCAGCTACATCAGCTGCATCACAAATGACGGCCGCACCGTCATCATTACAACCCAAAATAGCCGGTACACATTTATTTTGAAGTAAGCTGCATGGGAGCTAACCTTTTTTACGGCGATCTACTGGTATAAATTATTTTATTAGCCATATACTTGAAAAAGACCTGCTGTTGTAGTATAATAACGGTAGGCAAAACGATAGAATGTCCATTTGGGCAGACGAAAACCCCCGGAGGTGCAAGCTCCGGGGGTTTTCATTTAGCTTATTGGTGTTGGGCCGCTACTCCCAAGGTTGGCTACCTGTTACTTCTTTCCATCCAACCATTTGCAAATATAGTAGGCTACTACACTCGCCACGATGGAAATGATAAACGATAGAAAAAACTCCATTTGGGCAGCACCCCCTTTCTGCACCGGTTATGGGGGCGGTAGCCTTTTAAGTATATCAAAATGTCGATTATATCTCAAGCATATCTACTCTAAAACTTCCGACTCACCTCACAGCTAAGCTATAATTTGAATAAAACTTCATTGTGAAATTTCGTCACAACGCTGAAATCATCTATAAAACGATATTTTTGTTGACTTTTTGTGTGCAGTCTGCTATTTTGATTATGTAGAATTCTACATAATCAAAATAGCAGACTCATATTAAAGACGTTTTCTATGAGTCTGAAAAAACGGGAGGAATCAAACATGAAAAGAATTAAACGGTTAGCCACGGTCGGCATCTGCGCTATCATGATGATTTCCGCAGCCATAATTCCGGCATCCGCAAATAACCATGATGATGAACCTTTTACTATGTTCCAATACGGCGTGAATTCGGCTCAAACCTCGTACAGACGAAAAGTAGATGATAGCTCCATGTATATGAAAGCTACGTATCTCGGCACTTCATATAGCGCTTATGCAATGGGAGCTAAGAGTAGTTCTGGTTCCAACCAAAACCGCTGTGACAACGGCTATATCTTCCAGATCAACGTTCAGGGCAGAGAGTACTTCCTGAATAACTGGGTAAATGAATGGGGCTACACCTATGGTGCTATCCGCTGCGGGCGCTTAAACGGCGGTGGTTATGCTAAAGGTGTGTGGAGCCCGGATTCTGTTTGATCATTATGCAAAAAAATGCGGAGCAGGTTCATTACCTGCTCTGCATTTTCAAATTAAGTCGATGTTAAAAGGAGATTATGGGCAAATGAAAAAGATTTTGGCTTTCTTTCTGATCTTTTCTCTTTTTCTTACAGGCTGCTCATCAAACGCAAGTGTAGATCAGCCATCCGAAGATTCAAACTTTTTTGAATCTTTTACGGTAAAGGATTCCGACAGCTCTGCTCCAAGCGCACCTCCTTCCCTGTCCCCGGATATTTCTGTGCCAGATGACTCCGAGTTTGAAGAAGAACTGGTAGGCCCAAATCAGAAACAAATAGTTGCTTTCGGTGACTCTGTTAAAGAAGTCAAGTTAGAATGGCAAATTTTAGACGTTAATATATCGAAAACTTTAACAGGATTTGATACGGAGGACGTTTGGCAAATGCCCAGCTTAGAATTTGAAGATGGAGAATTATTGGGAAATGAATCCTTTTTATATATCACCTTTCGTATTAAGAATGTTCGTACAATATCCATCAATGAAAATTTTCATAGTAAACGAGTCGTTATTTTGTCGAATGACCTTTCAATCGAAAATTTATACGAAATGCAAGCTTTCGATAAAAAAATGTTTGATGGACATGGTGGAAGCCAATATGAGTTTCAACCTGAAGAAGAAATTGAAACCACCATGCTGTTCGTTATTGATGATGAAGATTGTAACCTCAGCAATTTATATTACGCCCTAATTGACGTATATCCGCCAAAACTTACCACCAAATATATGGCTTTGGAATAATAAAAATCAGAAAGGAACCCGTCTATGCTAAAAGAAGAATTAAGTCGCGCCATTAAAAGCTGGCGGTTTGCTGTAAGCTTGATTTTTGTAATTTTGCTTGTATGTATCCATCAGATATTTTTCATTATTCCTCAGAGCCAGTATTTGGATTTGTTCAGCGGAGACCCCATGATGTGCCCGCACTCATTATTTAATAAATGGATAGGGTTAGATTTTGGCGGTTTTATGTCGTTAGCCTTATACTGGCTATTTCCGTTAATCGCAGCTTTTCCTTTTGCGGATTCCTATTTCTGGGACGTTCAGAAGGGTTATGCGGAAAATATTTTAGTTCGCTGTTCGCGCGCTAAATACTTACGTGCCAAGCTGCTGGCCGTTGGTATTTCTTCTGCTCTATTGGTGCTTATTCCTCTGGTTTTGGATTTATTTTTAACCGCAATGTGGATTCCCGCCATCACACCGCAACCAATTACAAATACTTTTCCAGTCACATACCTGGGAATGTGGAGCAAGATATATTACCTTCATCCGTGGCTTTACGTAGCACTCTATACCCTATTAGACACTGTTTTTATTTCTACTACCATCGTGTGCTCCGTCGCAATAGGAAAATTCTGCTCCAACAGTTTTGAAGTTCTGCTTCTTCCTTTTGTTATTTATATCGTTTCATATTTTGCGTGTATGTGGCTTAAAATCGCTCAATTTTCTCCGATGTATTTTCTTTTTCCGCATCAACCGACATGGGGCATCCGAACTTGGATTATCGTAGTTGAATGGTGTGTAATGGCTGCCATTATCTTGTGCTTTTACTTACGGGAGAAAAAACATGACGTATGCATTAAGTAGGCTACTGGCTCAAAAAAAGAAAATACTTTTTTTTATAATCTGGATTCCTGCAGCTGTTTTTTTGTTTTCTTATTTCAGGTCCAATGATGCAAAAAACGTGGGTGTTGAGCTATGCGGTTTCGATTCATATATGCTATTTCAAGATTCTTTTGTTTTTTTGGTTTCTGTGGGTTTTCCCGTACTTTTTCTCGTAACTTCTAAACCACTGTACCGAGCAAACGCAATATGTTTAATTCAACATAAAAGCCGGCACAGCATCTTTATTCGGCAATCTTTATTTGATCTCTTAATAGGGCTTGTTGCCAGTCTGTATTTTCTTCTTTGCGTCTTCGCTACCGCTCATCTTTTCTTTTCAAAAACTTATAACTGGTTCGAATACACAAGCGAATTTATGTATGAAATAGGCTTTCCTGGGCCGGAACAGTTGAATGAATACGTTGTTGCTTTTAGTATTTTTTTATTTTCTCTATTGCTTATCGTCATAGATATACGTCTTTTTGAACTTATCGATCTAACAGTTCCATTTCGTGGCAGCGCATGGATCGCCGTCCTTATTTACACGCTACTCTCTTCTTTCGACCTTACTGCCCCGTATATGCCGGGAGGCCTCATCTTCATGAGTTACCTCGATTGTAGTGAAAAAAGCTTCCCTTTCATTGGATATGGCTCTCTAATCGTTATCGTTGTATGTCTATCAATTTTATTCACATTAAAATCGACGCAAAAGACTTCTTCAGGTGAAATTTTTATGAAAAGAGGTAACAAGCTCAATACTTTCAGAGTATTGCTGCGGTATGATTTCAAGCGCGGCTATGAAATAAATCTGGGTAAAATTATTTTATGCCTTTGCGTGTTTGGAATACTCTGTATTTCTTATTATGAAAGTATCAATAGCGCGTTCATTGCCCAACATATAGAAGCCGGTATCGGATTTTTTGACCAATGGATATATCTATTTAGAGGACAATATCCCCTATCCGAAGCGCCAGATCAATTACTTTTGCCTGAACCAGGATGGTTAGCGGTGCAAACGCTTCCCTTGTTTTTGGTTCTCACCTATCCCGTTGAAAACATAAAAAGCAGTAACGGCATAAATGTTTTAGTACGATCAAAAAGCCGGATATTATGGTGGTTAAGCAAAAACGCCTGGGCGTACATAACTATAATATTGTATTACCTGGCATTGTCTGCAATTTGCGGAATTGTTGTAGCAGTAACTCATGGCTCATGGTATAGTGAAGCTGCCATTCATTATTGGATGGGTGACTCGTTCAATCTTACTTTTTCGGCCTACAACATTTGTATTTGTCTCTTTTCGCCTATAATCAGCACCCTATTACTTGCCAGTATAGAACTTCTTATTTCCTTAATTTTAACGCCTTTTTGGTCACTAATTATTATATTTGCAGTTCAGTTGATGACCGTATACTGGCAAACTCCGATATTAGTAGGCAACATCTCTATGTTCTTTAGAAACAGCCTATTTGACCCCGTCGGCATACATTTCTCTACTGAATTTATTTTGAGTTGCTTAGTTTCTATACTTTGTCTTCTGATAGGCGCTTTTTATGTAACAAAAAAGGATATGATTCAGAAAGGAATTTTGCAATGATTGAAGTGCGTAATTTTTCAAAAGAAATTAAAGGAAAACTGATTTTAGATCATGTGAACTGCTCGTTTGAACCTGGCAAAGTTTACGGCTTAATGGGCGTCAATGGATCGGGAAAAACCATGCTCATGCGAGCTATTGCCGGTTTAATTTTACCCTCTGAAGGTAGCGTTTTAATTGACGGCCATGAACTCGGGCATGATTCTTCATCTTTTCCAGATGGTACAGGAATTCTAATTGAAAATCCCTCTTTTATTGATAGTTATACTGGCTTTAAAAATCTAAAGCTCTTAGCTTCCATTCAAAAAAAAATTACCGATGAACAAATTGAAGTCGCTTTAGAGAAAGTTGGTCTCGACCCTCACGATAACAGAAAATACAGAAAATATTCTTTAGGCATGAAGCAGAAACTTGGAATTGCCGCCGCAGTTATGGAGATGCCTAAAATCGTTATTTTAGATGAGCCCTTAAATGCACTTGATGATGATGGCATACAGCGTGTTCATAAGATTATTTCTGAACTCAAAGAAAACGGCGCCACGATCATTATTGCTTGCCATGATAAAGAAGAATTGATCTCCATGACCGATATTATCTACAAAATTGAAAACGGTAAACTTGTAGGAAAAGAGGAAAATGGTAATGAAAAAAGTGAAGATTCTTTTTAGCAGTGTTATTACAATCGCCTTTTTAGTCTTTGCAATTATAAAAATTGTTTCGATAAATACTGCGTATCCCTCTCCAAAAGAAGATATACATAGCCTTGGAAAAACTTATTCTGATTCTGCACTCAATTTAACTTATAAACAAGGGAAAATCTACAGTATTGATGAATTAAACAACCAATATCAATTCGAAACTCCTTCTGGACTTTTCGATGCTTTCTCTCCAGAACTTGTTGACGGCCTGCATGTGTACTGTATTACTTTAACTGCAACCAATAAATCTGATGCCCCCATTAAAGTTCCTGCATATATTTTTAATATTGAACGAGAAGACTGGGCTAACTCAATCAACAGCGACTATTACTACTTACTGAATAATACTCAAAGTTTTTCCTTAAATATTGACCCTGGAGAAACCATAACCTTTACATTGCCCTATTTGTTGCCTCAAGAAATCTCTTCAAATTTAAATTTGGAATCGTCTGCTCTAAATTTTAAGCTGTTTTTCTCTGTTTATCCGATTAAAAGAGGCTTTATATTGTAGCTGTTTGGCAGCAGTTTTCTTAAATCTCACCTTTCGGTGATTTTATTAAAAACAGCTCCCGATTTAGCTACAGCTAATTTCTACTATTAAATTTTCAAAAAGTCCCTCAAAAAGTGCTTTTTCAGAATGCAGGATAAAGCATCACCACCAAACTGGTGGCGATGCACCTACAAACCCGCACAGTGTGCGGGTTTTTCGAGAAAAAGTTTGGTGACGAAAAATTAGTTTAGTGACGAGTACGTCACCAAACATTCAAAAAAGCATAGATTTCATGCCGCTTTTTTGATCACCAAACTCATCATTGACCTAATGATTTACTCAAATTAAAATTCTAATATTTCAAAATTCATCGCGACCGTCCACGGTGATGCTTGGGTGCACTGTTTTTGTTCTGTGCACGGTATTTTGCGGCAAAATCTGCTACGCTGCGCACTTCCTGCTCTTGCTGTGCAGCTGCATCGTCAGGGGTTTCCTGCGGTGAACGCTCCGGCTGCTCACGCTGCATATTTACACGGCGCTGCTGTTCGACCCATTCAGCATGTGCTTTCCTTTCCGCTTCACGTTGCTGCCGAATAGCTTGAAGCCGTTCACGCACGCCGATCTGTTCCGCCGATGCAGCCGGCTGCAGAAGATCCGAAGCGTGCTTAACAATCGGCAATTCTTCTCCCAGACGTTCCAAATCGGCTCGCAGCTCTGCTTGTTCCTGGCGAAGTTGCCTTATGCGTTGTAAAATGCTCTGCAGCAAGGATTTCGCTGCTTCAATCGTAGCGCAGCCAAGCTCATACAGCGCTGCAAACGCCTCTGTACGCTTCTGTAACGCGTTTTCGCGTTGTTCGGCTTGTTCCTTTCGCTTAGCCCTCTCCCACGGCTTACAGCGCTCTACAGGCGCAGTAAGCGCTCTTTCCGCATCTTCTGCTTGCTGTATTGCCCCGGAAAGCTCTTTGCTTTCGCTTTCAAGGTCTCGAATAACATCTCTATACAGTCGCAAGTGCTCACTGGCGGCATTATACAGCTCACCGTTCGCTACTTCCAAACTTCTTGTATGCTGCTCATTGAGCGCCTTGGTTTCTCGGTTGATCTCGCAGCGGTCTGATACCCGTCCTTCGCTTTCCATTTTGCGTGCTGCATAGCCCTCGTGTATGGTCGGCTCCTGCTCTACCGCCTGCCGAGCATAGCTCCTATGATCGATCTGATGCTGCCGATCCAAGCGCCGGTTACACTCTGCTGCCCATGCTGCGCGCCATTCTTCAGCCTTGCTGCGGTCATTCCAGTCATTAGCCTGTACCGTTTCCCGCTGCCACATTTTACGACCACGTGCGCCGATCTTTTGTTGCCCGGTTGTTGGGTCAATAGCCGGGATTTTCTGCCCGTTTTTATCGAGCTTATATATGCTTTTTTGCTTATCCGCCCATTTTCCATTGCGCGTAAACGCTCTGGTTGTCAGCATGATATGCGCATGCGGGTTTCCGTCTCCTTTGTCATGCAGCACCCAATCGGCACACATTCCTTCGCGAACAAAATTCTTCATGATGTATTCGCGCACGGTATCGATCTGCTCCTGCCGGGTAAATTCACACGGCAGCGCAACTTCCACTTCACGCGCAAGCTGCGCATCAGAACGGGTTTCTTTACTCTCTACTGCATCCCACAAAATGTTCCGATCAGCAGCAAATACAGCCGGGGCATTTTCCGGCAGTAACACTTCAGAGAAAACCACGCCGGGTTTATTCGAGTAGTCAAATACCTTGCCGGTTGCTAAATCCGTAAGCTTTGTGCCGGAGCGATACGCTGCACACGCAACGGCGCTGCGCCCTTTCCCTCTGCTAATAATTTTAATTGAGCAATGATAAATCGCCACGGTTTTTCCTTTCTCATATACGGCATAACGGTTTGCAAAGGCAGAGCCTTGCCCCTTGGAGAGCGCACGCAAATATGTATACTTATGTAGTAAGTGTACATATAAGTGCGCCCTTATGGGATTTACTGCGAGATAATCTTTACCATAATTATACACGTTGTTCTTGTGTTTTGTCAATAGCTATGATACAATATATAGAGTTAGTGTTTTGAATTTCACATATAGAAAGGATAGTAGCCATGCCGAGAACTAAAAGAGATTACGCAGAACGTCTTGCGGAAATTGAGCAGCGCGAAGCTGCCGCAAAAGTAAAAATCGATACAATTAGAGCCGAAAAACGCCGTCTGCAAAATAGGGAACGTGAAAAAGAACGCAAAGCACGTACCAAACGCCTGATTGAGATCGGCGCTGTGGTGGAGCACGTTCTCGGCCGTCCAATCGAGCATGGTGATCTTCCGGCACTGCAAGAAGCCGTCGAACAGCTCGAACACGCCGAAAAAAGTCCCAAGTGGCTTTCTAGAAAAATTTGGAAAGATTAAAAAATGCCCCGCAGCTGCGGGGCATTTTTTATAACTATTGGGATTTGACCTTTTATCACTCCAACAATCTGCCAATATCTCGTTTAGCATATACCACACGAGCGACTGTCACTAATTTCTTTTCTTCATCCACCCAGTAAAATATCAAAAAATTCCGCACTAAAATTTTTCGGTATTCATGCTTCAGTGAACGGATCGGTTGATACACCGGAAGTGCATACGGAAACGTGAGTACGCTTTCCGCTGCGCCCACTAACTCCACCGCCAAACGATCTGCTGCAATAGGATTTTTCAGCTCCTCACTGATATAGCGCACGATCTCAATCATATCTCTCTGGGCAACTGGCAAATACTCCAGTTTATACGACACCTTATTTCCCTCCAATAGCAGCTTTCATCGCTTTAAGTACGTCTTTAGAGGAATAACGCCGGTCTGTCAGTTCCGCCTCTCGCTCAGCTTCTTGCAGTTTGAAAAAAATTTCGCTTTCACATTGCAGATTTTCAAACGCTTCCATGCTCAAAACAACCATATCACCGTACCCGTTTTTCGTTAAAAAAACAGGCTGTGCTGTTTCATGTACCGTTTTAGAAATATCAGCAAAGTTATTTCTCAAATCTGAAACAGGTCTAATCATATTCATACTCTCAACCTCCCTATTCAAAATTTTATCATAATTACGCTAAAATTTCAATACTGCTCGCAAAATTTTGCAGCCTTAATTTTTTCTTTTTCCCGTTAAGCGTTCATACAAAGACAGTGGTCTACTCATTTCTTCTTCGAGCTGCTGCGCACGTTCTTCAGCCTGCCGGAGCTTGTCCTCTGCTTCTCGCGCAGCATTTTCAGCCTCCTGAAGCTTATCCAACGCCTCTTTTGCCGTGCTTTCGAGCTGCTCCACGCGCTTGGTACGCTCCTCAAGCAGAAGTTTCTGCTGCTCCGCACTGGCTATAGCTACCGCCTTTTCTGCCTTCCATTCTGACAACTCAGCAATACGATCCGCTTGCGCCGCCGTCTTCATCAACAACTGTTTTACTTGTTCTTCTAAAGCTTCAATTTGTCCATTCTTATCTTGCTGTATAACAGTCACGGGATTTTTTTGCCTTTTCTCGTCAAGAAAAGCAACTGCTTCTTCATCAAGAAATTGCTGCCTGCCGTCACGGATTATATGATTACCGAGTTCTTTTTTATATCGAATAACCTGTTGCCTTACCGCTTCATAAGACACCCTTTTCTGTTCTGCATAATCTTTCAGTGAAACTGTTTTCATCTGCTCTTCCCCAACTTCAAATGCAAGTGTCTTGTACAGTGCTTGTACAAGCTTGTATTATGCTTATTTTATCGCATATACGGGGATTTTTCAAGTCTTTTTTCATTACTACAAGAAGAATGCTTAAAACTTCATCATCCAAACTGTATATATTTCCGGGATGGATATTTTGTTACTGCTATTTTATATGGCATATTTCTGTCTATTTCTTTTTCTTTATCCATATATATCAGTGGATAAGGAAGTTTTATTTCAATTTCCTTTCCCGAAGCTGTAGATATAGATGATAAAATACTATCTACTCTTTCATCAGTATCCATTAGAAGCTGTTGATCCAAATAGGCAATAAAATCATCATTCTTACCTATTAAAGCCCAATCTGCAATCTGTAACTTTCCAGTTTCATTTTCTTCATTTTTAATTTTAATCGTTACTTCCATAATATACGCAAAAGGATCGGCAACGCTCTGATCCTTTCCTGATAGATCATACTTTGAAAAGTACTTCTCTTTTTCCATAACCTCATATCCTACAATTTTAACGCTATACCCTTCCGTATTTTCTTCCCACGAGCGAATATAACTTCCATTTAATCCTGCCCATTCGTTCTCAGAATAATACTCAATAATAGGCTTTTCAGCAGTAATATTCACATAAGCAATTCTCGCAGCCACTCCGGCCAGCACAAATATTAAAGTATATATTGCTATCTTTCTTTTCAATTTTGAATGGTTATTGTCGCTCATAGCCGACTACTCTCCCTTCTTCAATAAAATAAATGCTATCTGACAGTTCTTTTAATACCGAATAGTCATGACATGTTAAAACAATTAATGCGCCTCTTTCTTTTTCTTGTTGCAATATACACTTAACCATTTCCACGCCTTTGCTATCAAGAGCATTTGTGGGCTCATCAATCAATATAATATCTGGATGTTCCATAATTGCAGCCGCTATGCCCAATCGTTGCTTCATTCCTAACGAAAAGTATTTATATTTTTTCTTTCCCGCATCAGCTAATTCTACTTTTTTTAATAAGTCCTTAATTTCTTCTCCTGAAACCTTATTTTTTACAGAAGCCATATATCTTAAATTGTCATAAGCAGAATACCCATCCAAAAACGCTGGACTATCAATAAGCACCCCTATACTTTCAGGAAAGTCCATTTCTTTTTTTAATTCTCTCCCATTGATAAAGACCTTTCCTTCTGTGGGGCGTATTAACCCACTGATAATTCGCATTATCATCGTCTTTCCTGAACCATTAATACCTTTAAGCCCTGTTATCTCCCCAGATTCGAATTCCAAAGACACATGATCAAGAACTTTAACCTTTTTTATTATTTTCGTTACGTTATCAACTTTAATATTCATATTTTTCCTCTTTTTCTATACAGTTAATTAAAATTCCGCGTCAAATGCTTCATCTATGTTTATTTATAATATCCGAATTTTTCAAATACAAATAACCAACCAGCATACATATGCTGGAAATCCAGGCTATAATTATTACCTCTACCCAAGCTATTTGTCCATTCGTTACTACTTCCACACTCCTTGCAAACATACTTACATTTGGAAAAAGAAGAACACTCTGCATATATGCACTCATAAGTAAAATAGCCGTGCTTACCAAATAACTAGCTAATCTAGAGATTACCATTGATACTGTTAACTGTATCATCCCAAGGCCAATTCCTACTGGAATAAGCATAAGCAGAGTTGGCATTATATTCCATGGTGGTTCCGTTACAAAGTCATACGAATTAAAACGAAAATACGGATAATATGTTCCTATTTCAAAATTTGCTTTTGCCCCCAACATAATTGCTGTTACCGAAAAACACGTAAGAGCAATCGTAAAATACACAAACACGGAAGCCGCGATCCATATACATTTAGAAATCCACCAATATTGTATTTTATTTGATAAAATAATTATATTTTTTCCAAACCCCATCAAATCCTCATAGGGGTATTCTAACGTTAATAATAAGAGGATTAGATATATAAGAATCCATATACTTGGAAAACTAAACTTAAACATGGAATTTACTATATTATTTTTATCGATTAATTCAATTGGCAGATTACCGGCACTTGTTCCTCCAAATAAAAAGCAAAGGTAATCTCCGACCGTAATATCAGCTGTAATCGGACTCGGAGTCATTCGTAGCGCTGCATCAAAATCAAAATACGCAAATATTGCCAGAATTGAAAAAAAGGCTCCTGTAAATAAATAAAACTTCCATTTTTTTAAAATTCCATTATTCAAATCACAGCGAACTATATTAATAAACATCATCTCTCCACCCTCTAAACCACGTAATAAATAAGGTTACACCAAGCATTGTAATCAATATTATCGTTACAATAACGATGTTTCCAGATGATTCTCCTCGCATAAAGTAAAAAGGTGAAAGATCAAGAGCTATGCGATTTGAAAAAAGCGAATCAAAAAAAGCTTTTTCAAAAAACAAGAACAAATAGGGAATTATCACAACAAAAAATTTGTTTTTTATAAAAAAGGAAAGACACATCGACAAATCTGCCCACAATCCGCAAAAAAGTCCTGGAATAAGAATAAAGATTATCATAAAAGCAAACGGTTCTGAATAAAAGATATTGGCTAAATACTGTCCATAATATTGACCCGAATATAATTGTTCCAATGGGTCCGGCTTATAGGCAGGAATATAGCACGCAGTTATAATTACATTAATCAATAATGGAATAGCTGCTAAAAGGAACCCAGAAGTAAACGTAACGATATATTTTGCAAAATAATATCTCATCTGACCTTTTTTTAATGTCATTTGTCGTAAGTATCCGCTTTTACTCTCATCCGAAAGAGAAAAGCTGAAGGGCAACGTAGCTGCTAACGGTAAAATAAAATAAAATATTGTGGTAAAAAATAGATCTCCAGAAATCGAACCGATCCAAACATTATAAAGAGAAATAGCATATGCACTATTATCTTCAAAAAAATATCCATTTTCTGCACGAGGCTCTGCCGGATTGATTCCGCCAACACTTCCTCCAACCTCTAAAGATCTTGTAATTGCTACTGTTGATGTAATAAATACAAGAAATAGCATTATCGCCCAAAACGACTTTGTTTTTCGTAGTTTTTCAAATTCTATTTTCAAAATAGAGCTCAATTATTTTTTCCTCCCATCATGTTTTCAATTTGTCTAGTTCGATTCCGAATCTATGATCTGAGGATTGTGTTGTTATTTCCAAATAAAGTTCATCGAGCGGAATATCATCTATCTTTACATAGTAGCAAAGGGTCATTTGGATGGTTTCCCCTTCATCAATCGTATAATGAAAATAATTATACATACCATCAGAATGTGGATTAGCATATGCTAACGGCATACCGCTGGCTACACGCCATTCTCCTCCATTCTGTGATCTGAATTTTTCTTTACTAAATTCTTCTTTAGAAGATAAAACATATTGATCTGAAAATAATTCTGGTGGATCACTTATCAGCCTAGCATTAACATTTTCAATCGTCAATTGAACAACCATCGGCTTAAAAGAACTGTCATATGTAGAAAAATCTACCACGAATTCATCATAATTTAATCCGGTTTTTTCTATAGAATCATAAATTACTGCGCTATCCACAGTAAACACCATTTCACCTTCCCAATAAGCAAACACCTCCGTACTCATAGGCGGCTTATCTCCCTGCTTTCGATGAGGAATACCTATAACGCTGAGCTTTTCTCCCATTTTTCTTATAATTGGCGAAGAACCATCATATACGTCACCTGACCCCCACTCTTCTTGATTGGAAACCTCAGATTCAATATTTTTCTCATCGACCTCTGATTGCATAGAATCATTTTCTTTAATCACTGTAGTTTTACTCTCATATAATTCCGGCTTTAATAATATTCCCACCACAGCTACTGTTAAAAAGAATGTAATTGTTGCCATAAATATCAAAAACTTATTTTTCATTTTGCAAATACCATGTTTTATTATATATATAATACATTTTTTGTGTCCAAGAATTATATTGTGCCCAAAAATTTTTATAATTCTTGGGCACTGTTAATGATCTTGTGTAGCCGCACTTGCAGGAATAGCTAATATAGACATCAGCATCGCAATGGCACAAACGATTATTGCTAATCTTTTTGCTTTTTTCATAAAAGAGCCTCCTTGTAAAAACTGTAAGCCTACTCATCTACCTAATTTTGTACATTGGAATCACTCTTTCTTAAAATCAACAAAACGGTCTATCAGTTACAGCATCAGCATAGCATACGTTTGTATCTTTGTAAATATTTTTTGCATATTTTTTACTATTTTTTTCAATATTGTAAAAAATAATAATGCTTATTTGTCGTGATTCTTCTTTTAATGACTTCAGATATCGATAGGAAAGTAAAACTAGAGAAACTTTTCGATAACAAAAAACACGTAGCTCCAACAGTTGGAGAGTAAAAAGCAGCGTCCGCTAACGCTGCGGGAAAGATTTTTCGGGCGGAAAAATTAAAAATAACACGAAAAAATGAGCCGGTTCCATGTGTGGAACCGGCTTTTTGCATTTCAAATTGCAAATTTAGTGCTCGAATAGCGTTAAAATCGTCCACAGTGCCCCTAAAATCGATTTTTATGGCAAAAACATGAAATTACCCGTCCAAAATCAAAAATCGATTACAGACGATTTTAGAGCCGTTTACAGCTATTTCGTATTTCCACGTGTAAGGTGTCGATTTTTTGCTCATCTACACCAAAATAAGCCAAAATCATTATTTTGTCCAATTCAGGAGCGCCGGAAGCTGGGGGAGAGAGGTAAAAACGGCACAAAAGTGAGATTTTCAAGGATCTTTTGCAGATAAGGTGGTCGTGCCGACCACAAGATATAGTGTTTCATTTGCGCCCTTGTGTGAAACATTTCCCGAGCAGAATACCGAAAAAATTGAGTTGCTGTTCTCGTTTCTGGGCGCTTGCGCCCTGTTTAGCAAATTTGTGCTGAGATTCTGCAAAAACGTTTTTGAAAAAGCATTTTACGGGGGCAAAAGGTACTATCGCGCATTTGTGCGCTGCGGGGTGTGGGGCAGCAAGCCCCACC
>ERZ857984.1906-NODE-1906-length-14589-cov-3.233797_pt1 | contig 14589 bp, 11 predicted proteins | sample MGYA00519914_ERZ857984 | MGnify/ENA primary metagenome ERZ857984 (study PRJEB31778, sample SAMEA3449417) | human gut metagenome | biome: human gut; feature: human-associated habitat; material: faeces | place: United Kingdom | collected 2010/2012 ... | reverse complement strand
GCAGTCTACAATAAAATCCACAAATACTTTACGCTCTGCAACTTGATATACCATTAAATAATGCTCTGCAAAAAGCAGCTTGCGATATTTATGGGACCCGTTGACAAATGCCAAAAAACTGCCGAAACCCGCAGTGGTCCCGGCAGAATAGGAAATATGCAGATAGAAAAAGACGGCGCTTGCCATCCTTTTAAGGTTTAGAGCCATGGCAGCAAGGAGGCATTCTTCTGTCGCTGCAAGAATGCCCCTTTTTCGAATCTTTGAAATACAATGCTCTCGTTTCAAAACGGAGAAACTACCCTCAGCCCAGATTTTTCGCAGCCGCATCATGGAATAAAACGCAGGCGTTCCCACACGCTGGTGCCCTCTGTAAAACGCAGGATAACAACTGCTGGCCAAGATCCTGCGCCGAATACCGGACTTGTCAAAACACGTCGGGCGGTTGGGACAATGTACGCAGGTATTGCCCTCTGTTTGATAACAGCGCAGATACTTGCCGGTGGATTTGTTACAGTTCAGTCTGTGGTAAGTAAGGGACATTCCTTTCGGGCAAATAAATGCATCTTGCTCCAGGTCGTAAGAAAAGCCGTACCTTTCAGGAGGATTGGAGAACTGAATTGCGGGGATATGGCCAGTAATCCCCAGCAGCTCCAAACCACGATGAACAGCGCCGGTTTCATAGCCACGATCCAGCGCTATGTTTTTCATGGGAACACCAAGCTTTATTTGTCTTTCCAGATGGCGCAACACTTGAGTGCTTTCCTTCTCATTTGCGCTGTACACATCAACTCCGGTCACAATGCCGTGTTTGCAATCTACGGTTGACTCCATCAGATACCCAACACCACGTTTGTTTCCGTGGTTGATATAGCCGCTGTCAGGTTCGGTTCGGCTGGCAGTACGATGTTTCTTTACAGTTTTTACCGGTGGCTTTTTGAACCCTGGTTGCTGAGCGAGTTCTTCATCCAAACAATCCAGATAGCTTTGCATACTTTGCTCAACTTCGACTTCTACATCGACCCAGCTTTCTCGGGACACATTGGCCGGGATATAGCTTCCATCTGTAACCATCGCTTTCCCGTCTATCAGGCCACTTGTAATACACTGCTTTATAATTTCTTGAAAAACTTTTTGGAAAAGATTGCTTTCCTGCCATTTGCGAGTTCTGGTTTTGCTAAAGGTGGAGTGATCCGGAATTGCCTCATCCAGGTCAAAACCGCAGAACCAACGGTAAGCGAGATTGAGCTGCACTTCCTCCTCCAACCGACGTTCTGATTTGATGCCATACAAATAGCCCACCAGAAGCATTTTGAACATACAGACAGGATCTACAGATGGACGTCCAATAGAGGGATAGTAAGGTGCAAGTAAGTCGTATATGAACTCGAAAGATATGACCCGATCGATTTTCCGCAATAAATGGTTCTCCGGAATCATGGATTCCATATCTACGAAAACCATTGCCGTTTGCCCTTTTCGTCGTCCCATCATGTTCTATCCCTCCTAATATGGTTATTTTACCATAGAGAAGTTTCTGATGCTACTTTGTCAACATGTCCAGTATTTAGCGCACTCCAAATCCTTTTCCTTCTGGAAGAAGGGGTGACACTCGATCTGATTCACCATAGGCTTGATCTCTGCGTTCATGCAAAGGTCGGTCAGACGCTCCGGGTAGAAGTTTCGGACATGGACAAAAGCCGGAGTATGGGAAAATATCCTCACAGCCCTGATTGAGCAGGATTGGGTGGACGAAACAACGCTGATGCTGGACAGCACTACGATCAAGGTTCACCAACACGCCAGTGGGGCTAAAAAGGGGGATATCACGAGGAAACCGGGCGGAGCAGGAGAGGCTTGACCACAAAAGTCCATGCGGTAACGGATGGACTTGGGAATCCATTGCGCTTTTTGCTCTCCAGTGGGAACCGTAACGATATCTGCGTGGCGCAAGCACTGTTGGAACCTTTAAACGGCAAACTCATTCTGGCGGACAAAGGTTATGACAGCGATAAATTTGTACGCTGGTTGGAAGAACGGGGCGGAATCGCGGTGATTCCCAGCCGTATCACTGCCAAACACCCCAGGAAAACAGACTGTCACACGTACAAAGAGCGTCATCTGGTGGAAACCCTTTTCCTCAAGTTGAAAAACAACCGCCGTTTTGCCACCAGGTATGAGAAGAAAGCACTCTATTTTCACGCCGTTGTCTGCCTTGCCTGTATCCTTGTTTGGTTACTTTGATGCTTTTAAAACAGACTCTAAGCTCCTTCATTTCCTCCGAAGTAAGGGAAAAGTCAAAAATCGCCATGTTTTCTTCCATACGATCCCGATGTATGGCCTTAGGAATGGCGATAGCTCCACTTTGAATCAAAAATCGAGGAGCCACCTGCGCCGTTGTCTTTTCGTACTTCTTACCAATAGACGCAAGCTGATTGTTACCAAGCAATTCTTCACGACCTTGAACCAAAGGCGACCACGCCATAAGCTGCGTACCGTATTTTTTGAGTATTTTCCGCATTTGCTTTTGCTGAAAAAGAACATGGCTCTCGATTTGATTGACCGCAGGCATCACCTCCACAAAATTTGCCAAGTCAATAAAGCGGTCAACAGAAAAAATACTTACTCCAAGTGCTCGGATTTTTCCAGCATGATATCTCCATATGTCAGTAATGTTCTCATACTGTCTTATTGGAAGCTGCCTCGTGATCGCCTTTTTTAGAAACCCGTGTCGGGGTTCTGCAGACTTTTTTATCGGCTTGCGTCAAGCTCTTTATTCTCTCCCAATTTTGTAATTTTAGGGCATGGTATATTTTATCACCTTGCGTTTCGAAACGGCAGTTCCCTAAATCTGGACGACTAGCTCGATCTCTACCGGAATATTCCCGTTCGGGAGATTGGATGTTCCGGCCACTGTCCTTGTATGATATCCCCGTTCCGCCAGAACTTCCACCATCAGATCCGAAAACCCGTCAAAAACAAGCTCCTGATCGTAAAAATCATCCGCACAGCTGACCAGTCCGAATGCCTTTACGATGTCTTTCACGGCATCCAGGCTTCCCAGGTAATCCCGCAGCGCTCCCAAAAGAATGATGCCGCACTCCCGCGCCGCAAAATATCCATCCTGTGGGCTGAGCTCTTTTCCGATTTTTCCGCAATAGAGCGGTTTGCCCGTGATCTGGTCTTCCGGACCGTGTCCGGACAAAAAAATCAAATCCCTGTATCGGCGGAGAACAACGATCCCCTTTCTCTTTTTATATCGCACCACACATGGTTTTCCCGCTAAATCCACATTGCAGTTTATCGGCATTGTCTTCCCTCCTAACGCAGTTTTATGATCGCATCTATCGTGACCGGCGCGTTTTTGGGCAATACGTTGGTCCCCATCGCAGAGCGGGCATGCATTCCTCTTTCCCCCAGCACCTCCACCAGCAAGTCGGAAAAGCCATTGATAACAGCGGGCTGGCTGAAAAAATCCGGCGCGCTGCTCACAAGCCCAAAAATTTTTATGACACAATCGATCCGATCCAGATCACCGATTGCATCCTGTACGCATCCGAGGGCGTTCACTCCACACAGGCGAGCCGCCTGATAACCTTCCTCTGTCGTCAGTTCCGCACCGACCTTCCCCTCATAAAGCAGCGTACCATCCTCTTTTAAGGGGAGCTGCCCGGAAACGAACAGCAGATCCCCGCATCTTTTCACCGCAACATTCCCCCTGCCCTTGCGATCTCTCAGCGGAAGTTCTATTCCAAGTTCTTCCAGCCTTTTTTCTATGTTTCCCATTTTGCCTGCCTCCTTAAAATTCATTCCACTGCTCTATAAAATCCAGCAGCGTCTCCTGCCGCGTTTTCGGCTGCGCCGCCGATTTCTTTTCCGCAGCATTGGGATTTTGCAAAATCCCAATGATAACGCCGGCCGCTATTTCTTCTTCTCCCGGCTCAAGATAAGACAAATCAAAGATCAGTGTTCCCTGTTTGACCAAATAGTCCTCCAGCTTTACCATCGGGTCGGAAAGCATCAAAAGACCATTCAGCGTCTCGGCGCTTATGCCCGTCTGTTTTTCATCAACGTTCAGGATCACCCGCAGAGAAGGAGTGAATTCGCTTTGCGCCGTCTCACAGTGGATTCCCCGAATATCAGACAGTTTTGCTATGAGGCTTGCGGCCACTGCCTGCTGCTGCTCCCTCGTTTTCTCCCAATCCCTGCCGCGCCAGTTCCGAATGGCGGATATGGCTCCAAGAACACTTTCTTTTCCCGCCTTCATGGGCCTGCCCAATCCCAGTTCCTGCAGATAGCAGCTGTGCACCAGATTTCGGTTTCCGGCGATGATCGCCGCAGTCGGGCCCGCGAGCCATTTGTGTACACTGTGAACGGTCAAATCGGCCCCCAGGCGGATCAGATATCTGAAATCGGTGACATAGGCTGCGTCAACAATTACCGGCACCTGTTTTCTTTTACACGTCCGGATAAAAGTTTCCACATCCAGCAGATTCGGCGGAAAAAACTCTCCCATCACATACACCGCCGCTGCGGTCTGCGCGTCCAATTCATAGTCGAGATACTCCGCCGTGCAGTCCGTGGCCTCGCCCACCTCGACGATCTCCGCACCGGTCGTGGCCAGCAGCCGGTGGATGGGCGCGTCGCCCGCTCCTGTGACATGCCCTTTTTGCAAAACGATTTTTTTCTTTTCCCAATTTATCATGGGCAATCGCTTGATTTTTGCAATGCTGCCCTCCGTCAGGCAAGCCGCAGCCGCAACGACGATCCCCGCGGCAGTGCAATTTACAACGCATCCCGCCTGTGCACCGGTCAGCAGGGAGATCTCTTCGCTCGCTCTTTTTTGAAGTTCCCACATCTGTACGGACTGCCCCAATATCTCGCGCACGTCTTCGCTCACAGTTCGGCTGACCCTTGCCCCGCCTATGATCGTAGCGGGGCCGCGTGCATTTATCACCCGCGTCAGGCCAAAGCGCTCATAAATATTTTCCATTTCTCATCCTTCTCTTTTTCGCCATTGTTTTGTATCTGCGGACTGCTGCGCGAGCTCTATCATCTTTACGTCTGCCCATCCGTCGAAAAAGCCCGGATACGCGCACGCCACTCCTTCCATAACCTTCAAAAATGTTTCGCTTTCCGCCATATATCCCCATGCCTGCGTCTGTTTTTCAACTGCCTGCTGACAGACTGTTCTGGCTTCCTTTTCGTAAAAACCATATCCCGCATAGGGAAAAAGCTCTGCCGTTGCCCCCGCTCCGTGCATCTGCAGCCCAACAACCCGGTCGCAGGGCGAAAAACTGTAACTCGCCGCCGCCTGATCGTGCAGAGAAATTTCCACCTCTGTCAGCTTTTCCGTCTGCGCCCAGATCCTTACATAATTATTTATATAGGGCCGCTGCAGGCGGATCCTTTTTTGAAAGCAGAGCACGTCCGAAAACTCATCCTCAAGCAAAAAGCGCAGCAGATCAAATATATGTGATCCCAGACAGACCAGCGCTCCACCGCCCTGCCGGGCAAGCCCTGCCCAACTCGTAAAAAAAGGCGCCGTAGCCATAACTGCCTGACAGATGTCCGGCCGAAAATTTTTTTGTCTGAGCAGCTGTTTGAACGCAACCGTCATCGGCGCAAAACGCATGTTGTAGCCGATCATCAGCTTGCGGCCCGATCTGTCCAGCGCATTTTTGATCGTCTCGCACTCATGCAGATCCATCGCCATCGGCTTTTCGCAGAAAACATCCTTGCCGGCATCAAGGCCCGCCACGATTAAATCCGCGTGTGTATCGTGCCGCGTACAGATATAAACTGCGTCTATCCTCCGGTCCAGAAAAATATCCTCAACGGATTGACAGCATACCGATCCCGTTTTTTCTGCAAACTGCCGTGCCGCGCCCGGTTCGATATCAAACGCCTTTTTCAGCTGCAGCCCTTCTGTTTCCGCAATACATGCGGCATGAAGCTTTGCGATCTCCCCGCAGCCGATCATTCCAATTGATTTCATACGCGCTCCTTTGCTATTTTGCTTGCGCCAGGCAGCGCCGAAGCTCCTGCAGGACAGGCAAACAGGCCATGTCGTAATTGTAAAAGTTGATTCCATAAGGCTGACCCGCAAGAGCCTGCTCCCAGTATTCACAGAGCTGCTTTTTCTGCGTAAGTTCCGGCGGCAGCATGCGGATACCAAGAATCAGCCTTTTGTCAAAAGGCACGGCGCGCCTTGCCAAGCGATAAAAATGCGCCGCCTGATCCGGGTGCGCGGGATAGGCGGCAACCCAGCCGTTTAAGGCGCGGCCAAGTCTGCTCAATCGCGCGGCATCCGTCTCTCCGGGTCCCAAATGCATCCAGTTTACCGCGTAAATAGGGGTCGGGCAGCGGCTGAGGCACACGGTCTGCTTTATCTGTTCGAAAAGATCCGCGCACCAATCGATTCGCAGCTCCATCAGCTGTGTCACCTCTGGGCTTTTAAGCAGATCTGCGCTCTCCTGCGTGCGCCCCTCACAAAGTGCCTTTACCGCCCGCCTTATCAGCCAGCTTGCGCGATCCATGTCTAGGCCAGCTGCCTGCGCGCGCGCCGTACAGCTGGCGCAAAAGCACAGTTCAAGAAGAAGATCCAGCATTTCTTTTTGCGGGAGCGGAAGGCCGACGACCTCATGCTCATCACCGTGCAAAAAACCCATAAAATCAAAGGACTCCAGTTCGATTCCCTGCAGAGGATATCGGTTCGCGAGCTCTTCGATCAGCTTTTTCAGGTAAAAACGCACCGTTTCATCCGCAGGACAAAGGGCGTGCGCATAGCGCTCGCCGAACGCGTTCACTGTGCAGCAATCCGGATGTTGACCTCCCAGGTAGCTGTTGTGAAGCCCTACCACCCATGCGCGCGCCTGCAAACCGTGTCTTTGGGCCTGCCGGATGATTTCGCCAAACAGGTCCATGCCCTGTGCCGCAGCCTCCTGAAGCGCTGTTCCCATCCGAGGTTTCAGCACGCCGTAAGCATCCATATCGGTGCTGAAATATATCATTCCCTCCGGGTGATAAAAAACCTTCTTTTTCGGGTTGTGCGGAAGAAAAAATTTCCCGCCGTGATAGGCAACCGCCACCGAGACGCATTTTATGCCCAAGTCCGCAATATATTCAAGTGTTTTGTCCACGCCTCCATCCCACAGATCCCATGGATATACATACAGCGATGTAATCATTTCGCATCTCTCTCCCGTCTCAGCCACCGCCCCGCAAAAATTCCCGTCACTTTTCCATCGCGCACCGCTATTTTTCCGTTTACCACTACAAGCACAACTCCCGTCGGAGCGCAGCGCGGACATTCGTATGTCGCTGTATCGCAAATCGTTTCCGGGTCAAAAAGCACCAGATCCGCGAATTTTCCCTTTTGAATTACCCCTCTGTCTGTGAATCCAAACCGATTGCAGGGAACGAGGGTGATCCTGTTAATCATCTTTTCAAGCGGGAATCCGTACTCACGGCAAAAACGAAGCAGCCTTGGGAACGTACCAAACGCTCGCGGATGAGGATGCAAGCCCACGGGAATACCATCCGAACCGATCATATAATTGGGGCGCTCAAGCAGACTCAGCATGTCCAGCTCCAACTGCCGCACTGTCTCCGCACGGACGCGTTGAAAATCTCCGCAAATTCCGATCTCCAGTTTTTCTTCCCACAGAAGCTCACACACCATTTCGGCAACCGTCTGATTCCGCTTTTGCGCGACCTCTTCGAAGGTCTGTCCGGCATATTCCGTATGATACCGCAAATGTGTAAACCTCTGTTCGCGAATCACCTCGCTTTTCTCCACATACGGCAGGATGCGTTCTCTTTGGCCTTTGTCCGCCAGCCGGCGCAGCGTTGCTTCCCATCCTCCTTCCACCGCCCATCCGGGCAGAGCGGCAACCAAATATCCCGCTCCCGTCGGATACGGATACAGCTCGAGGGAGATGTCCACACCCCTGGCTTCCGCATCGTCGATGTCCTTCATCAGCTCCTGCACCTTACCGGCATTTTTGGGCCACGTGCGGTAATGGGAGAAATGTAGCGGCGCCCCGGATTCTTCTGCGATACGAATTGCTTCTCCTGTCGGGTCAAACCATGCCTTTTTGAAAACACTGCGCAAATGTGTGACATACGGCACACCGTATTCCGCAAGAACACGAGCCAGCTCAATAAGCTCCTGCGTGTCGGCATAACTGCCCGGAAAATAGCTCAAGCCCGTCGACATGCCGACAGCTCCTTCTTCGATCCCCTGCGCAAGAAGCCTTTGCGCCTTCTCCAGCATCTGCTTTGTCAATACACAGTCCTTAAATCCTGCGATCTCAAGCCTCAAGGCGCCATGCGGGATCAGATATGCCGTGTTTACCGCAGCTTTCCCATCAAAATTGCTCATATATGACCACACCGAGGACCATGTGTGCGGGATGTCCGGATTGCCGTTGAGTCCCGCAATATACTTCACATAATCCTCAAGCCTGTCCCCGCTCAAAGGCGCGTAAGAGAGCCCATCCTGCCCCAAAATTTCCGTAGTGACTCCCTGACAAAGTCCATTGGCATGCTGCCGGTCATACAGAAGCATCAGGTCGGAATGGACATGCGTATCTACAAAGCCCGGTGCCAGTGCCAGGCCCTTCGCGTCGATTCTCTCCCTCGCCTCATACGCTGAACAATTCCCAATTTCCTCTATCCGGTCCTTGCAAATCGCCATGTCTGCTTTATAGGGCGGATTGGAACAACCATCATAAATTCGCGCATTTGTAATGACTATATCGGCTTTTTTCATATACGAACCTCTTTTCTGCGATAGAAAGCTGTTTGGCGAGAGAATCTCTCTCGCCAAACAGCAGCTGGAAAATCACTCCACGGCATGGAGCTGATTGAATTTTTCCGCCATATCCTTCGCAAACTCCTCAGGCGTTACCTGCCCCAGCGCAAGTGATTGGATTCCGGGGCAGAAATACAGCTTCCTGAATTCTTCATATTTTGGAGCGAAAGGCCTGTTATGGCCGATTTCGATCGAGTCGACAAAGGGTTTGATATACGTGGTGTTGGCATAATCCAGTTCCAGGAAATCCTTGGTCCATCCCACAACGCCGGTAGCAATCATATACCGGTTGAAGTAATCCTTATCGTTCGCCGTGCAGAAGAATTCCAAAAAGCGGCCGGCGATCTCCTTGTGCTCGCTCTGCTGGGAAATGTTCAGCGTACCGGGATATCCCATTGTAGCCAGCGTTCCATTCGGTCCGGCAGGGCTGATCGCCGTGGCCCATTTTCCCTCCAGCTCTGGATTGCCTTCCAAAATGCTGTTCACTACCCACATGCCGTTGAACATCATTGCCGCGTCGCCCGAGACAAATGCGTTTTTGCACGCCTCCCAGTCCATGCCTGTTATCTCCTGCGGAACGATCTGATACGTATGGATCAAATCGTAATAAAACTGTGCCGCCGTTATACCGTTTTCGTCATCGAGGGTCGACGTCCAGATTCCATCCTCAAATTTTTCGATTGTGTTATCGGCCTGCCAAAGGAAAGGAAGGAAGAAATCGTCCGGTTCCCAACCGGCACACGGAAATACCAGTCCGCTCGTGCCATTTTGGGATAGCTTTTCTCCGTATTCAACCAATTCCTCCCAAGTTGTAGGCGGGCTGTTCGGGTCTAAACCCGCTTCTTCAAACAGATCGGTTCTGTAAAAAAGCGCCCATGTGCTGCCATCCCAGGGGATTCCGTAAACATGATCGTCCCCTTCTTTGCGAACTGCATCGAAGCCCGAATCAAAAAACGAATCAAGCAGTTCCTCAGACACATATTCGTCGACCGGCGCCAACGCTCCCATCTCGATAAATTCCACCGGCCAGGTCCCGCCCATCATCACAATGTCGGGTGCGACGCCCGCGACCAGTGAATTCATATAAGTGGAGTGCGCTTCTCCCCAGCCTACGTCCATTATATTTACTTTCACCCCAGGGTTTTCTTCTTCAAACGCCCGAGCCACTTCATCCAGTACTTCCAGCTGCGCCGGAGACGTTCCTCCCGCATGCTGGAACGTAATTTCCACCGGTTCCTCCAATGTATCAGAAGGCTCCAATGCAACGCTTTCCGATCCACCTAACGTTTGTGGAGTCGCCGCCTGTTGGCTACAGCCCATTCCTAGGCAGGCCATCAGCAAAACAATACACAACATCACTACCATTGTTTTTCGTATGCTTTTCAATTTTCTTCCTCCATTTGCAAAAAATTTTTATATTCGTAGACGATTCGATTGCAAACCCAATCGTCAACCTTTCACCGCGCCCATCGTCATCCCCGCAATTAAATATTTTTGGAAATAGACAAACAAAATAACCACAGGAATTGTAACAATCGTTGTCCCCGCCATCAATTGTCCCCACAACACCTCTCGATAGCCGATCATCATATTGATCCCCACCGGCAGCGTGCGCATCGTGTCCGTCCGGGTAAGCGTCAGCGCAAACATAAATTCCTGCCATGACAAAACAAAGGAATACAGTCCCACCGCAGCAATACTGGGCGCTGAAAGCGGCATGACGACTCTCATAAGCGCTCCAATCGGAGAACATCCGTCAATCATCGCACTCTCCTCCAGTTCAAGCGGAAAGTCGTCAAAATAGGCTTTCAGCATCCACGTGGCAAAGGGAACTGAAAAGGTGCAATAGGCAATGATTAACGATAAATAGGTGTTGACGATCTGCAGTTTGATAAAAATCGTAAATATCGGTATAATCAACAGCACTAGCGGGAACATCTGCGATACCAACAAAAGCCGGAGAATCATTTTTCGGCCCCGGAACTTAAAACGGGAAACTCCATAGGCAAAAAACGTTGAAACTAACAGGGTCACTACGGTCGTGGCCGCCGATACGATCAAGCTGTTTAAAAAGTATCGAAAAAATCCTGTTTTGGTCGCAAGCTCTATATAGTGCGACGATGTTGGCCTTGTTGGTATCCAAACAGGCTCCGCAGTAAAGATGTCCTGAATGGGCTTCAAAGAGGTGGAAACCATCCACAAGAATGGGAAAATCAATACAAAAGTGATGAGGCTCAAAAGCAAATACAGAAAAATTTGCTTAAAAATCCGCTGTTTTTTACTTAGTAGCATTTTTTCTCCTCACTGTTTACGAAGGTATATCACGACAAAAACACTCATCATCAAAAGCCCAACCACTCCGATCGCTGCTGCGTAGTTCATGTCAAAGAAATTGAACGCCGTCAGATAACTGTACAGGGGGACCAGTTGAGAGGAGTTGGCCGGCCCGCCTTTCGTCATTACATACACAAGGTCGAACTGGTTAAATGTCCAGATGATTTCCAGCAAAACCGCCATCGTCCCAACCTGCTTAAGCGAGGGCAGCGTCACATACCGAAAGCGCTGCAACACATTTGCTCCGCTGATCGCCGCCGCTTCATACAGTTCATAGGGAATCCCCTGAAGCGCCGCCAACAAAACAATGGTAATAAAAGGCAATCCCTTCCAAATGGCCGTTATAATGACGGAGAGCAGCGCATAGCGCGGCTGCCCCAACCAGTCAATCGGTTCCTTCAACCACCCAATCCATTCAAAAAAGTAATTGAATATCCCATACTGATAGGAATAAATCCATTTCCATGTCAGGCCAGCTGCGATATTGGGGATCACCCACGGGATTAGAACTAGGCTGCGGTAAATGGCTCTTCCCCTGAAATTTTCATTCAGCATCAACGCGATGATCAATCCGCCTATGAACTGAAAGCTCACCACAAATATCGTCCAGAGAATTGTATTGAAGAACGCCCTCACGAAAATGTCGTCTTTGAAAAGCGCGATATAGTTCTGCAATCCTACAAATTGAGCAGGCTCTGCCGCCCCCATTTTTTCACGAAAAAAGCTGGATACAATGCCACGCCCCAGAGGATAAAGAAGCAAAACCACAATCAGGATCAAACCGGGCAGCATCAATAAATAGGGCAGTATTTTCTTGTGCAGACGACCCGATAAAAGTTTACGGTCAATCATCTCTTCTGCGCCTCCTCCGACATATAGTCATACATACTATGGACACGAAGCCTTTCCTCCAGCATCTCCCGCGTCATCCCGCCGGGCAGCGCTCGTTTCGGCAAAATCACTCGAACGGGATCTTCCTCACAGGAAATATCAAAAAAATTATCGCTGAATTCCTGCAAACATCCCGGCAGATCCAAAAACACAGCGCGCGCATAGCTTTGCGCTTTCAACACGATTTCAAAACTGTCGGCCCGCTGGCAAATATGTTTTCTAATATGCGGCTGCTTCCATCTGAAATCCTTGTCCGGCAAAAACAGATATGTATTTTTCGAAACGACCTTCTCATCTCTGTCGCGTAGGCAATACTCTAAAAACGTCGTCTGCTGCAACGTTTCATCCTCGCAGATGCGCCGTATATCGATGGCGCCAAACCACTTTCTGTGCAAAGACGGCACAATCACGCAGTTATACCCCTGCGAGAGCAGAGAAAAATCATTTTTGCGCAGTCGCCAGTACACTCGCCCTTTAAAACAGTTTCTTGTATCGTTGACCACACAGAACCGAAGCATCTGATTTTTCTCATCGGCACTCACCAAAATGTCCTTGTAAAACCTTCTTGCATAATAGTGAAGCGCTTTTCTGTTCCCCGCATAGTCGATTCCCGACCAGGACACTACCGGGCAACAGTCGTTGAGCTGCCAATACAACACACCCATGCACTTGTCGTGCTGGCTGCGCCAAAATCGCACTGCGTATTCCACGGCTCTGGCCTGCAGCAACTGAGAAAAGTAAACCATCGCCTCAAGGTTGTTGGGGATGGGAAAAGCCTCCGCCATGTATTCTTTGATGACATCACTTGCCTCCGGGTTGATTTGAAGCATTTTGATGATTGGAGAATTTAGACGTCTATCTTGAGGGAAGGTTATGCGTCTCAGCTGCTCCATTGTCGGAAAGGACTCGAATCCAAACTCGGAAACAAATCTTGTTTCATGTTCCCGATAAGTTGCAATTGGCTGTCTGTCATGCCATACGCCCCAATAATGCGTATCCCCTTTCCTGCCCGAGTTTGGGTCGTCGAAATCCCCCGTCGAGGAAGGCGAAGAATGCCAGTAGGGCGTCACACCGTCCTCCTGCTCTACAATTTCCTTGATCGCCTGCGCCATACGCAAATAGTCCGCCCGTATCTTGGACTTTTTCGCGACGCCTTTTTCGTTTATTTTCCATTCAACCTCGTTGTTTCCGCACCAAAGCATAAGGGCCGGATGATGCCGCAGACGGCGCACGTTTTCCCGTATTTCCGCTTGAATGTTTTTTTGGAACGTTTCATCAAACTTGTAAAATGCACACGCCAACATCAGATCCTGCCATACCAGCAGACCGTGTCGGTCGCACAGCTCGTAAAAAAAGTCCTCCGGATAATATCCTCCGCCCCACACCCTAATGCAATTAAAATTGCCATAAACGCATTGTTCAATCAATTTTTTTATCCTACTTCTCCCAACTCTCGCTGCAAAACTGTCCTGCGGGACATAATCCGCCCCCCGGACAAAAATAGGGACGCCATTGATCTCAATTTGAAACTTGTTTCCATAGTCATCCGCATCCTGGTTCAAGCGCACCGTGCGCAGGCCAAGCTGCATCGTGCGCCGGCAGAGTATTTCACCGCGCTGTTTCAGCACGATATCCACCCGATACAACGGCTGTTCACCATATCCGCGCGGCCACCAAAGACAGGGGTTCTCAATTGTTATGATCGTTCGCGCGCTCTCTTCCTCCGCTTTGCCCGCTATGGTCCCATCCGGGTGATATACGCACCATTCCAGTTCGCTCCCGGACGGTATCTCCCCGGCTTCAAGCCGAAGATCCACTCTGTCGCGCCCGTGCATCTGCACGATTCGCACATCGTCCAATCCCGCATAATACCTGTCAGCCAAGTAAACTTTACGCCAAATCCCCATATCCGGCAATTTGTAGTTCCAATCCCAGCCAAACATATAGCTCGCTTTTCTAATGTGCTGAAACCCCGCAATCGCTTCCTTCATCCCCCACAGGGGAAGGTTTCCTTCTTTTTCGGCCAGCGCATAAACAGCCGATTGAAGCTTTATTTCCAAGATGTTTTCTCCGGGTTTCAGATGGGCTTTCACATCATAGGTGAAACGCCGGTGCATATTGTTCACGGTCCCCACAAACACGTTATTTAAACAAACGGTTGCGAGCGTATCTATTCCCTCAAAGCACAATTTTGAAAACTCGGAAAGCTCCTTTTCAGAAAGCGTAAATCGGCACAGATATTGGTAATCATATGTAAGCGCTTGTTGTGCGGAAGAGATCCGAACTCGGAAAAAAGGATTTTTGATTTGTTTTATGCGAAGAAGATCCATCGTTACCGATCCCGGCACCTTCGCCTCTTGCCATTCCGACTGGTCTGCCCTTTTGAACACCCAATTCTTTGACAGTGTTTTTTTTCCCATTCGTATGACCATTCCTCACTATATAATCTTAGATTTACTCTTGAATACTCCCGTTTTCACAGGATTTCATAAAGTTCATACAGAGCAAATGCAGGCAGGAACCACATCAAGTGCAAGTTCCGGCGAAAA
>ERZ857984.1898-NODE-1898-length-14640-cov-6.247240_pt1 | contig 14640 bp, 13 predicted proteins | sample MGYA00519914_ERZ857984 | MGnify/ENA primary metagenome ERZ857984 (study PRJEB31778, sample SAMEA3449417) | human gut metagenome | biome: human gut; feature: human-associated habitat; material: faeces | place: United Kingdom | collected 2010/2012 ... | reverse complement strand
CGGGACGGGCAGCGGCGGGAACGACGTTTCGTAGGATTCCTCTTCGGAACCGCCGCCCGACACCTCGCTCTCCCGCAGTCCGCAGCTATTTAAGAACAACAACAGCAATAATACAATTGCCGCGAGTCGTTTCATAACATATCACCTTTCGAATTTTTAATGGATATATGCGCTGCTTGAGATTCCCGTGCCAAGCAGAAATACCGCCGAATCAGTCCAATTCTGTCCTTTGTCCTGATAATATTCATTGGTACGTTGAAATGCTGTATAAGTTGCATAATCATTCTGCCCCAAATCATCTAATTCTGGAGAACCATAATACGGCAGACCGTCCGAATGCTCTTTGTTCAGATAATTCATAAATGTGTATTCATAGCAATGCGCATTATTGATTTCCACCTCTACATTAAAGCCTACGGCCGTTTGTGCGCCCAATATTTTAAATTGCTTGAGAAACGTCGTTTCCTTCACATTTGTTCCTCCGGAAGTGGCAGTTGAGCAAGCCGCTAAAAATACCAATTGACAATAATCAAAATAGTGATCCGGAAGCGTTTCAAGCTGTTCGCTTGTCAACTGCATTTGGGGATCATCCCCGCTTACGGATATACTGAGCGGACTGCCGTGCGTATAAACAGTCACAACCTTTGAATGGCGCATCAATTCAACGAGCGGCCTGTAATATACCGTGCCCGGTCTTGTGTTATAGTCTTTATATCCAATGTCAAAAACGGTATGGTTATTTGGTGTTCCTCCTAAAAGTACACAGTTTACGGCCAATTCCTCATATCCATCAACACCGCGCGATTGCAGCATTTCCTGCATTTGGCCTGTTTTACCATGTCCGGACAGATTGTCATGCGGAATGTAAAAATATCGGCCGCCCAAATTGTATATATTTGAATCGGGAATATTATCGGGGATAACACTTCCGGCCGGAGTTGTTACAGTTACCCAAAACTCCGATGTTAATCCGGAGGGGATATGCTCTGCAACAACTTTGGCTTTGCCTGCAAAATTGCCGATGATAATCCCTTGAACGTTATTTATACGGACAATATATTCTCCATCCGCATTTTTTGTATCGGAAGTATACCTGAATGTTGATGGGTTTGTAAAATAAAAACCGGTTCTGTCCTCATCCTGATATTTGGGTGTGATCTCCGGACTTGCCGATTCGCCGGAAGTAATATTGATATTTGAAACTGTAAAGCTTCTCATTTCGTTCATTGCGCTCTCTTGAATCGCTAACCATTTGTATCTATTTTTTTCATCAAATTCATCTGTCGTAACAGAATTGCTTTCTCCATAGAGATATCTGCCCGTATAGCTTTTAATTATAATTCCTCCATTATCAGCGCCTTCTATCGTCCAAAAACAGCGTTCGGGTATATCGTTAGAGCTGGCGGATATTAAGCTGACAGAACTTCCCGACGAACTTGTACTTGCCGCGAGATATTTTGTCGGCGCATTCGAGGGCTGCAAAGTGTACTTTCCGTTGATATATGTTATCTTCCATAAAACGCTTGAGCCCAGGGTTGAAAGTTTCCCGGTGCCAACAAAATTGCTGGTGTTCCGCAAATATTTTGAACTGTTATAACTATTCAAATAATATTCGCCCGTCGTTAATTTTGCTTCTGTAGTAGAAACTCTTTTTCCGTTTGCATCATAGATTTCCCACCATTGATTGCTCGAATTGGAATATGTCTGCACAAATACGTTCCCCATTGAAGTTGCCGTTTTGCCCGTACTGCTGCCATTCTCCGAACCATACGCAGTAAGCGCAAGTGACGGATTGCTGCGAGGCACAATCTTAAATTGTGTTGCAGATCTTGGCAAAATCAGCCATTCCTGTGCAATCGGATCAACATTGCGGTAAATCTGCACGTTGTTGTTATTTTCCACTCGGCCATTGGTTTTATAAATATCAAGCACACGGGTTTTTCCTCCAACTTGCGCGCGAAGAATATATCCGTTGCCGGTTGATGATTTTTCCAATTTGAAATCTTGTGAAACGGTGCTGTTTGCACCCCATTGAATCACGTTGTTGTTATCTGCATCCGTACCACCGGAAACATCCAAATATCTTTTGCTGGAATAATTTTTAAACGAATAAATTTCGCCCACTTTCAACCCGTCCGGCAACGTATAGCCATAAGCGACTGTAAAAGCCGGGCGTTCAGATGCTGTAGGATACTCCATTGATCTGAGCACATTATAATCAGGATTTGTCATACTTTCGCTTGAATAACGGATCATAAATCCGTGATTTGTGCCATATTCTGCGCTTGAATAAAGTTCTTCCACCTGTGATTGACTGAAATCAAAAGTTACATTTGACGTATTAAATGCGCAAGAATCAATATACGATGCCACATTAGTCGGTTTGTTTGCATAAGTTATCGTGGATGGAGACCAACTGCTGCTCACCCTATGTATTTGCATCGTTCTGCCGCTGGTTGTATTTGCCCCATGTTTGATAACAAGCGTTGCGGAAAGCGGAATGACTTCATCCGGAATGTGCGGGAGTTTGGAAATTTTGATATACGCACGATTCAGCTTCCCATTTTTTATTCCAACCGTTAAATTCCCTTCGCCAGAATGATTAAGGCTATCCGCTTGCGTTACATAAGTATCCACAATATTGCATTCGTATTCGCTGGAAGTTATAGTGGGATCAAGGACAACCGGATAAGCACGATTGGCATCGTATAACCATTCCTTATCAGGCGAATACGTAATGATGCATTCGCTTCCATTTTGCTGAACATCAACATCTACTGCGTATGAAATATTATCGTTTGCATCATATAAATACGGAATGCCGATCTTATATACCATTGCACCGTTCCGATTTGTCAGTTCAACACTGCCATCATAAAGTTTATGTGCAAACAGATCTCCGATGTTTAGTTTCATCTCATAATCAGAAACGGCATAACTATCGGATATGATAATATCTTCCTTGATTTGGTGCTGTGAAACCGAATAGCGCAGCGAGACCCCGGCGCTCTGCCCGGCTGTCTGCGCAATATTGGCATATTCAGCTACGCTGATACGGTTGGCGGCTGCGAAGGAGCCGCTGTCGGATATGGGTCTGCCTGCAAAGGACTGCGCCGCTTCGGCTTCCGCCGACGTCAGGATCAAAGCGGCAGGCGTGCGGGCAAGCAGTCTGGGCGCACCCAGGGCTGCGCTTTTGGCTGTGCCCTCTGCGACGGAAAGCTCCGGCTTCACGGCCGTTGTCCACGAGATCGGATATGTACCGTTGCTCATCGTTACGGTCTGTGCAGTTTGGGTGGCTTGGGACTGCGTTGTACCGTTTGCCGCAGCAGACAGAGCCGGTGCAGCGTAGGACTTGGCAAACGAGACGGCAAAGCTGCCGCTCTGCGCTTCGTAGCGGGTGGAAGCGGCATTCAGCGTAAGAGCGACGTCGTTGTCCTGCCATGTGCCGGTAGAGGAATCGTAGTAATGGACGGGTTCCGCATAGGTCACGGCGCGGTAGGTCCCGTCCGAGCACAGGAAGTGCTTCTCATACTCCCCGCGTTTTGTTATATCTTCTTCGACGATGTAGATTTCGTCAGCAGCTCCATCTGTTTCTTCCGCTGTGCCCAGCACAGGCAGACCGCTTGTCGGTATAAGTGCCGTCAGCATAGCAAGACACAGCAGCAATGACAGCAGCCGTGTGTTCCTCTTTCTTCCTCTCATTTCGTTTCACTCCTTTTATTTTGTTATTCTATATATATATTCATCCTCCGATATTGTTCCAGAGTAAATATGGGCAATCCGAACGATTTTCGTCATATATTATTTAATTTGTTTTTGCTATTTTCATAATAGCAAACGTCATGGGGTTTGTCAATATGTTTTGGAAATGTTTCGGGAAAATGGTATGTATTCTGCCGATCCGCACGTTTTGACAATGAAAATCCCCCAAAGCTTTTTGCCGAGTGTGTATAATAAGGCAGTATCCGAAAAACACACAGAACCGGCATTGCAGGGTAGAAATAAGGGTACGGATCGAAAGATCCGTACCCTTGTTCTGTATATGCTATTAAAACTGCAATCGGCACATTGGTTTTTCTGATTTGATCATCAAGTTTTCAAAAGCAAAAAATCAGGGTAACATTCATCTACAGCGTCGGTATAGCGCCCTTCGTGCCGCAGCTTGTTCTGAAACCATATGACAGCGCTCTTAAATTCCAGAAGGGAATGACATCGACAAACACAATGCCGTCGGGAATGCGGAGCTGACCGCATATAAATCCTTCTGTGTCCTGTTCTCACGGTTGAGAATAAAGCCGTCACACAGAAGTTTATGTATCGCCACCGTGCCAGAGATGTTATGAAGCCGCAAAAGGATACCGTCTACTTCGCCGGGAGTGATACCGTCCTTGGCGTAGTGGTTATATAAATACTGCCGCAGATCATCGACGAGCGAGACTTCCGTGCGCTCCCGGTGGATCTGCTCCCCTGCAAGGTGGGTATATCCATCATCCTTGAACAGCTCCATGATGGACAGCTCCAAGGCGCGTTCGTTAAAGTTTGCCATTGTGATCATCTTCTTTTTGCTGAATCTATAATTAGTTCAAAACAACCTCAAACGATTTGAAGCCTACTCTTTTCATTCTTATGTGATGAGGTAATAAGAATTCATATTCCGGCAGGTATGGATTCACTTCACTAATGTAAGTGCCATTTACTCCTTTTGGGATTTTGATTTCCACTGCAATTCGATTTCTTTTAATTTCGTCCATACTGTAATATTTCTTCAACAATGTAGTGCTTAAAAAAGCCGGATATACAGTTTCCTTATGACAATACGTTTTCCAAAGAAGCCAACACCATTCTTTTATACTGATAAAACGGTAAGCCATGATCGATTCTTTAATCGTTCTGCTTTTTAGAAACAACTGTAAGCCTTGTATGTCATAGTCCTGCTGGATATCTTCTATTCCTTTTCTTAGATATTCATTCATTACACGGTATAAACCGCCTTTATATTCGGTAAGGGCTTGTATATTAGTATGTTTAACATCTGTTTCGAGAAGTTCTGTTTTGCTGTATACAGAATTAACCCATTTTTCTACGTCGCTTGGAGTTTCAAATCTTTTGTAAGTATTCAATTTTTTCTCCTTTGATATAGAATTCTCTATGTCTCTGTTCGTTGCCAAGACAGATATATCCTTCATTCTTGAACAGTTCCATAATGGACAGCTTTAAAGCGTGTTCGTTAAAGTTTGCCATTGTGGTCACCTTCTTTTTTATTTTAAAATGCTTGCCATTTAGGTCCTCCTTTTTCCTGAGACGGTCCTTTTATTTTTTCAATGAAATCGTTTCTTTTCTTTTCCCAGCGTATCTCATCAATTTTTTTCCCTGTCCGATCTGCAAGGATATGAATCAGTTCTCCAAGTCTTTTTTTCAGAAACTCATCCTCATCATCAAGCTTAAGTCCAATTTTATTTGGATTGACTGCTCCTTCTATTTCCGGATAGCTAAAGCCCGGAAGTAATATTGAAGTATAGTCGCTTTTCAATACCCATGCAGCTCCCATTTCATTTAAGCATGCAGTACTGTTATAATAATTCTGCGAAAGCATAAAGATAACATAGATATCATAATCTCTGAACAGACTTGCCAAATAATCATATATATCTTCATTCAATGGAATGCCGTAATCTGAAATAGACGAGCAAAACAGTTCCTCACTTGTTAGTCCCATATCAGCTAATAAATCAACAAATTTTGAAATTGTTTCTACATCTTTTGAAGAATGACTGATAAAAATTTTGGCCTTTCTCATACTATTTTCATCTCCTTGGACTAACTGCAATCTATCTAAATCTGGATAATATTTATTTATATTTTTTCTGATAACCGTCAAAGCCCCTTTTAATTCATTAAAATACTTGCGTTCATTACCATTGCGGCCATTGAATTTATGAATTATTCCTGTGGCATTTATAATCTTCCAGACAAAAGTATCGTGAGTTCTATCATAGATATCCTGAAGCTCATATAAGATTGCTTGTTTCCACTCAATAAACTCAGGCACATCGTAAATAAATTCTCCTTCTGCTGGCACAAATTTTCTAAATTTAGCTTCAATTTCAGGAATGACTTCTATCAAAGCTACTAAATCTTTCTTCATCAACTTTTATCTCCTTCTCAAGTGTAAATGATAATTTATCCGCTTAACAACTGAGCCAACGTCATTGATTGCAGTTCTGCAAGCAGGGCAAGTTCCTTTGTATTTAAGGTTATTTGCTCGATGATTGCTGCAACAGCTTTTCTATGAACTCGGATAGAGGAGTGCTCCACCAATGGAATGATGTGTTCCTCAGTCTGTAAAGTGATATTATTATGTACTTCACCGGATTTAACCCAAGAAATCGTTCCGCTGTCCCAATATTCATTATTGGTACGGGATGGAGCGAAACCGGATTTTGTTTCAATACAAAACTCGGACACGGTTTGAACCTTAAAACCCTCCGTTATCTTGACCGTATGATCCGGAATGATTTTCGTAATATCATCCATCGTGCAACCAAGAGCAATACCACGGTTCAATTTCCCAATGGTGTAAAAGCTGATTCCCGCCGCCTGTTCCAGATCTTTTTTCTTCACGTCTTTATTTATCAGCAGTTTTCATAGCCTTTTATAGCTGATCGCCATAGCATATAACTTCCCGATAAACAATAAAATCCATAATGTGATGCCTTATTATAACATTTTTTTACGAATTATTCAACCGATATCTATGCGTTCGCTGTATTTAAGAAAGTTAATTATATTTTTCGTATCGAAAGTGTGCCTGCCATAACCAGCGAGCTTATTTTTTTGACTTTTTTCAGAATTACCATCCCCAAACACACTCTCCCAGTGGGAACAAGTAAGGAGATTTTTTGAGACATGCAGCCTTTTCAATATTTTTTTCCAAAAAACAGGTTGCGTTTTGACCTCTCAATTCCAAATAAGTGAAGGGATAAAAAATTTTTGAGATTCAGGGTGTTTATTTAGCCGCTCCCAGTGGGAATAAGTAAAAGACCGTTTCACTGCAACCTTGAAAATTGAATAACGAGCCAAATGGGATATGACTTTGCCACGACCTCGCAGGAGCGAGCGAAGCGACGCTGCGGTGAGATTCCGGAGTAGGAACGGCATTCGGAGAAAATGGTCGGCTCTGTAAATCAATGAATCATATAATCGTGAGGAGGTAAAAATCATGTTCATTCCAATCACACCAACGCAGTCAAAGCGGATCAATACCCTCATTAAAAAGCTCTGCTGCAACTATGCGGACGGGAACTGCCTTCTGCCGGACAACGGTGAAGAACACGCCTGCGTGCAGTGCATCAGCCGGTACGGAATCTACTGCAACTATTTCAAAAATGCATTCCTTCCAGCAGATAATGCGTTACACGCGGAAATTATGCGTCCGGCAGGCAAAAAGCAATGCCAAATCTGCAAGTCGTTCTTTGTACCAAAGGCAAAGAAGCAGCGCTATTGTCCGGACTGTGCCGCAGTCCAAAAGCGGAAGAAAGCCGCCGAGCGCCAGCGCAGAAATCGGGCGGCGCAGTCTCAGGCAGGTTACAGGGAGCAACCCTGACGAGCGATACTGTTTTGAGACGGTAATGTGAGCGTGAAGCTGTCGGATGAACGCTATGCAAGGATGGCGGCGGAGTATGAATCCGCGCAGAAGCAGCTGCTGGAAAAGGCCAGGGAGGAAGAAAAGCAGCTATCCGAAATGGAGCAGAAATCGCTTGATATGCGTCTGCTTTTGCAGGGCTGCGAGGGTTTACCGATACGAAATATCTGACGCCGACGATCGTCAACGAGCTGATCCGGCGCATTGAGGTACGCAATTCGTAAAAGAAGCACGCTCGAAAATCGGTGAAGGTCGACATTTATTGCACGGCGGCAGGATTGGTGCGTTTACCGGACGAGCAGGAAATCCGGAAGACGATGAAACAGATGCGAAGCGCATCACAGCTTCCAAAACAGCTCACCGCATAAAAAGAAAACGGCGTAACCCGCAAAAAATCGGGTCACACCATTTCCTTATATTTTACTGCCTTACCACCACCGGGCTTTAGTCTTGGGGAATATAAAAAAACAATCCGGCCGTTATTTTCTCTTCCGCTTTACAGCAAAGACAATGACAACAAGCACAATAACCAGCACCGCTGCGCCGATGCAGAGATAGAGGATGAGATTACCGTTCGTGCCATTTTCTTGATCCGCCGGTTCGGCAGACGGTTCCGTTATCGGTGCCTTCGTGGGAGTCGCGGCTGAAGAGGGAGCGGGCGATGGTTCCTCTTCGCCAGAGACTTCAAACGCTACGGGATCAGTCAGGACCTGATCCTTTTCCTCGTCTACCACGATCGCATAATAGTTCCCGCTTTTCAGAGGCCGTGTCGGGATACCCCCTTTTAAGGCACTTAAATCATGATAGCCGACGTCTTTCCCACAGCCTTCGGGATAGGTTTTTCTGGATTCCAGCGTGAAGTCGATCGGCCAGGAAAGGACAGATCCTTTATTCGTTGTCGGATCGCATTCCTTCCCCTGGAGGTAGACTCTTACGGAACAGCATCCGCCGAAGAAGCCCTTCGTTTCAAACGCGAAGGAGCCGTTTTCTTCCTGTTCCACCTTCAGGCTTCGTTCCCAATCGCCCATCTCAAACGCAACCGGTTCTGAAAGAAAACGATCAACTGGATCACCTTCTTCGTGAGATATCGCGACAACAAAATATTCCCCCGGCTTTAATGGAGAATTTGGACCATCCGTCAAAGCGTCAAGTCTAAATCTCCGCCAGGATTCCATTTCCTGATAATAGCTGCGTGTATAGTCCTCCCCAGATCTGGGATATATCATGCCTGTTCGATCGACATCCGGATCAAATGCCACAATGTCGTCAGTTCGCTCAAGTTCCGGGAGAGACAAATCGATGACATCCCCCTTTTTGTATATACAGGCTGCCCAGCAACAGACCTTCGTCTGATCCTCCACGTTATATGTTACTTGAACAGAACCATCGTTTTTGACAGAGACACTTAAAGTAATGGGATATTCTTCTGCACTGGCGTGGAATGGACAGAGCAAAACCAGTAGCAAAACGCCGCACAAAGACAACAAAACTATTTTTCTCATAATCATCTGCGACCTCCTTACGGATTGTTTAAAAGCTGCAGATATTATACATTGTTTTTTGCCATTTTGCAAACAATTAATGAAAGAGACGACACAAACTGCCGTCTCTTTCATTCTCAGTTATTTGAAATAATGGTAATTTGGCGTTGTGCCAGAGGAACAAACCCGCCGTCTTGATATAAGACAATCAAATACTTTCCTGGGGGGAGCGGCGTCAAAATTCCCGAATTTTTGTCAAGCGTATTGGCGCTCAACATCACACGCCCTTTGGTAACAATATGGTCTTCCTCTGCAATTGTCCACTGCTTTCCCGTGGCCGTATAGCACCACATCCCCGTTGTATTTTCATATGGCTTTCCGATATATGCCAATCCAATCCAGGCATCCTTATTGGCAACTTCGTCAAAATGAATAAAGATATCGCTGCCGGAAACATATGTGTCTCCTACAAATAATTTGACGCCTACAGGATCTTCGTCGGATTCTGGCAGAGGATTTACAGTCGTTATATCCGTAGCTTTATTGATCGTGTAGATGTTGTGCTCCGATACCGGCGTATACCCGTTGTTGAGAAACAAAACGACTTTCAAGTCATTGGCGTTCGTTGTGTCGTAGCGTAAGCGCATATATTTATATTGCCGGTCATATCCCGCCACAGATTCATTATGATAATCCGTGAGCCAATAATCGTCCACATAATGCCAGACAAACGATGGATAATACCCATAAAATGTCTCGTTCTGTGGGTAAACGCCAACCCATGCCGTTGCATCCGGCGCTAATATTTCGCCGCAAATCGTGAAACTGACCCATCCCTCTGAGGCGAGCAGGACGTCCTCGCCATTCTCGGTGGCATATCGATCGATCGTCACATACGAGGAATTGCAAAGCCGTGGATATGATACGCGGAAGGTCGTTTGTGCCAGGATGGCGCTCGACGCGCTTCCCGCATGCAATACAATCATATAATCACCGACCGGCAGATTCATAAGCGTCCCGCTTGCATCCGGCGCAGCCGCATTGATGTGCACGGTCGTTTTTGCAGCCGGAGGAAAAACCGGCGTCACGGACTGCGCCCCATTGCCCGCATAAACCCAACGGTTCAGATTGGTTTTTCCAGAATAGGCGCTGCCTGTTATTTTATATATGTAGACTCGTGAATACGTATATTGTGTGCTGTTGATTCCCTCAATTGTTACGTCGATCGGTTCACCGGGACTGTAGCTATGCTGATTCAGAGTAAGCTTAATGCCGTCTGCTGCGGTGTCGCCATAATAAATGAACGGAAACTTCCAATGAGACTCCCATGAAGTTGATTCCACACTTAAATCTTCCGGATACTCGTCGGAAATCATATTTTTAACCTGCGTAACCATTACGCCGGTAGAGTATTTATCTTCTGTTATTGTCCCCTTTACAGTGCATTCGATCGCGTACCCATTGCCGATATAGACGCCGCAATGTCCTGATTTATACAGGAATTCACCGATTTGAATATTGCTAAAATCCTTATTGTCATTTTCATTGCCGTCATCATATTTTTCGCACAACGATAAGAACCCATTCTGGTTGATGTCCTGCGAATTATACTTCGCTCCATTTTCGTCTACGGCATCGTAAATATAACTTGCGCCGCCGTAAGTTGCGCCAGAATCGCCTTCCCATCCCCATAAGAGGACACTTTTGATAAATCCGGAGCAATCAAAACAGAAATAACCGTATTCTTCGCGTTCTTCATAGTATTCGAGACGGCTTTCGTTTTCGCCTTTCGCCATAAGCGACGAACGGTCGAGTGCCTTTTGCAAAGGATGACCGAATGCCGCGTTCATATATACCGTCGGATAATTTAGCACATCCATCAATCGCTGCACGGCCTCCGCATTGGTCATAATTTTGGTTGTGTGCCAGGGAAATTCTGTCGTTGCCTCTTCTGCTTCAGATCGGACAGGAACATTTGGAATGTACAAAGTGGCCAATATGACTGCCAATGTAACAAGTACGGATAAAAACTTATTCTTTTTCATATGTTCTCCCTCATTTTGACGTTTTTCATCACAAACTAATACGTAATGTATGTCTGCATTGGAATCGCCTTCCTTCTCAAAATCGTTGTGTTTATCCGGAACGCTCAAGAGAATGGAATAAAATCCGGCATATATTTCGCCGTTGCGGGAGATGAATATACAGCCACTTGGGGATTGCGCGTTACATCCCATAGAACAGTAGTGGACGCCGCCCTGCTCGCCCCGGACGCCCATGCCAACCGAAGAAGCTGGATATAACAGCCCAGCCTATGCCAGGAAAGACCGAATTGCACTGTTTTTCCTGAACCAAAAAATATTTTCGGCATCTGTACATTTCACAGCTTACCTTATCCCGGTTGTGACCATCTGCGTAGAGTTTGCGGCATTTGTTATCTAACGAAAAAGTAAAAATAAATCCAAATCTAAATCAAAGTGGATTTTGCAAAATTAAACAAAATATGCCTATATTTTTCTATATTATATATCGAAAATTAAAAAATGTCAATATTTTCTTGAAAAATTCTGCTTTTTATACACCTCCGCGACTGTAAATACAATTGCGGAGGTGTCTTGTCATGATCAGGGAGATAAAACAGACAATGACACTGCGTTTATGCGGATGTAGAGGAATTACATGGGCAATGACCAACCGCTTCCGGGATACAACATTCAGCTTGGAATCGCGATACATGCGGATGTAGACTGCTTTGAAGCATTGACGGAAAAATTCCAAGTGCCCGACAAGAAAGCGAAAACAAATCTATATTCTCCTTGTTCACTCCCATCGTCCCAACAACACCGAGATCAGATAGTCTTCAAAAGATGAGGATCCTTTTTGAAGCTCATACCTCATTACATTCGTTTTGTATGTATTTATTGGAGATTACATTGACGCTCGCCATTTCGCAGGATTCGGTCGAGTGCTATATCAGGTTTTATAGGAATAAAACCAGTATTCGTAGTCGACAAAGACCATTGTTTTCTTTCTACGAAACAGATCCGTAAACTTTGTCAAAATATCCTTCACCTTATTATGGACGATGCGCCCTACCGCTTTACCTTATCGAGGTATTCCTTAATGCGGTTGCGATCGATCTTGGATATGGTATCCTCGCGTCGCCGGTTCGAGTTATGTGCGAGGCGTCACCGGTTTGGATATAGCCCTCAAGCTGATCATAGGGATTATATCCGGCCTCTCTGGGCGCCGTAATAACCTCCTGCAACAACTTCCCGGGCAAATTACCCTCCATTCAAAACGCCTCCTTTTATAGATCCATTGCTGTTTCATCAAGCAAGAATTGCTCAATACCTATATACAAAATCCCGTTATCGTCATGCCACGGTTCGATGTCCTCCCTGACAACAACGATCTTCTTGAACGAGTCCTGTATCTTAATGAGTGGCCTGGTTTCCTGTTCTCTCTTCGCCTCATCCGGGATTGCAAACGCCGACTGAATATAATAACGCCTGCTTCCCCTGTTGGCAACAAAGTCTACCTCGTATTGCTCGCGCTTGCTTTTTCCTTCCTCCAACCGGGTGATGACGCCCACTATTCCAACGTCAATATCAAACTCACGCACACGAAGTTCGTTATAAATGATGTTTTCCAGAATGTGATTCTCTTCCTGCTGTCGGAAATTTAGACGTGCATTGCGCAGTCCCACGTCGGAATAATAATATTTGAGCGGCGAGCCGATTTGCTTCCGGCCTTTCACATCATAACGCTTTGCCTTATACAGTATGAATGCGTCGATGAAGTAATCCAAATACTTTCCGATGGTATCATTGGTGACCGATAGTCCCTTCAAGGAGCTGAAAGTATTGGCGATTTTGATCGGATTGGTCAGCGAGCCCACCGATGACGCAACGATATCGAGGAGATCATCCAGCACATATTTATCATAGCTGATTTTATGACGAGCCATGATGTCGTCCAGATAGATCTTGTCGAACCAATCGTGCAGATACTTGCTTTTATCCTGTGAGGTTCTTTGTAAGAGAACCAAAGGCATTCCGCCATAGGTGAAGTAATCCCGCCATGCATGACGCTTATCCTCGCCGTGTGCGTCGTAGAATTCCTTATACGACAACGGATTGACACGAATCTCATCTCCCCTGCCACGGAACTCCGTCAGGATATCGGAGGATAACATTTTGGAATTGCTGCCGGTTACATAAAGATCGATATTTTTGATCTTCATCAGTCCGAGCAGAACGTCGACAAATCCTACCTTTTCGTCACCGCCCGGAACATAGGGGTTCGGAATGGTCGCTACTTTCTGGATCTCGTCGAGGAACACATAGTACATCTTGTCCTTGTCCACGAGCAGACTGCGGATATACTGACCTAATTCCAAGGGATTTCTGTAACGAATATTTTCATCATCATCCAAAGCCAGCGCAATGATATGATCCTCATCGACGCCTATGGACTTCAGATATTCACGATAGATTTCAAACAAAAGGTACGACTTTCCGCATCGTCTGATGCCGGTAATAACCTTGACCATACCGTTCTCTTTTTTATTGATCAGTTTGTCGAGATATCTTTGACGTTGTATCACAGCAAACGTTCCTTTCGACAAAAGTGTTTTTAATAACAGTTTTGACTAATGATAGTATACTCTTTCTTTGAAAAAAAACAATACGTTTGCTCAATAATTCAAAGAAAAATCGAAAATTATCAAGCGCGTATCCTGCCCGATAAATATGTAAAGGCAGCGGATCGCTCCACTGCCCTGCCTTTAGATCTTCAATTACTCCAAGCTTTGCATTACATTTACGCATCTGTATTTCTCCGGATGTAATACAACCTTACTTGCTTTTCTCCTGTAAACGGAACCGCGACACCTCCTACACCTGATTTCGCACTTCACATATAATACTGGGGTTTACCATTTCCTACAGCACGACGCACGGAGACGCAGGAATATATTGAACCATACAGGTCCGTTTCTTATCTTCCATTCACTCCTCCATGCTGTCCTGCAGCTTTTGAATGAACTCCGAAGGTGTATATACAAGAGATGTCCGCTTTCGAATAGTCACGGATAATGCGTGTTACGATGCAGTCTGTTTCCGAACGCAATGCCGTTTCAATCATGACTGCGTCCTCATAGTCTGAGATTTGCGAAGGGATCGCTTTGCGGCAATCCATCCCCGCCGTATCCAAAACCTCAAAAATTGAAAACAACTTTGCCAGCACATCCCTGGCGAATTTGTTGTCATGCGTGACGCGATGCGTCAAATAACAGATATCGGCGGATGATTTCGCAGTAATACAGCCAATAAACTGATTGTCAGCCGCAGCGAGGAAAATGGTCCGTGCTTCCTCCGAGATAGTAGCGCGATTTTGAAGTGCGACACAAGTGTATTGTCAAAAGCGTGCGGATCGGCAGAATACATACCATTTTTCCAAAACATTTCCAAAACATATTGACAAACCACATAACGTTTGATATTATGAAAATAG
>ERZ857984.1885-NODE-1885-length-14700-cov-5.187299_pt1 | contig 14700 bp, 15 predicted proteins | sample MGYA00519914_ERZ857984 | MGnify/ENA primary metagenome ERZ857984 (study PRJEB31778, sample SAMEA3449417) | human gut metagenome | biome: human gut; feature: human-associated habitat; material: faeces | place: United Kingdom | collected 2010/2012 ... | reverse complement strand
AATACGGTTATTGTTGGTAAACCGAATGCGGGGAAGTTTTCGCTGATGAATATGTTTGTGGGCGAAGAAAGGGCGATTGTAACAGATATGGCCGGCACAACCAGGGATACGCTCAGTGAAGTGATAAATGTAAGAGGTATAACTCTGAACATAGTTGACACTGCGGGAATAAGAGATACAGATGATGTAGTTGAGAAGATAGGTGTGGATAAGGCATTAGAGTCTGTGGATAAAGCTGATCTTGTGCTCTATGTGGTAGACAGTTCAATTGACCTGGATGAGAACGATCACAGGATCATGTCCAGAATACAGGATAAGAATGTTGTTGTGATACTCAACAAATCTGATCTGGAAAAGAAGATAGACGAATCGAATATTAAGAAATATATAGATGCAGATATAATTCAGTTGTCAGCACTGACCGGTGATGGCAGTGAAGAATTGTATGAGCTTCTGAACAGGATGTTTTTTGAGGGTACACTGACATATAATGATCAGCTTTATATCACTAATACCCGGCACAAAAATGAACTTGTGTGCACCAAAAATGCACTGTTAAAGGTTAAAGAAAGCATAGATATGGGAATGGAGGAAGACTTTTTCTCCATTGATCTCATGGATGCGTATGAACATCTCGGTTTGATAATAGGTGAAACTGCCAGAGATGATCTGGCTGATAAGATATTTAAGGAATTCTGTATGGGAAAATAGATTGCAGGATATAAGGTACTGGAAGGAGGACATTTGTATGCCTGTTTTGAATGAAGAATATGATGTGGTAGTTGTGGGGGCAGGACATGCAGGATGTGAGGCAGCTCTTGGTCTGAATACTATTATTTTTACGGTGAGTATGGACAGTGTGGCCATGATGCCATGTAATCCGAATGTAGGAGGAAGCTCTAAGGGACATCTGGTAAGGGAAATAGATGCACTTGGCGGAGAGATGGGCAAGAATATAGACAAGACGTATATTCAGTCAAAGATGCTCAATGCGTCTAAGGGTCCGGCGGTTCACTCTCTTCGTGCCCAGGCAGACAAGGCAAATTATTCCAGAACCATGAAGCACACCCTTGAGAATACGGATAATCTCACATTGAGACAGGCAGAGGGGTCGGAAATTATTATCGAGGATAATGTGGTTAAGGGTGTAAAGACATATTCGGGAGCAACTTATTTTGCAAAGGCTGTGGTTCTGTGTACAGGAACATACCTCAAGGCGAGATGTATATACGGAGATGTCGTATATCACACCGGACCTAATGGACTTATGGCAGCTAATTATTTGTCAGATTCCATGAAGAATGCAGGGATAGAGATAAGAAGATTTAAGACGGGAACCCCTGCCAGACTGGATAAAAGAACGATAGATTTTTCTCAAATGGAGGAACAGAAGGGCGATGAGAAGATAGTTCCATTCTCATTTACAAATACTGAGGCGGATATAAGACGTGATCAAATATCATGCTGGCTCTGTTACACAAATGAGAAGACACATGAGATAATCAGAGATAATATAGACAGATCACCTCTGTTTTCAGGCGTGATCGAGGGTACAGGACCAAGATACTGCCCTTCCATTGAGGATAAGGTTACGAAATTCCCTGATAAGACCAGACATCAGATATTTATTGAGCCTGAGGGTGAATATACGAATGAGATGTATATGGGTGGAATGAGCAGCTCTCTTCCTGAGGACGTTCAGTATGAGATGATACACAGCATGAAGGGACTGGAGAATGCAAAGATAATAAGGAATGCTTATGCCATCGAGTATGATTGTATAAATGCCATTAACTTAAAACCTTCTCTGGAGTTTAAGAGTGTATCAGGACTTTTTGGTGCCGGCCAGATAAATGGAAGTTCAGGATATGAGGAGGCTGCAGCCCAGGGTATAATGGCAGGAATCAATGCTGCCAGAAAAGTACAGGGCAAAGAAGCGGTGGTTCTTGACAGATCACAGGCATATATAGGAGTTCTTATAGATGACCTTGTAACTAAGGAAACAGCAGAGCCTTACAGAATGATGACAAGCCGTGCAGAGTACAGACTTATATTAAGACAGGATAATGCAGATATAAGACTTACTAAATATGGTTACAGAGTCGGACTTATAAGCGAAGAAAGAATGAACCGCCTTACCCGCAAAATTCAGCTTATAGATGAAGAAATTGAGCGTGTTAAGTCGGTTAATATAGGAACTGGAAGTGAAGTACAGAAGGTACTTACAGATAACGGAAGTACAGAGCTTACAACAGGTGCTACACTTGCAGAACTTATAAGAAGACCGGAACTTTCATATGATGTTCTTGCTCCAATTGATAAGCACAGACCACAATTACCTTGGGATGTATGTGAGCAGGTTAATATTAACCTGAAATACGAGGGATATATAGACAGACAGTTAAGACAGGTCGAACATTTTAAAAAGCTTGAAAATAATCTTATACCAGATAGTCTTGATTACTTAGTAATAAGTGGATTAAGAAAAGAGGCTATGCAGAAGCTTGATAAATTCAGACCTCGTTCAATTGGACAGGCTTCAAGAATATCAGGTGTTTCGCCTGCTGATATATCAGTGCTTCTTGTTTACCTGGAGTCTCTACGAAGAAAACATTAATCATTGATAAGGAGAAATGTATGATAAATGAAACATTTAAGAACAATCTGAATTCTATAGGTGTTGAGCTTACAGACAGACAGTACGAGCAGTTTGATATGTATTATAAGCTGCTGGTTGAATGGAACAGCTTTATGAATCTTACTGGAATTACAGATTATGATGAAGTTCTTTTGAAGCATTATGTTGACAGTCTTGTGTTAGATATTGAAAAAATCGGACATGGAAAGAAAGAGATTTCTCTTATTGATGTTGGAACAGGTGCTGGTTTTCCGGGACTTCCGTTAAAGATAGCACATCCACAACTTAATGTAGTTCTGCTTGATTCCCTTAATAAAAGAGTAAAGTTTCTTAATCAGGTAATAGAAGATCTTGGACTCACAGGAATAGAAACGGTTCATTCAAGAGCAGAGGATGGTGGAAGAAATAAAGACTTAAGAGAACATTTTGATGTAAGTGTTTCACGAGCTGTTGCTAACTTAGCAACTCTTGTGGAATATAACCTTCCATTCGTCAAGGTTGGTGGATATTTCGTGGCATATAAGTCAGGAGATATTGATGAAGAATTAGTAAATGCTAAGAAAGCAGTAAGTGTTCTTGGCGGAACGATAGAAGAAGTGAAGAAATTCCAGCTTCCGGGTACTGATATTGACCGTTCTTTAGTATATATCAAGAAGATTAAGCCTACATCTGGAAAGTTTCCAAGAAAGGCTGGACTTCCTTCTAAAGAGCCAATCTCGTAGATATAATATAGTTTATGAACATTTATTATAAACAAAACCCATATTATTCACATTATATGATTAGAAAATCATCATATTGTGGATAATATGGGTTAATTTTATATGTGTTGTTGATTATCTGGATTTATCTAATAGTGGTTAATTAAGAAATATCTCAGCCTGTCTTACAAATTCAGCTGGCTGTTCAACCTGTGGAAGTTTCTTGGCATCCTGAATCATAACATTTTCAATAGCTGGATTGATGTGGATATATTCGTCAATAACATCATTATTATTGTGCATACCGTTAATCATGTATATACAGTTATCAAGCTCAGAAAGTGCTTTTGAGATAGTAACAGTTGTAAAGTTACATTCTGTGCTTATAAACAGATATTTGGCTGAAGTATCACCAAGATGTGCATTCTCATGGCATGCGTTGATATAATCAGCAGAAACTTTACCATCCTTGAAAGTTCTTGAAAGAAGCTTTCTAATAGATGGTTTGTTAAACAGAATGTTGTATACAGTAGTTCCGATAACAGGCACATTTAAAATGTGTCTTCTTATTCCGCTTAAGTTATCAGGTCCTTTAAGAGCTTCTTCAACTGATAAAGGAGAAACAAGAATAATCTTATTAAACAGTGCATGATTATTAAATGCAGCCATTATTACAATTGGTGTTGAAGCTGCTGTAGCAACAACATCAGTCTTGGAACGGATAACATTGACTACAAAATCATTAATAAGCTGTGTATACATAAAAGTTGTATAAGTAAGATTAGGTTTATCAGAATGACCACAACCTAATAAATCAATAGCATATACCTTATGATTCTTAGCAAAGCTGTTAATAGTCTGTTCCCATTCGTAGCTTGAACTGTAAGAATTAAGATCGTGTATAAGTAAAAGTGGAGAACCTGAGCCGGCAGTTACATATGCAATATTGCCGAACTTCCACTGATAATTGCTTCTTATTCTTTTGCCAGTATAATTATTAGCAGTAGATGATTTGAATATTATGCTGTTAATCAGGTGTGTAGTAGTAACAACAGCAGCTCCCATACCAACTGCCAGTCCTATTTTCTGCCATTTATTCATAATAGATTCCTCCTGGTTATTTCGAAAGAAAATGTTCTAACGCACTTATAGATAAAATAATTATATTCCATAATTCAATGTGTGGCAATGGTAATTTTATGTTAAAGTATTTTAAGATTGATAGAAAAAATGTACTTTATCTGTTAATATATATAAGGTATTATTATTTGATAAGAAAAACAATTATAATTATTAATAATTAAGAAAAACAAGAAATAATATAATAATCAAGAGGTTATGATATCTGATTGTTATAAAGGAGCTATAATGTCTGATTTATGTACTAAATATGTTGAAAATGAACTGAATAATTATAAAATAAGATTAAATGAAGTAGAGAACAATATACGCTCTTACGAAATTGAACTTAAAACTGTCAGTAATAATCTTTCAAAGCTCAATAAAGAAAAAGATTGGACAGAAGACATATTTCATTCAGTTTCATTTTCTAAGACTACAGATAATATTAAATTATCAACATTAGATGATAGTAAATCAGAACTTAATAATCAATATTCTTAGAGATGAACATGAAGTCTTGATAAAAAAGATAGAAGAACTGGATAATATCTTAAAGGTTGATAAAGAAAGTAATACACCAAAATCTGTATATGTAGATGAAAGTATAGAGGACAATGTTTCACGTGAAACAATGAACTTAGATGATTCAGATAATGAGTTAATAGAACAGATAACATCTCTAATTATTAAACAAAAATTTATTGCACAGATTATAGATAAAGATATTACAAGATCTAAGTTAGAAATTAATAATTCAATTATATTGATGGAAAGTTTAATAGAAAAAGTGAAGAAAGATATATAGAGGAGGTAGAAATGGCAGTTAATATTTTATTAGCTGATGACCATAGGATGGTGAGAGAGGGAATAAGATGCCTTTTAGAAAATGTTCCAGAATTTAATGTTGTTGGGGAAGCAGCAGATGGTTATGAATGTATAAGCCTTGTTAATAAAACAAAACCTAATATAGTTTTATTAGATATAGATATGCCGGATATGAATGGTATAGAAGCTCTTAGGGTTATCAAAGAACAGAAAATGATATGTAAGGTTATAATGTTGACCAGACATAATGAAATTGATTATTTGATGAAAGCTCTTGAAATTGGTTGCGATGGATACATATTAAAAGAGTCAAGTTTTGAAACTCTTTTAAAGGCAATTTTTAAGGTATATTCTGGTAATAAATATATTGAACCCAATATGATGCCTTTACTTAATGCTAATCTTGAAGAAAAGAGCAATGTTAAGAAAAGAATATCAGAATTAACTAAAAGAGAAATAGATGTACTTAAAATGATTGCTTCTGGAGCATTTAATAAAGAGATTGCCTCAACATTAAATATAAGCGAAAGAACAGTAAAAAATCATATATCAAATATATTTAAAAAAATTCAAGTGTCTGATAGAACACAGGCGGCAGTATTTGCTATAAAAAATGGTATAATAACTATTAAATAATTATTATTAGATAAATAATGAATTACATTAAATAATATAAAATACAGGCATATTTCATTGTTAATTAGAATATAACAATGAAATATGCCTATTTATATATGTTTCACGTGAAACATATATAAATATTCAAAAATATTTTCACACATTTATATAATATGTGATATAATAAATATTGTGGTGAATTAAATTCAACCAACAACTATTATGATATGATAGTGTTTCACGTGAAACATTATATTATATGGAAAAAGAGGGTAATGTGGGAAGAATAATAGCAATAGCAAATCAGAAAGGCGGAGTTGGTAAAACAACTACTGCAATTAATCTTGCTGCATGTCTGGCTGAAGCAGGACAGAAGATACTTATTATTGATATTGATCCACAGGGTAATACAACAAGTGGGTTTGGATTATCAAAGACTGATATTGAGAAAACAGTTTATGAAGTTTTATTAAGAGAATGTGATATTAAAGAGGCAATTCAGGAACAGGTTATAGAAAATCTTGATATTTTGCCGTCAAATGTTAATCTTGCAGGTGCAGAGATAGATCTTATAGGCGTAGAAGACAGAGAATATATCCTGAAAAATAAGATTTCACCTATAGTAAATGATTATGATTATATCATTATTGATTGTCCGCCTTCATTGACGATGCTTACTGTTAATGCAATGACAACGGCGAATACTGTGTTAGTACCTATACAGTGTGAATATTATGCACTGGAAGGATTATCCCAATTATTACATACGATTAATCTTGTAAAGAACAGGCTTAATCCTGAACTTGAGATGGAAGGCGTTGTATTTACTATGTTTAACAGCAGAACGAACCTTTCATTACAGGTAGTAGAGAATGTCAAAGATAATCTTAATCAGACTATATATAAGACAATTATTCCGAGAAATGTAAGACTGGCAGAAGCTCCGAGCCATGGAGTTCCAATCAATATATATGATCCAAAGTCAGCAGGAGCGGAAAGCTATAGATTATTAGCCGATGAGGTAATGCATAGAGGAGAAGAAGAATGGCAGTAAAGAAAGGTCTTGGTAAGGGCCTCGGAAACCTTATACCCGAGAGTGATAAAGAGGCACAGAAGACAAAAGTAGTTGAAAAAGTAGTAGAGAAGAAAGTAATTGTAAAGGAACCTGCGGAGACAATAGTCAAGATTAATGAGGTTGAACCTAATAAAAATCAGCCAAGACGCACGTTTGATGAAGATGCTCTTTTAGAACTTGCGGAGTCAATTAAACAGCACGGTGTAATACAGCCTCTTATAGTTAAGAAGAGAGACAAATATTATGAAATAATTGCCGGTGAGAGAAGATGGAGAGCTGCAAAGATGGCTGGCTTGAAAGAAATCCCTGTTGTAATCAAGGATCTTAGCGACCAGGAAATAATGGAAGTGGCACTTATTGAGAATATACAGCGTGAAGATCTTAATCCGATAGAAGAAGCACAGGCATATCAGAGATTAATTAAAGAATATAACTATAAACAGGATGAACTTGCTGAGAGAGTTTCCAAGAGCCGTGTTGCAGTTACCAATTCAATGCGTTTATTGAAACTGGATGAGCGTGTCCAGAAAATGATTATTGATGATATGATTTCTGCGGGACATGCCAGAGCTTTACTTGCAATAACGGATAGTGAGAAACAGTACACAATTGCAATGAAAGTGTTTGATGAGAAACTCAGTGTCCGCGAGACAGAAAAGCTTATTAAAAATCTTGATAAGCAGGTAAAGCCAAAGGTTAATACGACCCCTGAAAATGATTTTATATACAGGGATATCGAAAATAAACTTAAAGAGTCTATGGGAACCAAAGTTATCATTCATAACAAAGATAATAATAAAGGTAAAATAGAAATAGAATATTATTCCCAGGATGATTTTGAGAGAATTGTGGATATATTAAAGAAGTAGGTATACTACAGGAGGATAAAAGAAAATGCAAAATACACAGACCGGCGCAATGAACATGCTTGATTTCTTTGGCTTGTTCAATGTGGCAACATTGTATATAATACTGGGTCTTACAGTATTGGTAATTGCACTTGTTGTACTGTATATTGTCAATATAGTAAAGATAAAGAAACTCAATGGTAGAATTTCAGAACTTACTAAAGGTAAAGATGGTAAATCACTTGAGGAAATAATGACAACAAGATTTGGCGAGATAGATAAGCTTAAGGCATCGAATGCTAAGCATACCAGGCAGATAAATGCAATTAATGAAGAATTGCTTTCTGTATATAAGAAAGTTGGAATTGTTAAATATGATGCATTTAACGAGATGGGTGGTAAGCTAAGTTTTGCACTTGCCATGCTTGATAAGTCCAATAACGGTTATGTGATTAATGCAATGCACAGTCGTGAAGGATGCTACACCTATATTAAGGAAATTGTCAAAGGAGAATCATATATTGCACTTGGAGACGAGGAGAAAAAAGCACTTGAGAGTGCTATTAATTGTGACAGCCTTGTTACAGACTGATAATCTTCAAGCTGCAGGGAGGTTTATGTGCCAGTGAAAAAAATAAATGTAAGTGAACTAAGTACTAATCAGGTACTGGCAAGAGCGGTGGTCAATTCCAACGGAAATATACTGATGTATGAAGGAGCGAGGATACGAAAAGAGAATATCCAGAAACTTATTAAAAATAATATCAGTGAAGTTTTCATTGAAGACAACATGCTAAAAGACGCTAAAGTGTATCAGATAGAAGAAATAGAAAAACAAAGCGTCGAGATAATTAAGAATATAATAGAAACAAGGATTAATTTCGACCTGGAGATTAAGGAAGATATTGGGTTAATAACAGAAGCAGCGTTGAATATAATTCAAGGAATAATTTCCAATGTGGATATATCCAACTGTATGCTTGAGGTTCGCAGGGAATCAGATGATTTATATACGCATATGCTTAGCGTTGCGGCATTGTCAACTATAATCGGAATTAAAGCCGGTTTTTCAGAAGAGCAGCTTAATGATGTGGCTATGGGAGCATTGCTGCATGATATTGGTTTGTGCGATGTGACAGTTAATTTCTTTGATGTGGAGATGGACAGAATGCCTGCGGCGGAGAAACTCAATTACAGAAGGCATGTAATATCAGGATACGAGAGAGTTCAGAGTATTAAATGGCTTAATGATACAGTAAAGACTATTGTACTCTCGCATCATGAGAGGGTTGACGGAAGCGGATATCCTTTTCATAAGGTTGCTGACAGAATTCCGCCGGAAGTAAGACTGGTATCGATTTGTGACCATTTTGATGAAATGGTAAATGGAATCGGCTACAAGAAACGTAAGATACATGAAGTTGTAGAATATTTCAGAACCGATGAGGCGTATCTTTTTGATTATGATATGACGTCGCAGGTTATGACAACCGTAGCCTGGTTCCCGAACGGAACACAGGTTGTTACCAATGACAGGGAAGTGGGCGTGGTAATCAGCCAGAACAGAGGACTTCCGGACAGACCGGTCATTAAAATAATAAAAACTGCTGACGGCATTGACTGCAGCAGCAAGAATATAATTAAAGATTTAACAGAATGCCTTACTATTTTTATAGTTGGGACAGTTGAATAACAGGAGGAAATATCAATGTTAGATATGAAATTTGTCAGAGAAAATCCTGACGCGGTTAAGGAAAACATCAAGAAAAAATTTCAGGACGAGAAACTTCCGCTTGTAGACGAGGTAATTGCACTCGATGAAGAGGCAAGAACGACCAAGCAGGAGGCAGACACTCTCAGAGCAGACAGAAATAAGCTTTCAAAGCAGATAGGTATGCTTATGGGACAGGGTAAAAAGGATGAAGCTGAGGAAGTTAAAAAGCAGGTAACAGTTAATTCAGAGAGACTTGCATCACTTGAAACCAAGGAGACAGAGCTTGAAGAGCGGATCCGCAAAATTATGATGACGATACCTAACATAATTGACCCAAGTGTGCCAATCGGTAAAGACGACAGCCAGAATGTTGAAATAACAAGATACGGTGAACCGGTTGTTCCTGATTTTGAAATTCCGTACCACACAGAAATTATGGAGTCATTTAACGGTATTGATCTTGACAGTGCAGGAAAAGTGGCCGGTAACGGATTTTATTACCTCATGGGAGATATAGCAAGACTTCATTCGGCAGTTCTTGCATATGCAAGAGATTTTATGATAAACAGAGGTTTCACATATTGCATTCCTCCGTTCATGATCAGAAGTGATGTAGTGACAGGTGTTATGAGCTTTGAAGAAATGGATGCCATGATGTATAAGATTGAAGGTGAAGATCTTTATCTTATCGGAACCAGCGAACATTCAATGATCGGTAAATTCATAGATACGATGCTTGATGAGGACAAGCTTCCATATACACTTACAAGCTATTCACCGTGTTTCCGTAAAGAAAAAGGTGCTCACGGCATTGAGGAAAGAGGCGTATACAGAATCCATCAGTTCGAGAAGCAGGAAATGATAGTTGTATGTAAGCCGGAAGACAGCAAGGCATGGTTTGACAAACTCTGGCAGAACACCGTTGATTTATTCCGTTCAATGGATATTCCGGTCCGTACGCTTGAATGCTGCTCCGGAGACCTCGCAGACCTTAAGGTTAAGTCAATCGACGTAGAGGCATGGTCACCGAGACAGAAGAAGTATTTTGAAGTAGGAAGCTGCTCAAATCTCGGAGATGCTCAGGCAAGACGCCTTAAGATAAGAGTCAAGGGCGCAGACGGCTCCAAGTATTTTGCACATACACTCAACAATACGGTTGTTGCACCGCCTAGAATGCTCATCGCTTTCCTTGAGAACAACCTCAACGCAGACGGCAGTGTAAGCATTCCTGAAGTTCTTCAGCCATATATGGGCGGAATGACCAAAATAGAGAAAAAGTAGAATTGACTTATATAGTCTGACATGATAGAATATTTAAGGTGTGGATGGGAATTCACACCTTATTCATCATAAGTTCTCATAGTTAAATGGATATAACAAGCGCCTCCTAAGGGGCAACTAAGTGGAGACCATTTAGTGAGACGTAACTGGATTTTAGAGTTTGCAAAAAGGCTAAAATCAATATATAATAACAGGAGCAATTCATCACGCAAGTGATTGGATTCATAAACATGGCAGCCGGAGCCAGAAAGGCAGAAAAGCCCGAAAATACGGCATTTGTTCCCTTAGTTAAATGGATATAACGGGGTCCTCCTAAGACTCTATTGTAGGTTCGATTCCTATAGGGAACGCTCTATTTTAAGCGGTAATGAGAGAAAAATCATTGCCGTTTTTTTGTTGTTTTTCTGCTAACAGCAAATCAAAAAATGAGCATTTTTGCTAACAGAAAATGCAAATTGCTAACAGTAAAATTATTGTAGATTTGCTAACAGAAATGAAAAGCTATAATACAACTGGTGTAAAGGGTTGTAAATTCTTGTAGCTAACAAAAGGGTTATGATCAAAAATATTTCTGCTTGGAAAATATCAAGCCTGAATGAGTATTCCGTTCAGATTAGATTAGGTTCTAATCTGGGCGGATTTTTTTATTTCAGGAAGAAGGAGGTTGCCTATGGCAGAAAAAGTGGATCAGATGGATCCAGATGAAAAAATCGTCGAAATAGCGATTGAACGGCTAAGAGTATTTGAAAATCATCCTTTTCATGTAGAGATGGATAGTCAAATGAAAGATCTCAAGGACAGTATTCAAAAGTATGGAATTATAACCCCGGTAATAGTAAGACCGAGAAAGGAAGGATATTACGAAATCATATCAGGTCATCGGAGAGTCTTTGCAGCAGAAAAACTGGGATATAGAAAAGTACCTACGATAATCCGCTACATGACAGATGATCAGGCAGTTATCGCAATGGTTGATTCAAACTTGCAAAGAGAGAGAATCCAACCGAGTGAAAAAGCATTTGCCTATAAGATGAAATATGATGTGCTCAAAAGAAAATCTGGAAGGAGAAAAGCTGGCCAAGTTGACCACAATTCGGGAAAAAAGGGATTGGAGATTATCAGTGAGGAAACGGGAGACAGTCCTAAGCAGGTGCAGAGATATATCAAGATGGCTGATCTGATTCCTGAACTGTTGGAAAAGGTAGATGATGGTTCAATGGGCTTTACCCCGGCTGTGCAGATTGCGTATCTAAAGAAAAAAGAGCAGAAGGATGTACTTGATGCTATGGAATTAACACTATGCACACCATCATTGTCGCAGGCAATGCGTATGAAAAAGCTGAGTGCTGACGGAAAATTAACAACCCAGAGGGTTGAAGATATTTTAAGCGAGATAAAACAAAAAGAAACAGATCGGGTGGTGTTTAAGAATGATCAGCTTCATAAGTATTTTCCAAAGAATTATTCTACGGAACAGATGAAAAGAGAAATTATTGAACTTTTGAAATTGTATGTACTGAATTACTAAAAACAGGAGGAAAAAATTATGTGTAGAATTATTGCAGTATCAAATCAAAAAGGTGGAGTCGGAAAGACAGTATCATGTGTGAATCTGGGTATAGGTCTGGCTCAGGAAGGAAAGAAAGTTCTGCTGATAGACGGAGATCCACAGGGAAGTCTGACAATCAGCCTTGGATATGAGGAGCCGGATGAAATGGAGTATTCTCTGGCAACTCTGATGATGAATATTGTGAATGATGAAAAACTTAATATTGAAAAAACAATCCTTCATCATAAGGAAGGCGTGGATCTGATTCCGGCAAATATTGAACTGTCAGCTATTGAGGTATCTCTGGTGAATGCAATGAGCAGGGAACTGATACTTAAATCTATGGTAGAGAAGTTGAGAGATTTTTATGATTTCATAATCATTGACTGTATGCCGTCTCTTGGAATGATGACAATTAACGCATTGGCATGTGCAGATTCTGTATTGATACCTGTGCAGGCTGCATATCTCCCGGTCAAAGGATTACAGCAGCTGATCAAAACAATAGGAAGAGTAAAGAAGCAGCTCAATCCTAAACTTAAAATAGAAGGAATTCTTTTGACAATGGTAGATAACAGAACCAACTATGCCAGGGATATTTCATTGATGGTATATGATACCTATTCAGCATCTATCAAGGTATTTGGAACAGAGATTCCAATGTCTGTCAGGGCATCAGAAGTCAGTGTAGAGGGTGGGAGTATCTATTCCTATGATCCAAAGGGAAAAGCGGCATTTGCATATATGGCATTAACAAAGGAAGTATTGAAGGAGGCATAAATCATGGCAAGCAGAGTAGCAGGTAAGATTAAATTACAGTCAGTAGATGAATTATTAGGAGTACCGGAGATTGCCGGTACACAGGAAATAGAAATAGGGAGAATTCATGCATTTCCTAATCATCCTTTCAAGGTCCTTGACGATGAAAAGATGGATACATTGGTAGACAGCATTAGGGAAAATGGTATTTTGAACCCGGTCATTGTCAGACCTGATAATAGCGGAGATTATGAAATGATATCTGGCCACAGGCGATTACATGCGGCTGGTATTGCAGGATTGAAAAAGGTTCCGGCAATCGTAAAGGAAATGTCTGATGATGAAGCAACAATAATTATGGTTGATGCAAATGTCCAAAGGGAAGAGATACTTCCTAGTGAAAGAGCCTTTTCCTTAAAGATGAAAATGGATGCAATGAGAAGACAGGGAGCGAGGATTGATGTGGATGGAACTTGTTGCACTGAGTGCGACAAGTCGGGAAAGAAGACTGCATCTATTGTTGGTGATCAAGTTGGATTAAAGGCAAGACAAGTTCATAAATACATTCGTCTCACAGAGCTTGTTCCTGAAATTTTGGAATTTATTGATCAAAAGAAAATTACTATAACAATGGGTGTTGATCTTTCCTATCTGGATGAACAGATTCAGAAGTGGGTATATGAGTATTACAAAGACAATGGTTTCTTAAAGCCGGTGCAGGTTGAGGCATTGAAAAATTATCCGAACCTTTCTAATGCAACTCAGCAGAGTGTAATTTCTATAATGAATGATGCACTACCTAAAAAGAGTGTCAGTGCTAAAATTACATTTTCTGAAAAGAAACTGGATAAATATTTTCCATCACATTTTTCTTCAAAAGACCGTGAAAATATAATTATTCAGCTTTTGGAAAAATGGAGTGATGAACAGGGAAAGACAATATAGGAAAAATAGAATGTTTCAGAAGTGTAGAAATTGCACTTCTGAAACAGGAAGGAGTATCGAATGGACGATAGAATAAAGCTGTCCTATTTCTATGGAAAGGAAGCGGAGCAGTATTCATTTTATAAAATACCAAAGCTGCTATTTACGGATGATTACTTCAAGAAAATATCAGTGGAGGCAAAAGTACTGTATGGGCTGATGCTTGATAGGATGTCATTGTCAGTAAAAAATCAATGGATGGACGAGGAAGGGCGCGCTTACATATATTATTCGCTTGAGGATATCATGGATGCCCTGGGATGCAGCAACAAAAAAGCTATATCTATAATGAAAGAACTGGATATAGATGCCGGGATTGGATTGATAGAGAAAAAGCGTCAGGGACAGGGAAAACCTACTATGATCTATCTGAAACAGTTCATGATCCAGGATGTTCAGAAATGTAGAAATTACACTTCTGAGGAAAAAACGGATGTTTCAGAAGTGAAGAATTTACACATCTTGAAGTGTAAAAATGACATGTCCAGAAATGAAGAAAGTTCATGTCTAGAAGTGAAAAATATTCACACTAGAGGGTGCGGACATTTTCTTGGACTATCTAAGTGACCAATCCAAGTTTATGTCT
>ERZ857984.1883-NODE-1883-length-14704-cov-4.231074_pt1 | contig 14704 bp, 20 predicted proteins | sample MGYA00519914_ERZ857984 | MGnify/ENA primary metagenome ERZ857984 (study PRJEB31778, sample SAMEA3449417) | human gut metagenome | biome: human gut; feature: human-associated habitat; material: faeces | place: United Kingdom | collected 2010/2012 ... | reverse complement strand
TCGAATGGCAGCCAGCTCTGTACGAATATACTTCGGCATATGATCGGTTTCTGTATCGAATCCAATGAAAGAGCCATTCGGATCCGGCAGGAAAACAACGACATTCTGACACTTCCGCCGGACTTATCCTCACCAAAGGCCGCGCCGCGTGGTGAATATCGTCTGCGGACAACCGGTAAAAGAATCGTTGATCCTGACTATCTCATCACTTGGTATATACATACTCCATAACCCGGATTGCGGCCGTTCGGATTACAGGCTTTACCGTCATATAATATTTTACAGGCAATCCATAAACGGATTTTCATTTTTGCTTGCTCTTTCTCTAATGTTGTGCTATAATAAGAATTCATATAAAACGGTCGAGGAAAACGAAGGATAGGGGCAAAGCGGAGATATGAAAAGATTTTTTTCGCCGCCCGGGGTTTATGAGCCCTGCGGTTTGTTTGGAATCGAGCATCTCATTCTTTTACTGGCGAACATTGCGCTCATCATCGCGGCGCTTTATATCTCCCGCAATATGTCCTGTTCCCGGATTCGCAAAACGATATTGCTCTGTACCATTGTGCTTTGGGTCTTTGAAATCGTCAAAATTGTGTTCAATCTTATTGTGAACGGACCCGGCGAGCCCAATCATTATGTCCCTTTGTATTTTTGCAGTTTGACCTTATACTGCGGTTTTATGAGTGTGTTCGGAAAAGGCTTTGTCAAGCGTTGCGGGGATTCTTTTTTGGCGGTTGGCTCCATAATCGGCGGCATTATGTTTTTGCTCTGTCCAAACACTTCTCTCCCGATGTATCCGTTTTTTCATTATATTTCCTTACAAAGCTTCCTGTATCATTCCATTATGATATACCTTGGCATATTGGTGTTGATGCGAGGCTATGTCGTGCTCTCCGTAAGGGATCAGATCCCATACGGAACCGTGGTGTTGGTCGTAGGCGTCCTTGCCTATATCTTAAACAGCATACTCGGCACCAATCTCATGTTCGTTTCGGACAATTTTCCCGGCACGCCTGTTGAGCTTGTATATCGTTTTACAGGCAAGCTCTTTCCTGTTTGTATGTTGCTGATACATATTGTACCGCCTTTTTGGCTTATGTATGGAATATCAAGATGCATCGAAAAAAAACGCAAAATGCATACCGAATAATCAAAAGAGGACGGAAACGCAAATCGTTTCGTCCTCTTTTGTCCCCTACGACTCGTCTGCTGACAGCGCCGAGAGCATCAACTTATGAAAGTCGCTCAGCAGTGCCAGCGCCTCCGCTTCATTCAGCTCAGACATGAAAAACAGCAGCGTCAATGCCGAAGCACTGTATTTTCCGCGTTCCAAATCGGAATATGCGCGTGTGGAAATGTGCAGCAGCTCGGCCATCCGCTCTTGTGTATAACCGCGCGAATAACGAAATTTGCGCAAGCGGACATTCAGGAATCGTTTGAAAACCGTTTGACGGGATCGCATACCTTCACCTCACAATCATTTGGATTTGCTTTGGGATTTCCACCATTTTAATTGACTTCTCGCGTCAACTATGGTATTATAAGCTGTAAGTATGAAGAAGGACAAGGAATAGGAGGCACACCGCTTGGAAAATACGTCGATCATCACCGAAAAGCTGCTTGCTCTCGGAGAGCCTTCCTACCGTGATTTTTCCGCATCGCTGATGCCGACCGTCGATCCTGCAACCGTCATCGGTATTCGAATGCCCGCATTGCGAAAGCTGGCATCCGAATTATACGGGACCCCCGAAGCGGAATTGTTCTGCCGGACGCTGCCGCACGTCTACTTCGAGGAATACAATCTGCATGGCTGCCTGATTGAAAAACGGCGCAGCTATGAGGCCGTGATTGAAGGCTTGGAAGCACTGCTGCCATATATCGATAACTGGGCAACCTGTGATATGATTTCGCCGCCGGTTTTCAAGCGGCGGCCGCCAGCCCTGATTGATCAAATTTGCATTTGGCTGGAAACCGACCGCACATATACAATCCGATTCGGACTGAGAACGCTGATGGCGCATTATCTTGACGACGGCTTTGCACCGTTCGTACTTGAACTTGCTGCTTCGGTGCGTTCAGAGAATTATTATCTGCGAATGATGGTTGCATGGTTTTTTGCGACCGCGCTGGCTAAGCAGTACGATGCGACGCTGCTCTATATCGCCGAAAAACGACTTGCGCCCTGGACACACAACAAGGCCATACAGAAAGCACTCGAAAGCCGTCGTGTGCCGGATGCACATAAAGCCCATCTGCGCACGCTGCGCTATAGAAGCATAGACGATCACGTATAGTTTGCTGCCGTTTTGCATAAATATCCGCCTAAAAGGTCATTTTGCCGATTTGCGTGGAAAGGTACGGTCTATCATGATAAAAAAAGCAGCCGCTCTTGTGCTGACTGTTCTGCTGTTGGCGCTGTCCGCCTGCGATTATTCACCGGCCGCCAACGTAGGCACTTTGAAATTCAAGGTTTTTAAGATCGGGCGCGCCGACTGCATTGTTCTTCGGACCGCTTCACATACGGTTGTCATAGATGCCGGCGAGGAGGATGACGGGGCCGAGATTGTCAGCTATCTGAAAGAACACAAGATTACAACGGTCGACAAGCTGATCATCACGCATTTTGACAGCGACCATATCGGCGGTGCCGCTGCGCTGCTGGATTACGCCGCAGTAGGGGAGGTGCTTATTCCCTCGTACACCAAGGGAAGTTCAACCTATCGGCGCTTCGCTACCGCGATGGAAACCGCCGGCATACAGCCGACAGCGCTTACCGAAAAATTGACGTTTGAGCTGGACCGAACGCAGTATACGGTTTATCCGCCGGCTCGTTCCTCCTATCCGAACAACGAAGACAACGAGTATTCGCTGATTGTCGGCATTACCCACGGTGAGAACCGTTTTCTGTTTGCCGGCGACGCACTCACCGAACGTCTTAGGGAATTTACGGCGCTTGATGAAGGAAAATACGATTTTTTGAAGGTTTCCAATCATGGAGACTATTTCGAAGGCGTCGAAGCCTTTTCTCAAGCGGTTTCCCCGACTTATGCCGTTATTACCTGCTCAGACAAAAACCCCGCTGATGCACGCACGGTCGCTGCGCTTGAAGCAGTCGGCGCAAGGGTATATCTTACCCGCAACGGCAGCGTGAAAGTGACCTCCGACGGGCAGACGATTTCCGTTTTGCAATAAAAATTTGTAACTGCCGCCTTGCTTTGCCGGGCTTGTTTGTGCTATACTTATATAAACATCCAAGGGAGGAACCTGTTATGCGAAGGATTTCCGCATGTTTGTGCGCCGCTGTGCTCGTTTTGACGGCGGTTCTGTCCGTCTCGGCTTCCGACGATTATGTTTTTGAGACAATGCTGACACCGAACACGGACGAAGCCGCTGTCGGCGAAGTCGTAACGGTGGAATGCAACGTGTACGGCATTACCGACGTCAACGGGTTGATTGCCATAGACACCACAATCGAATACGATCCCTCCGTTCTGGAATACCAAAGTACCGAAGTGCTGTTTCCCGAAGTATGGACCGGCGACAACGAGGACCTGACTCGTGCGGAGGTCGGCGCGGACGGAAAGGGAAGGGTATTCCTTTCCTTTGCCAACGACGGACGGCCCGGCAAAGGAGTGACCGAAGGCTCGATCACCGCCACGTTGCGCTTCCTTGTAAAGGGTGGGGAAGGGACGGCGACCGAGCTGCGCATCTACAGCGGCGACAGTACATTTGCACTCAACGATCTTGGCGAAACGGTTTACGGCAGAGGCTGCGCAGCCGATCTGCCCATTGCCGCAGACAATACGGTCAAGATCATTATCTGCTGTGCTTCGGTTGCCGTCATTCTCATAACGGCGCTGCTGTGTATGAGACGGCGCAAATCGAATTCCGCAAAGAAATGAGAGGAAAGTAAGAAGTGAAAAAATTCCTGTCCCTGTATACCCAAAACATGAAGGAAATGCGGAAGTTCTGGATCAACCAGTTCACTATATCCGTATTCGGCGTAATGATCACGTGGCCTTGTATGGCGATTGTCGGCTCAAACGATGAAAACAATTTTGTATTGGTTCTGGCCACCTTGTTCGCAGGCGGGTTTTTCTGCTTTTTGGAATATGACGTATTTTTCCAGCGCGGTGCGCGCGATGCAACGAAAAATATCCACGGCGGCTGTCCGCCGGACAAGCTGGCCGGCCTTAAGCTCGGATTATTGGCTTATCTGCCGACCATCCTGTTTGTCGTGCTTGCACTTCTCTTTTTCGCCATAGATTTCGGCGGCGGCTATATGGTCTGTTCCTCTGTGCTGAATTTTGTCATCCACGCGATGTACAGCGGACTGGTTGCCTACGTGCATTCCGACACGATGCCTTTTCTTCAGCCTCTCGTGCTTGCACTTTCGCTGCTGCCGGGCCTGCTCTCCTGTTTACTCGGGTATGCTGTCGGTGCGTCGAATAAAACGCTGCGCGGTATCCTCGGCTTTAAGGTAAAAGTGAATAAAGACTGACACAGTGCCATATACATTTCCGCAGGAGGATGTATTGGCTTATGGACAAAACACGTGAATCCAAAATCTCGTTGTATGTGACACTGGTGCTGTTTGCCATCGTCATAATCTTTATGTTTATTGCTTCCTTCATTACGTCGGTGGGCTATAACAGCTATCAGACGGCGGTCGCAAACAGCGCCGTCGCAGCGTTTGAGCAGACGACGGCGCAGAAGGACCGTTTTACGATTGTTCTGGACGCCGGCCACGGCGGGGAAGATCCCGGCGCAGTAGCCAACGGCGCCATAGAAAAGGACATCAATTTGTCGATTGCGAAAAAGCTGAAGGATTTTCTGGAACTGACCGGCATAAACGTCGTACTCACACGCGACAAGGACGTGCTGCTGTACACACAGGAGCAGGCGAAAAGCAAAAAGATGTACGATTTGAAAAACCGGCTCGCTTTTGCCGAGGGCTTTGAAAATGCGGTGTTCATCAGCATCCATATGAATAAATTCACGGCCGAACGCTATTTTGGTCCGCAGACCTTCTATTCGGAAAACGATGCGCGCAGTCTGATGCTTGCAGAGTGTGTTCAGCGCGCGACTAAATTGTTTTCGCCGGATAATACGAGGGTCATCAAGCCGGAAAACGGCACCATTTATATTCTGGAAAATATTCAAAAGCCCGCAGTGCTTGTTGAATGCGGCTTTTTATCCAACGAGCGTGAAGCTTACCTTCTGCAGCAGGAGGACTATCAGAACGCAGTGGCTTTTTCTCTGTTCAAGGGCATTACAGACTATCTGGTCGAAAGCGGGACAAACGCTTAACCGGTAAAACCATGAAATCGGAGGCGGCGCAATTGGCACCAAAAACAAATTATATATGCGCAAACTGCGGCAGTGTTACTGCCAAATGGTTCGGCAAATGTCCGGACTGCGGCGAATGGAACACTTTGGAGGAATGTGCCGCACCGACCTCTGCTTCTGCTTCTGGCCGTCCGGCTGCGCCCAAGCGCACGGAAAAGATTTATACGCTTCCGGAAAGAAGCAATGCCGTACCCATCGATCGGGTCGCGTTCCCGCAATATATTCGTATTTCTACGGGCATCGGCGAGTTTGACCGCGTTCTCGGCGGCGGACTGGTCAAGGGTTCGGTCGTACTGCTGTCCGGTGAGCCCGGCATCGGAAAATCGACGCTGCTGCTGCAAATCTGCCAGTTTATAGATGCCGGCAGTCGAATCCTGTATGTTTCCGGCGAAGAATCACCCTCTCAAATCAAGCTGCGGGCAGGTCGGCTCGGTGTCGATAACAGCTGTTTATCCATTTTGGCAGAAACCAATGTGAACAAGATCATCCCCGAGATCGACCTCAACGGCGCGGAGGTCGTGGTCATTGACTCAATCCAAACCATCTACGACGATGAGGTCGCCTCCTCACCGGGCACGGTCACGCAGGTCAAACAAACGGCGATGCAGCTCATCCATAAGGCGAAAACTGACGGTATCACCATCGTCATTGTCGGCCATGTCAATAAAGACGGTGCAATTGCCGGTCCGAAGGTGTTGGAGCATATGGTCGACGCCGTTTTATATTTTGAAGGAGACAAGCAGCACATCTTCCGCATCATCCGCGCAGCGAAAAACCGTTTTGGCTCGACCAACGAAATCGGCGTATTCGAGATGCTCGACGATGGATTGTCTGAAGTGGAAAATCCCTCCGAACTGCTGATGGCGCAGCGGCAAGCTGATGTTTCCGGAAGCTGTGCCGTTTGCGTTATTGAGGGCAGCCGCCCGATCATTGCCGAAATTCAAGCGCTTACATCGCCGACCGTTTATCCGTCTCCGCGGCGAATGTCAGCCGGCATCGACTATAACCGTCTTTCGCTGCTGCTGGCCGTACTTGAAAAACGGCTGGGTCTGAAGTACTCCACACAGGATGTGTATCTCAGCGTAGCAGGCGGCTTGCGTCTGGACGAGCCGTCCGCCGATATGTCCTCGGCGCTTGCACTGATTTCCACGCTTCGGGATCTTCCCGTGCGTGAGGATTTGATCGCTTTTGGCGAAATCGGTCTTTCCGGCGAATGCAGAGCCGTCACCGGCATCGATATCCGAATCAGCGAAAGCAGACGTCTCGGCTTTAAAAAGATCGCCATTCCATATAGGGCGATGAACAAGCTCAAAGCCAACACAGAAGGCGTGGAAATCATCCCAATCCGCAGTGTATTCGATCTGCTCAAGCTGCTTGCCTGATTGCTTTCGTCTTTCATTTGATTCCTCGTGCAATGATATATGTGCGAGGTCGTCAGAAAGGAAGCAGTAAGCCGTTTTGCCTTTTGGACGGTTGCCGACAAGGACGGCATCCTTTAGGATCTGAAGCTGATGCAAAATGGTCTACTGTGCCATTCCCGATAGGTCGGCAAACAGTACAGGCGCACATCTCGAATTCGATGAAGAAGCCTTTTCAGCAATGTTGATAAATGGGTGAAGTAAAACGGGATATACTTAAAAAGATGTCAACGAACAAACATATTACCAGGCACAATTGCAAAGTTTGAAACGTCAAATTCAAACAGACCTCGAAAAACTCGGTATCTTATGCAAATTTCTTCAAAAAACGCACCAACGATATAAAAAAACACCCCCGCCCAAAAGCAGGAGAAGGAAAGAATTTGGCTTTGATCGGCACCACTGCATGCCTCACATCCGACCGAACTGACACCGGCACACCCACATGCTCCAGCTCTGTCAGAGGACCGACAAGGAGTGAGGACGGCTCCCTTGTCGTGCTTCAATTATAGCATAAAATATCCATTTTTTGAAGCATCATTTATACCAAATTTGAAGCATTTTTATTGTGCAATATGCTATAATAATGCAAAAAAAGAGGTAAAACCAATGTACAGAGAAGTTTTTCCATCAAGATTAAAAAAAGCAAGAAGTGAAGCAGGATACACTCAAAGAGAAGTCGCGGCATTCACACAAATACCAATAAGTACTATCGCAAAGTACGAAACAAATAAACTCGAACCAGACCTTGAAAAGCTCGGAATACTATGCGATTTTTTTGAGAAAAGCGCAGACTATTTCATAGGCAGAGCATCAAAATAAAAAAACTGGAACCCGAACAAACCCTAACGCCGAAAAAGAAGCGCACGGCGCGCCGATCCGGCGCACCGTGCGTGCCGCTATCCTTTTCCGCCGTCCCAGGGCTTGTAACGTGACGGCAGCGGGGGAAGGGGAGGGCGCTCCCAGCTGTCAAAGTACCTGTAATACTTCGGACGGTAAAGCCAGCCGCCAAAGACGCGCTGCAAAAACCGGGGCTTGCAATATCCCTGCACGATCTCCCCGAGCTTCTCGCTGTCCGACTTCTTCGGGTCGGGGATAATAATGCCATACGGGACACGGTAATACCTTGTGAACCACATGCCGGTAAACGCACCCTTGTAGACATAGTACACGCGGTCAGTGATGACACGGATCCGCTTGTCAAGTCCGTCCCACTGCTGGGTAAAAATGATAATGTCGCTTTTGTAGTGCCGGTGAAGAAGAAAAAAAGAAATCTTCTGAACCATATCGGCAGAACGGTTCTTGAAATCCCTGCTGTCAGCAAAAAGCGTGCCTTCGTCGATGAGGATAATGCAGTTATGAAGGTCGTACCTGCCGACACACTCATTATCAATCCTGATATAGCCCTTTACGGCCAAATCGATATTGCCGTACACCGTATAGCCTCTGGAAATATATTTTACCGCCATACTGGAAAGCAGCGTTGTTTTGCCGCAGCCGGGAAGGCCGAAATACAACGAGATCATAAACACACCTCATAAAAAGATACTTCCCCGCCGATGGGCGGGGAAGTGCTGCGGGATCAGAAACCGGAAACCAGTCTACGCACAAAACCGATGCCGCGGGAAATGACCCAGAAGCCAATACCGAGACCGATTACGGGCAAAAGAGCCGCCCACGCTCCGGAAGAACCGAAAATAGCGGTAATCAAAGAGCCAACAGCTTCTACACCATCAGCAGTCCATTCTACAATATCCATTCCAGTAGATACAGCCTCACTTTCCATACTTTTTAATCACCTTTCAAAAATCTATGTAAACCGCGCCTAACGTCTTCTGAAGGCCTTGACAAAATCGATCAGGACACGGAAAACACCGATTGTAAGCACAATCGCAAGCACGCAGGTAGTATATACCACATACGATTCCCAGTTATACGAGCCGGATATATCAATATCCAGCAATTGACGGACTATGTTATACATCGTATCACCACCTGTAATAATGGCACATATCCAGAATAAGGACAAGGCCGAAAATCAGCATACCGATACCCAGAACGGGCATGATATACGTAAGCCAAAAGGACGAACCGAAGAACGCGCCGCCGAGGTCTATCACAAAATCAATCATGCGGCATCCTCCAGTAAATCATCACCAGCAATGCGATGACAAGAAGATAATAGATATTGCTCATTTGCGTTTGCTCCTTTTGCTTTTGGCAGCCTTGTCACTTCCGGCGCCGCCGAACAGGGCAGGGGAGATCAGAAACGAAAAACAGATGCCGAGAATCGCAAACGAAATCATATACGACCACATGTCGATACCGACGGCAGCGGTACCCATATCATGCAGCCACGTCTGAATATTCTCAAACACTTCCGATAAGCTGTTATACACTGTCTGCATTTCAATCCCTCCCAAGAACGCGAAGGACCACAACGGCGCCGATCAGAACGGAAATGTACGACATAATCTGTGCCGGCAGCAAGGTATCAAACGCAGCTGCGACGGTAAACGGGACCTGCACAAGCTGCTGCGCAAAATTGACCATATCCTGCAGGAAGCCGAACACAAATTCGACAAGCGTAGTTACAAGGTCGAAAAACCCTTTTATCGCATTGACAATACCGCCGAACATTCCTTATCACTCCTTAACCGATACCGTAGAGAATAACCTTCGTGAGCCACAGGCCGCATGCCGTCAGAATGAACGTCCAGACGAAATCGATTGAAAAAAGCCAGTTCAAAACACCGGAAGCGTTCGTATCATAGACAACAGGATCGGGAGTCGAATACACGATATCGCCGACGTCAAGGCCATCAAGCACCGCATCGGCACGGGACTGCACACCGGCGTTTTCGTTAGACATGTCATCGATCGCGGGATGCGAAGCCGTTCCCATAAGATTTTCGTTAAGATCGTCGATTCCCTGTTTGATATCGTCAAGCGCCTTTTCTGCATCAGTCTGCTCTTCGTACCACTTAGGTATAATTACAGGGAATTGCATACCGTCAGCCATATATGTACCAGACTGATAGTTAACTTGCAAATAAGAAGCAAAAGCGCCGCCAGTCGTTACAGGATTGTTTGTAACTCTATATACAGTTCCCGTTGCATTTACAGTAGCCACTCCCAAATCAAGTGTACCTGTAAAGCTGTCTATTTCGTCCATTTCATATTCGGGATCACGAATATACACTGATGACTGATACGGGCCGCTATCCTTCGATATCATAACCGTATAGGACATCAAAACCCAATAAGTATCTTTGCCGGAAGAAACTCCGCTTTGCCACTCGTAATTCATACGTCCGCTTACACCGGAAGTGCTGCCGGGCAAGCCTTCCCAGTGACTTATATCAAAGCCTAAAGCCGTAATAGATGCCTGTAAATCAGTAAGAAATGATACAGTACCCGAACCTAAACCCGAATTTGACTCGATAGATTCATAAAGCGTAGGATTAAAATTTGAAGAAGGTATCGAAGGATTTACATACCGATTTATCAGCCAGGCATTTTGCGGAGTTGCAGCATAAGAGGACACACAAAGCGACGTAAAAATAAGGGCGATGGAGACGAAGGCCATAATCACTTTTTGCACTGTACGTCACCGCCTCCGGCGCTCATCAAAGAAAAACCGGAAAATGTTCTGGTCGAGAAGCTGCCGGCGCTCCCTGAAAGGTTCGTAATCTTCGTCAGTGCCCAAGTACCAGAGCATTTGCATCAGCATATCTTCATGCAGCTTCCGTCTGGCACGGCTGCGAGCACGGTATGCGATGATAAGGAAAACGAGGACGAACCACGCCAGCAAAAGTATACATTGGTAAATGATTTCCATTCGCACATCCCCTAAATTGAACAAAATTTTTATTTTGTATAATTGTCTCCGTCAAAATCGCGCATAATCTTTATGATGAGATTACGTATCTTCATACGCAAGTTTTGCAAATTGAAGTACGCTTCGTAGTCATTTAACGCACGCAATGGTACACTTATATTTGGAGATATTTGTAACTATATCAGGAGGAACCCTACCTATGCGATCGCCGAACGCCCGTATGCAGCGCCTGATGCGAATCTGTGTACGAGATTTTCGTTTTACCAATGGATTTACACTGGAAAAAATGGCAGAGCATCTTAAGCTTTTGCCAGAAGACTATGAAGCGTTGGAAAACGGAGAAGCCGAGTTTTCGGCCGTGACACTAACCTTTTTTCTTTCCCTTCTATCCGCCGATGAGCTTGACGCAGTTCTGTCCCGCTTTCGAAAAAAAGATGGTCGTCCAATTTCATTACAAACCAAAAATTGACGTCAAGCCTTAAATAAGAATAAGCCGGCAGCTCGGAACATATGAAGTGGTCAAAAGATAACAGACAGAAAAAAGCGAACTAAACCATCTGTTTTATTCTAAATTAAATAGGTGGTTTACCGTAATGAACTGTTTGATCGATGACGAAATTCAGATTGATTGCCGCACTCCCGATAACGAATAACGAAACCTTGAAGCGGCCGAAGAAGCATTCCAAGACAGCGTTATCCCTGGAATCCCTGGAAATTCCGGCTCTTGGCATGCATCACGTTATATTCTCTAAATAAGGCTTGGTAACCTGCCGATGTGTACCGATTACCCTGATCGCTGTGCAAAAAGATGGGGTGGCCGGTACACTTCGCTTTTTAGCTTTTTTTGCAGAGCGGGATCGTCTTTTTGGACGAATTCTGCGCATAGATTGCCCCACATACGTATCAATCGGTTTACAGTTGCAGGGCATCTCGAATTTGGTGACATCCCATTTTATCTTAACTTATTCTTGACAAAAGGAAAAACGAGAATTATAATAAAATGCAGGGATTGAAAAATTGATTTTGCATATTCGCGCCGAAAATTTAAGTATTTTTATGTTTATAAAGGTGATTTGCATATGGCAAAAGCCATAGATAAAACATTTCTGTTTGAGCAAATGCCGGTAAAAAAAGCTGTGCTCAAGCAAATCCTTCCATCCGTTATCAGCCAGATGATTGTGCTGATTTACAGCTTGGCAGACACGTATTTTGTAGGATTATTAAACGAACCGCAGCAAACGGCTGCCGTTACCATTGTCTCATCCGCCTTCACAATGCTGACAGCCGTGTCCAACCTGTTCGCAATCGGCGGCGCCAGTCTTGCAGCCCGCGCACTGGGACAACGCAACGATGAAAAAGCCAAACAAATATGTGCTGTTTCCTTTTGGGGCGGTCTTGTCACTTCGGTTTTGTTTTCTGTTTTCTTTTGGAGTCTCTCCTCCCCGCTCTTATATCTCTGCGGTGCGACAGCAGCCACGTACGAGCTTGCATTCGGCTATGCGAAATGGGTCATCATGATCGGAGGCCCCGGTACCGTATTAAATGTCCTGCTGGCCAATCTCATCCGCGCCGAAGGGGACGCATTCACCGCCGCGTTAGGCGTCTCTTTAGGCGGAATCTGCAATATCGTACTGGATCCAATTTTTGTTCTCCCCCGCTTTCTGAATATGGGTGCGGTCGGAGCAGGCGTGGCGACTGCCATTTCCAATATTTTTGCCACATTGTTTTTCCTTTTGTTTGTTGCAGTAAAACGCAAATCCATCATTGTCAATCTTTCACTTGCCCGCTTGAAATATGCAAAAAGGCATATGAAAGGAATTCTTTCCGTTGGTGTTCCATCTGCCGTGCAATATGCGCTGACCGTAATTTCGATTGCTGCGATTTCGAAATTTGTTTCAAGATACGCTACAGAGGCTGTTGCTGCGCTTGGGATTGTTAAAAAACTGGATCAGCTTCCGCTTTATTTTTCTATCGGCGTAGCCAACGGATTGCTCCCGATTTTGGCTTATAATTTCTCCTCAGGCAACCAAAAGCGCAGGCATGAAGCGTTTATGTTCGGCTGCTGCATCTCGTTCGGTTTTTCTCTACTGTGCGTCGCCGCATATGAGTTGTTTGCGCCTATTTTGACCGGTCTGTTCATCAATGACCCGCTTACCGTCTCCTACAGTGCCTCTTTCTTACGCATTATGGTAATTGCAATGCCGATGATGTCTATATGCTACCCGATGATCATCCAGTTTCAAGCCATCGGCAATGTCAAAGCGTCGCTCATCTGCTCTGTGCTCCGCAAGGGCGTGCTCGACATACCGCTGTTATTTCTTTTGGACCGGCTGGTTCCTTTATACGGCTGTATGGCAGTCCAGCCTGTTGTGGACACGATATCCTTGATTGCGGCGCTCTATTTCTACCGGAAATTAAAAAGACAGGAAATTGCAAATCTGCTGCAAGGGCAATAAAAAAGACGTGTATAGAGGCACACTTCGTAAGGAAGTGTGCCCCAGTTATATTCGCCCGCGGCGAGTGATATTGCTTTACAGTGATATACGGCTGGCCGTGTGATATTCGGTTGCGCTGAGTTTAGTAAGCTGATTATGGAGACAGAAAAATAGAGATTTATCCGGATAATCCTACCGACACAAAGGCATACATTATAAAGTCCGGTCTGATATTGTTGAATTGTATGGAAACAGAATTTGCACATATTTTCGTTTGTATAAAGGAATAAGGTAAAGCCGATAGATTTAAGCATGAATCTATCGGCTTTGATATCCTTATGAGAAATATTTTTATATGCTCTGCTTACTTCCTTACGAAGTGTGCCTCTACACGTCTTTTTTATTTAATGACTCCCCCGCTTGCGGATGGCTTAATCGGGAACTTCAACCTTACGGTTAAAACGGTCCAAAAGCAATGCCGCAACCAAACCGAAAATCAAACACAAAGCATTGGTAATGCCGCTCTGTACGCTGCTCACGAAACCGGCATAAGGGATAATCGGCAGCGTTGCCGCGATAATGATGCCGATGATAAGATGGGACACCGTGGAATGATGCTTCTGAAGCAGATAATTCATCCCTTTTGCCAGAAGGATGACCGTCAACAGAGCGCCGATACCGCCGGGAACCAGAATACTGAAATCAATGTTGCCTATTCCTTCCACGAAAGGCGTATACAAGCCGAGCGGCATTAGAAGCGTCGAAAAACTCATACCGGGTGCAATCACGCTTAACGCAAGACAGAATCCGCAGAACAGGTACCAGCCGAAGTTCGGCGTGATGCGGACGGAAAACTCATTCAGCAAGAGCAGCAAGCTGAATACCACAACAAAAGCAATGGCCATTGCGGCATAATCCTTGATTTCCACAGACCCCTTGGACCGCGCTTCGCGGAAAAGCGAAGGCAGCATACCGATAATTAAACCTACAAAGAGGCAGACCGAAGCATCGGGATAGGCCTTCAGCAAAATGCCCAGCGCTTTGGACACCCCCAAAAAGCCTATCCCCATACCGATGACGATGGGCAGCAGCGTAAGCGCATATTTCTTAAACGCGCGGAAGGGGTTAGAGAGCAATGCCATAATGGGCGCATAAACGCCGAATACGACACACAGAACACCGCCGGAAATGCCGGGCAGCACGGCGCCCAAACCAATTAATATTCCCTGTAGCAGCTTAAAAAGGAAGCCGCCGGCCGTCATAGGCTTCGGAGTCGTTTCCATCGTTATCGCGCCTCATTTCTTTTTTCAGTAACGGATGACTAAACAAAAGAAGGACCATACCTCTTCTTCCGGCAATGATCATTCTGCCAAAAATCGTCCGTAAAACGGAATACAAACCGGTTTCGCGTAAAAAACCGATACATTCGGATATCCCTGTATACAGGCAGGTTCTCGGCACCTCATGCGTTGCCGCAATTAAGATGCACGCCCATTCCAAAAACGGCGCCGAATCCGTTAGAGCCGATTCCGGCGCTTCGCCGAAAAACGATTGCAAAAAAACATATAGCGTAACGCAGTGTTAATAAAAGGAAAACCGCTCACCTATAATCGTGCGCGGTCTGCCTGCGGCATCTCACCGCTGGTCGGAGTGGCGGG
>ERZ857984.1877-NODE-1877-length-14740-cov-13.869595_pt1 | contig 14740 bp, 2 predicted proteins | sample MGYA00519914_ERZ857984 | MGnify/ENA primary metagenome ERZ857984 (study PRJEB31778, sample SAMEA3449417) | human gut metagenome | biome: human gut; feature: human-associated habitat; material: faeces | place: United Kingdom | collected 2010/2012 ... | reverse complement strand
TCGAGCTTTGCCTGCAGCTGCTTGTAGTACGGGATGCAGCGCGCCATGACAAACCAAAACACCAGGCCGATGGCGGGCGTGCAAATCAAAAAGATCATGCCGAGCTTAAGGTCGATGGCAAGGGCCGCAACCATGGAGCCCACCGCCAGGAAAGGCCAGCGGATGAGCATGCGCACGCCCAGCGCCACGGCGAGCTGCACCTGGTTGACGTCGTTCGTAATGCGCGTGATGAGCGACGGCGTGCCAAAGCGGTCGAGCTCGGCATAGCTCAGCTTGTTGATGTGCTTGTAGAGTGCGCCGCGAATGTCAGTACCCATGCCCTGCGAGGTGAGCGCCGCCATCTTTTGGCAGACGAGCGTAAACGAGATGCCGATCACAGCCATGGCGCCAAGCAGCATACCGTAGTGGACGACGGCGTTGACATCGTGTGCGCCAATACCCTTATCGATCATCTGGGCAATCACCAGCGGCGTCAGCAGGTCAAAGATCACTTCGATCAGCTTACACGCAGGGCCAATCACCATATACCGGCGAAACTTACCATCAAAACGCCTGAGCAGCTCAATCATGTATAGGCGCTCCCTATCATCATCCACATTCAATTCGAACCATGATAGTACCGCCACCCCAAAAGAAGCGTAAACAACTCGTCATTTCTAACGGGATTCAGTTTTCAGAGGGGTATACGCGCACACCCAGCCAGTGTCGGGTCAACTAGCATGGTATATTTGCATTAGTGCTACCAAGTTAGTCGCCGACCCTTGAAATGAGGTGCCGAGATGAACGACATTCTCGCAAGAAGAGCAAGACGAGCAACTGTGGGCATCGCCCTTTCCGCGGCACTTGTCGCGGGAATCGCCCCCGCAACGGCGATCGCGGCAGAAACCAGCTCCCCCACCGGTGCAGTTGCCTTGCAGACGGAAGATGCGGCCGCCGCAAAAGAAAGAGCGTATGCAGCCATGCAGGAAGCGCTCAAAAACCTCGAGGCCGCGAAAGACGCCGCAAGTCCCGAGAAACTTGCGGAAATCGATGATGACATTGCCGCATTTCAAGAACTCTACGACATGGTGGTGGCGGAAGCCGCCAAACGGAGGGAACCCCTTCCCGCCATGCAAGCGAACGTCGATGCAGCCCAAGCCAAATACGATGAGGCCCACAACCGGACAAGCGGCCTTCAGGCAGAATTAGATAAGGTACTCAAGGAGCTCGGCGACGAGGCGCCCAGCACAGCTATTAAGGAGCATATTAAGCAGTTGCGCAGTGAGATCATGTCGGCAGAAAGGCGAAAAGAATCTTGTGAAGATGATCTTCACCGCTACCAACGCCGGCTCGAAAGCCAGGAAAAACAGGTTCAGTATTTCGAAAGTGAGGCAGAGGAAGCTAAAGCCCAGATCGACGAGGACATTGCCAAGCGAAATGCGCTCCTCGGCGATTTGGAAAAGGCGCAAGCGGCCTATGACGACGCCTGCAAGGCATACGAAGAGGCAAAGGCCGCGGCAGATAAGACCACCTCGCCCGAGATAACGAAACCCGCCGAGACAGTGCCTCCCTCCGGCTCAACGCAACCCGCCGAGGCGACACCGCCCGTTGCCTCACCTGCAACCGGCAAAGACGCCCTACCAAGCTCCACCAAGCAGGCGAACTCGAGCAGCGGCAAGCAAGCAGATACGACCGCCGGCAAGCTCGCAAACACGGGCGACACAGCACCGAGCGCAATCGCACTCGCAGGAATCGCCACCGCAGGCCTCGGAATAACCGCCACAGCCACACGCCGCATCAAGAACTCAAAATAGCCGACAGAGCATTCTGCCTTCACCAATCCACAAACCCAGAGACAAAAAGAGGCCCGTTTCCCCACCTAGGGAAACGGGCCTCTTTAACTGCAAAGATTCAAGCAACAGCACCGCCGCCTCTTGAAGCACATCGCCACCGCGCTCCAAACAACGCCAACGAGCAGCAAAAGACACGGGATTAAATTATTCAGATAAATGTGACCCTTCAGGTGGTTTTGGTCGGCTACCCGCGAGTGCCGGCAGGGCGCTTGGTAGTCGAGCGATCCCGCAGGCAAAGCCGAGGACCAGCGAGACACCAAGCGCCCTGCCGGCACTCGCGGGTAGCCGCGGCACCAAAAAACGCCTGCGCACTCGATGGATTCGGATGCCCGACAGAGGCTCCTTATGGCTGCTTCCTTCCGGACCTGACCAGATTCGGAACATGTCGTCATCCGAACCCATCGAACGCGCTAGGCGCTCGGTATATCTTACCTGCTCCCGCCCGCCACGGCAAGTGGGGCGAACCCATCGGATGGATTCGCCCCACTCGTGCACATCGCTAGCGGCGCCTGCGGTACAGGACCGCGCCGCCCGCGACGGCCAGCGCGCCGATGCCGGCCATGGCGCCGAGCGCCTCAACCGGCAGGCTGCGGTCGCCGGTGTCGGGCATACCGCCCTTGGAGCCGTCGCCGGACCTGCCGCCGGAACCGCTATCGGAACCGCCGTCCGAGCCGCCGCCCGGCGTGCCGGGGTTCTCGGGGGTGCCGGGGGTCCCGGGATTCTCGGCGTAGCTGTTGGTGAAGACCGGCGGCACGTTGGCGTCGCCCTCGTAGGAGACCCTCGCCGACAGGTAGCCCGTCTTGGTGCCGTCGGCCGCCTCGTCGCTCACCGTGACGACGATCTTGCGCACCGCCTTGTCGTAGGTCACGTGCGCCTGGCCGTCGTCGACCTCGCTCACCGTGAAGGTGTAGGTGCCGGCCTGTTTGAACGTCAGCGCATCGAACGTGACGCCGCCGTCCGCGGCGTTCTTGGCGGTCGACATGACCTTGCCGTCCCGGCTCTTGAGCTCAAAGCTGAACTGGCCCGCCTTGAGCTCGGCGCCCTTGAGCACCTTGGCGGCGCCCAGCTTGAGGGTGACGGGCGCGGCCTCGTAGCCGTTGGTGAACGTCACCGAGTCGTCGCCCGTGGGATTGCCCTCGGCATCCGCCAGCTCGTGCCTGACGGTGAGCATGCCGTTTCCGGCATCGGTGACCGTCGTGCGCACGCGGTACGTCGCCCTGTCGTACGTCACGCCGCCCGCCGTGCCGGCGACCTCGCGCAGCTCATAGCTGTGCGTGCCGGGCGCGGTGTAGGTGACGGGGCCGAGCGCGACCGTGCCGTCGGCGGCGTTCCTGCCCGCTGCCGCGACGCTCTCGCTGCCGTCGGCGGCGATCTCGACCAACTGGAACTCGAACTCGCCCTCGGCCAGGTCACGGCCATTGAGCTTCTTGTTCACCTTGATCTGGTCGGTGACGGAGCTCGGCGTCGGGTTCACGCCGTAGGTGTTGGTGAACTCGAACGCGCCCTTGCCCTCGGGCGTGCCCTCTGCGGGCAGGACCTCCGCGGCGAGCGTGCCCGCGTTGGCGTCCTCGACCACCCTGACCGCGAAGGTCCTGGCCGCCGTCGCGTCGTTGACCACGCCGTCGACCGAACCGGACTCGCTCACCCGGTAGGCGAACGTCTTGGTGCGCAGACCTTGGCCGTCGATCTCGGCGTCGTCGAGGTCGCTCGGCTGCCTGAACGTGACGTGGCCCAGCTCGACGTTGCCGGCGGCGTCGTTGGTCGCCTCGGCCACCGTCTTGCCGGAGGCGTCGACCGGCGCGGGCGCGCCGTCCAGCGGCGCGATCTTAAAGGTGTACTTGCCCGCGATGTCGGCCTGCGGCAGGCCGAGCCCGGCCTGGCCGAGCGCCAGCGTCTTGGTGCCCGCGAGGTCAACTGTCGCCTCGTTGGTGCCATAGCCGTTCACAAACGACAGCGTGCTGTCGGAGCCCTCGGGGTAGACCACGCTAACGTCCAGACCGCCCTTGCCGTCATCTGCCACCTTAACCGTGATGTCGAAGCTCGAGGCGGTCGCCGTCACGCCCGCGGACAGCTGATCCGTGCCGTCCTCGGATACGGTATAGGGAATGACCCAGGAGCCGTCGGCGGCCCTGGTAGCGGTGCCGTCCGCCACCATCCGCTCGAGAGCATCGGTGGTGTAGGCAATGGGCGAGAACGCAAGTCCCGCGGCCTCGCCGTCGCCGGAGGCCCGGTTGGTCGCGGTCGCGACCACATTGCCCCGGGCATCGCGGACGGAGAACGAGAACTCGCCCGCCGCCGCGGCGCGGCCCGTCAGCGTCTTGGTGGCGTCAATTGCCACGTTGCCCTCGCCGCCGAGCGTTCCGGTGGCCTCGTAGGAGTTCTGGAACGCGACCGTCACGGGCGTGGGCGTCTCCGTGGCGTCATCCGCTGTGGAGACCTCGCTGCGGGCGACCTCGACGCCGTCCCCGGCAACCGTGGTCGTGACCGTGAGCTTACCCGTCGCGGCGTCGTAGCCGGGCGCGATGGTCACCGTGCGTGGCGCGGTATCGTTGGTGTAGCCCTCGCCGCCGAGCTTGGTCTCGGTGACGGTGAAGCGGTAGGTCTTGCCCGCGTCGGCGTCGGTGAACTTCACGTCGCTCTCCGCGGCACCGCCGATGAGGTCGACCAGGTCGGCCTTCCCATCGTCAGCCGCGGCCACGGCGTAGGCGTCCTTGTCGGTCTTGAGGCCGAGCTTGGCGGCCGTCTCGGCGTCGGCGGTCACGGTGAAGGCGAACTGCCCCGCCTCCATGGCGCGGCCGGAGAGCGTCTTGGACAGGCGCACGCCCGCACGGGCCGAGTATTCAAGCTCGGTCGTGTAGGTGTTGACGAAGTCGCCGCCGCTCACCTCCGCGATCGCGGGCGTCGTGGCCGTGAGGTTGCCGGAGCCGTCGTCAGTCACGGTCACCGTCATCGTGGCGACGTGGCCGTCGTAGGCCACACCGGCGATGACAGAGCCGTTGTCGGGCCTGACCTCGCGCACCGTGTAGGTGAAGGTCTTGGCGCGCACGCGCTTGCCACCAACCTCGGCGAACTCGGCATCCTTGATGTCATCGAGCGTGTAGCGGATGGAGCCGAAGTCGAAGGCGACCCTATCGCCCGCCTTGGTGCCGGCGGCGGCCGTCACGCTGACGGTCTTGGAGCCGTCGGCAGAGCCCTCGGGCATGGGGGCGCCGCCCTCGCCCGTAAGCGTGAACTGGAAGCTGTCGCCCTCGGCCCAGTCGCGGCCCTCGAGCGTCTTGGTGAAGAGCCCCGCGGTGGAGACGTCTCTGCCCTCGGTGGCCGTTCCGTACGTGTTGGTGAACGCCGCGAGCGCGCCGTCCTCGGTCACGACGCCTTCGGCCTTGGAGCCGTCAGCCCCGTTGACCGTGGTCGTGTAGCCCTCGGCGGCATCCTCGGTCACGGTGTAGCGCGCGCCCACGGGCAGGCCGGCGACGGACTTCTCCCCGCCGTCCTTAAGCGTGAAGGTCGCCTTGCCGCCTGCGAACGTCACGGCGTGCTCGCCCTTGCCGAAGGTGCCGGAGACGGGCTCGCCGTCCCCGTCGGCCAGCGTGACCGCAAAGCCGAACTCGCGCTGGCTGTCGCCGCCGACGACCGTCTTCTTGACGGTGAGGCTGCCGGTCTTGGCGGTGTTGGTAAAGATCGCCGCCTCGACCGTACGCTCGGCAGCATTACCGGCATCGTCGGTTAGCTGTGCAATCTTGGTCTTGGCAAGCAGCTTACCGGCGCCGTTGTCGGTCACCGTGACGGTGGCACGATAGGTGGCCTTCGAGAACGTGAGTGCCGTCTCGTCACCCGACTGCTCGGTAATCACATAGGTATAGGTGCCGGGCTTGGCGTACTCGATGGTACCGAAGTTGCCGACCTGGGCATCCTTGTTCAGTGCAATCGTCGACACGCCGTCCTTGGCGCCCTTGGGCATAGGTGCCTCGCCCTGGGCAGCCAGCGTCATGGTAAAGGCATCCGCCTTAGTCCAGTTGCGTCCGGAGATCTTCTTTTGAACCCTAAAGGCGCTCTCCACCTTCGTGGACTCCACGCTATAGACATTGGTGAAGCCTGCCTGCGTTGTCTGTCCGACGGTGCCCTTCTTGGTGTTCGCCTTGTCGGCAATCGCAAATCCGTCCTCACTCGTCATGAGGTCGCCCTTGGAGTCGAGCTCCTGCACCTCGTAGCGAGCGCCCACGGGCACGGTAACCGTCACGGAGCCGCCGGCCTTAAGCGCGATGGTGTCCCCGCTCTTGATCTGTCCACTTACATAGGTGCCGTTGGTGCCGCTGGGGCGGCCAGCATACGCAAAGGTACCGGTCAGAGGCGTTGTGCCATCGGCCTGATAGAGCAGCACCCTAAAGGTAAATGCCTTGTTGGGCGCGACAATGCCTTCGGCGGCCGTGACCGTCTTGCTCAGCGTCAGGCGGCCGTCAGACACCTCGTCGGTAGTGGTGTTGGTCTTAACGGCAGGGTTGTTGCCAACCGCCACCGACGCCTGGTTGGAGATGTCATCCGAAGCGCCACCGCTCTTAAACGCATCCTCGGTCACACGGACCTTAAACTGAACCGTGCCCTCCTCACCGGCGGGAACGTCCGCCAGCGTCCAAGTGAGGTTGCCGTCGTTGTCCTTGGATGCGACATTCGCATGGTCGCCCGCGAACTCCACGAACTCAGTTCCCGCGGGAACGGCGTCAGTGATCGTCACCGTGGCAGGCGCGCCCTCGGTGTTCTTGTAGCCGATGGTATAGGTGAGCTCATCGCCCAACTTGACGCCCGACCCCTTCGAATCCTGAGCGTCGCTCTCGGACTTCTTGGGCACGTAGTTGGTCGTGGTGCCGGTATAGCTCTTGTTGCCAACCGTAATGGTGGCGGCGTTGTTGACAGTGCCGACAGCGCCCTGGGCACCCTTCACGGCGTCCTCGGTAATCTTGACGCGCACGCGCACCGAACCGTGGCTGCCCGCAGGCTGCTCGCCCAGGTTCCAAGTGAGCGACTGGCCACTCGCGGTGCCCTTATCGGCGTTCTTGCCCTCAAAGGCCTCGAACACGACGCCAGTGGGAAGCTCGTCGGTCACGGTCACCTTGGCCGGAACCAGGTTGCCATTGTCATCGGCCTCGGTGTTGACCCAGTTAATGGTGTAGACGTAGGAGTCGCCCACGGAGAGCAGCTGCCCGTCGATGTCCACATCGGGCTTCGCGGCCGTGCCGATCGTCTTGACCTTATCGCGTGTGTTGTGGAAGACGATCTTGCCCTTCTCGGTACCGTCGCGATAGGTCACCTTGGACGTAAGCTTGCCGTTGTTGTTATCGGTCACCTCGAGCAGCACGCGGCACGTCGCGGACGAGTCCACGGGACGCACACCCTCGGGCAGGTTGGCCAAGCGCTCCTTTGCCACCAGGTTAAAGCTGTAGGTAGTGGTGTGGTCGGCATTGTGCAGCTTGGTGGCAATACCATCGTTGACGGCACCGGCAAGGTCAATCGTCTGCTCTTGAGTTCCACTGGTAGCATTGCCAAGCTTAAAGTGAACCTTACCAAAGTCGACCGTAGCGATACCGCCCTCGCCCGTCTGAGTCGCGCCCTCATCCATCTTTTCGAGCGAGCCATCCGCCTTCTCGGCATACAAGTCAAACGTATACTGACCCGCCTCGATCTTGTCGCGGGAGTCCATTACCTTCTCGGCAGCAAGACCCTCGAATGTTCCGGTCGCGACATAGCTGTTGGTGAAGAACACCTGGGCCTTGGCGGTACCGTCCTTGGAGCTATAAGTCTTTGCATCATCGGTATCTTCGACATTGTTGGCGTCAAAATGCTTGACCGTGGTCACGGTATAGAGCGAACCATTGCCGCGTTTCTTAACCGCAATCTCTACCTTCCAATAGGTGGAGTCGTATGTATAGCCGCCCTTGCCGCCGCCATTCTCGACAACCTTGTAGGTGAACGTCTTGCCCGCATCTTCCGTCGCAAAAGTCAGGCCGCCCAAAATACCGGTATGGGACGTGCCGTCGGCCTGCGGCTCATCGTTTGTCACGGCGAGCTTGCCCTCATCTGCGCGCAGCAGCTTGTTGAGCTTATCGGTTGAGGCGGTGTCTTCGCCCGTTACCGTAAAGCCAAACATGCCGGCATGCAGGTCGTGCCCGTTGAGCGTCTTGACGATCTCCAGACCGCCCTGGAGCTCGTAGCTCGTCGAGGTGCGATACCTATTGGTGAAGATGAAGCCTTCCGAGCCGGTCGTACCATCGCCACGGGCCACAAGCTTGCCGCCCTCATCGGTTACGGTAACGGTCAGGGTATAGGTGTGCGTGTCATACGTCCACTCGCCAAGGCCGCCGTTCGGGATCAGCTCGTTAATGGCAAACTTATACGTGCCCGGCTTGTTGAAGGTGAGCTTCGAAAAGTCAATCTTTTCGTGCTCCCCGTCCTTGAGGGCCGTCGCCGTTTGCTTCTCCTCAGCGTAGCCGTTGTCCACGCTCATCGAAGAGCCGGTGATGAGCTTGCCATCGATGGCAGTCTTGGTAGCATCGTCAGCCGCGGTCATAGCAAAGGTGAACTTGCCCGGAGCATCAGCGCCGGCAACCACCTTCGTCACGGACGGGGTGTAGGTTGCCGCCTCGGTGACCGTATAGGTGTTCTTGAATTTGACCGTCGCGACACCGGTGAACGTTGCACCAGACGGATAGATCCACTGGCCCTCGAGCTCGTCCTTGCCATCGACCTGCTTGCTTACCGCTGTCGTGACTCTAAGCGTACCGTCGCCGTTATCCGCCACGACAGCCTTAACCGTATGGACCGTCTTGTCGTACGTATAGCCCGTCGCCTTGTCGTCAATCTCGCTCACCGTATAGGTGAACGTCTTGCCGGCATCACCCTGAGTGAAGGTCAGCCCACCCGCAGGTATCAAACTCACGGTCTTGGGGGCGTCGGCCTCGACATTTGCGGTCTCAAAGACCTTGCCGTCCGTGGAAATGCCAACCTTGCTGGCAGATATCTCGTCGGCAGGCTTGACGATATAACGGAACGTGCTCTTAGGCGAGCCAAAAATGGTCGCGTCCTTGGGATACGTCAACGTCTTCTCGATCTGCAGACCGCCAGCGGCGCCATAGTCGAGACTTGCCTCATAGCGATTCACAAACGAGACAGCAGGCGTTGTGGCGCCGGCCCCACTTGCATCGTACTGCCGCACGTAAGTGTTCGGTTTTTGCTTGAGCTGGACGATCTTTTCGTCCGTCAGCGCGCTCGCGTCGGCGCCGCCGCCCAGCAGCTCCGTCACACCCGCACCCTTGAGCACGGTCGTCACGGTGTAGAGCTTAGCGGGGTCGTTCTCGCGTGCAAGAACCTTGACGAGCACGATAGCGTCACCAGTGTAGCCGGTGTCATAGGTGTAGCCGGCAGCCGCGGGCTGGTTCTCGTGGATGCGATAGGCAAACGTACGACCCAGGTCCTGTTCCGTGAGCTTACGGGCAAAGAGCTTCTCCGCCCCACTCGCGCTCACCACGGTACCAGACACGCCGGCCCCCGCAGCCGTATTGGACAGGCTGGCCTCGGCGCCGTCGACCGACGTCTGAACGCCGTTGTACCAAAGGCCCGTCACGGCAAAGGTAAACTGGCCCGCGGTAGAGGCGCGACCCTCAAGGGTCTTGCTCACCGTCACGCCATCAAAGGTGCCCGATGCATGGTACGCGTTGGTAAAGGCAGCCTTGTCGGTTACGATCTTGTCCGCATCGGAGGCACCGGTGTTGGCGTAGGTCACGCTCGACACACGCAGCATGCCCGTGTGGTTGCCCGACTCATCCAGATCGGTCACCACGACGGTCGCGCGTGCGGTGTGCTTGTCCATGGACATGCCCGCCTGGACATCCTGCGCGGCGTTCTCGGTGATGTTGAAGCTAAAGGTGCCTGCGCGGTTGAACGTCACGGTCGGGGCGGCTTCGGTGCCAAAGGAGAACGATGCCACGCGTCCCGACTCGGGCGTGCTGGCGACTGTCATGTTGGCGTTAACGGCAACAACCCCATCCTTCACCGCCTGTGCAGTGGTTTTGCTCAAACCAGTTGCGTTAGCATCGTCCGCAGCGGCGGTAAGGTTAAAGGCATAGCTCTCGCCCTGATTCCAGTCACGACCGCTCACCGTCTTTTGGCCCTGTAGGGTCACGCTCGTGGGATCCACGCTATATATATTGGTAAAGGAAGGCGTAACGTTCGTGTCCAGCTGCTTTACCGAACCGTCTTCTGTAATCTTGTAGTACTCGATCGAAGTCTGGATGCCAGCACCCTTCTCGGCGTTGCGCACCACGGCGTAATAGACCGATCCATCGTAGGTCATGCTCGTAACGCTGCCGGGATTCTCGGCGAACTTGTAAACGTAGGCACGTCCCGCATCCGCCTTGGCGGTATAGGAGATCGCCGGCCACGTCACCGTACCGTCGGCGTTATTGCCCACGGTCGCGGTGTTGCCCTCGGTACCCTGAGGCATGGGGGCCGCCATGTTCTTATCGACCGTATCGAGGCTGAATACCGCGCTGGCATCTGCATAGCCACCCACGCCCTCGAGCTTAAAGTCAAAGGTATTCTGGGCAAGCGGGAACGTCCCGGCGTTGTCGGTCAGGTTCTTTTGGGCATGGATGATGATGCTATGTTCGTGCGTATCGTAGCGGTTGGTGAAGGTTGCGCCCTTACCGACAACATCCGTCTTGGTGTCGACACCCGCGTCGTCGCACTCCTGCACCATCTTCACGCTCTTAACGACCAGAGCACCGGCATGGTTATCCTCCACCACGACCGTCGCGGTATAGACAGCAGCGGAGTAGCTTATGCCGTCTGCCCTGGCGTCGGATCCGGGGATAACCTCCGAGATGGTATAGGTGTAGGTACCCGGCTTCCTATAGGTAATATCGCCAAACGTCGCCGGCTGGTCGTTGGTGAGCTCAACCGTAGCCACCTTGCTCTTGGCACCGCCGGGCATGGGAACGCCGTCGTCGGCCGTAAGCTGCACGGTAAAGGAATCGCCATCGGCCCAATTGCGGCCCTCGAGCACCTTCTTGGCGCTTAGGCCATTCTTTACGGGGCTGACACTGTATTTGTTGATGAACTCTAGCTTGTTGCTCGCGGGAATCTTTCCGTCCTCGAGCGCGACGATCTTGCCCGTGATGGTGTTGCCAGTTCCAGACTGCTCCTCACCGCCGGCCTTGCGGCTCACGAGGCTAAAGCCAGCCGGTAGCACCGACTCGTCGGCAGAGCCGGTCACAGTGCTAACGATGCTCGCCAGCACATTACCACTGGACTCCTCGCCCTTAGTGGTGAGCTCGCTCACGCTATAGCTGTCGCCCTTCTTAAGGTCGTATACGCGAATCGTCTCGCCTGCCTTGATGGAATGGGTGTCGCCGTTCTTGAGCGTAAAGGAGTTGCCCACGGACTTGCCATTCGCATCGAATACGCGTGCCTCATAGCCCTCCTCGGAATCCGGCAGGGTGAACTTAAACGTAAACGTCAGATCGTTGCCGTTCGCATCCTTGGTGGGCGCGGTAAGGCCACTGTCCGCCGTCACGGTCTTAGTCACTTGTAGGCGCGCCACGCGACGATCGGCATACTGCACACCCGTTGCCGTGGTAAAGAGATGGTTGAGCTGGAGCGTGCCCAAATCGGTGCCATTGGTGGCATCATCGTCTTGATAAAGGGCCATGCGGTTGATGCCCGTATCGGCAAAGATCGTCGCCAGCTTACCGTTGCGCCCACCACCGTCCTCGACATAGCGCAAGACGGTCTTGGTGCCCTGCGCCGTCTTGTCATAGCGCATGTGCATCAAGTCGTTTTCGAGCGAAGGCGTCACGCCCTCGGCGGTACTCTTCTGGCCCCATGTCAGGTTTCCGTCGGCGTCAACGACTGCACTCTGCAGCCTGCCTTTGATGTGCGTAAGCGTGTTGTCAATGGAGTCAGGAGAGCCAAACTGTGCCAGGGAGGCGATCAGCGAACCCGGGCCGCTCACGCTGAGCACGCCGTCGCCTTTCTCACCGGCATCCACATACACGCCCGAATCATCCACAATCACCTTGGTGATAGTGTTGTTAATCTCATAGCCGTCCGGGCTTACAGACTCACGCAGGTAGTACGTACCCTTGGTAAGGGGTTTGTGGTTTACCGAATCGAGTGGAAAACATGCCGTACCCTTAATCTCATACGGATAGGTCGCGTCGTTCGCCTTCACGGTGTCATACGGCTCGGCACCGGGCTTGATGGCATACGTGCTGGGGCTATTGCCAGTAACGTCCTTGGCCCGGTACAGCTGAAACGTCGCGTCGTTCACGGGCTTGCCCAGGTCGTCAACCTTCTGCACAAACAGACGGTTCTGAACGTTGGTGAGGTGGATCACCGTAGAGAACTGCCTGTTTATCGTTTGATATTGGACCATAGAGGTGTTGTCGATGGTTGCCCCCGCCAGAGACGATGCCGTGGTGTGATACACCGCCACGGTATATTCCGCCTTCGACTTGTCCGTCATCATGGCGGCGTACTTCTCGATATCTCCGGGCAGCGACCTGACCGTCACCACGTAGTCGCCCTTGGTATCAACATCAAAGACACTCGTGTCCGCCGATTTGGCAGCCTCGACCGCACCGGCAATGCCGTGCGCGGAGCACAGCTTATAGCCATTGAGCGGGTTGCCCGTGACCGCCGTCCATGCGTCTTCGCTTGTGTGGTCCTCGCTCGCACCGGTGAGCTTGAGCACGACGGCGAAGGTCGTACCCGAGCTAATGGCGTTGCCCTTATTGTCTTGCGTATCTTTATCTAGGGAAATAGTCTCCTTGGCAGCCAAATAGCCGCCGTTCAGCCACATGCGGCTGCCCGTCCATGACTTGCCGTCGGCCGTGGTGACCGTCGTCTGCGGTGCAACCACCACACCACCCGAGCCACTCGCCGCAGCCTGCTTATACTGCAGGTGCAGCTCACCTGGCGTTGCAGTGGTCGACGAGGTCAGGCTCGAGCGGTATCCCTCGGGCAGGTCTGTCTCTTTGAGTACAAAGTAGTCGCAATGATTGGTGTTGTGCTCTTCGTCAAACGAGAGGACGGAGCCGTTCGACTTTTGAAGTATCAGCTGACCCCTGTCTTTCGTCGTGCCCTGAGCGACGAGCTCACCCTTATTCCAGTCGGCATCTGGTCCATCGGACCGGTACAGCTTGAAGGTTGCGCCATTGACTGCCTCGCCGTTTTGGTCGACCTTCGCGACCTCGGACGACGGCAGGGTGGTGAGGTTGAACTTAAGCGACATGTTCGATGCACCCGCGCCGCGCTCCAGGTAGAAGAAGCTCAGCGTATGCTTGCTGCTGTCGCGGAAGGTGTTGTCGAAGAAGTTGGTAGTATCTGCGCCGGCGTCTTCGAACTTTGCCTTGATGTTGGTTTTTTCGATTTCCTTCTTGGTTCCATTCGCACCGTCGACATGACCGACTTTTACTTCACCGTTAGCGAAGTTGATCTCGAGCGTTGCCTTCTCATGAATGCCACCCAGATCGCCCACGAGTACGCCATCGATGTACACCCATACGTCGTCGTCACCCGAGAACTTAAAGACCATGTCTTTGAGATCGGTGGTCTTGCCTTCCTTAGGCTGGACAAACTCCGTGGTCATGGACATGCCAAAGTGGTGGTTGAGCTTATCGTTCGTTCCGTCCGTTATCCCTATAGGAGAAAGCTGGCCGTTCCTCTCTTCAAAAACCTTGTCAGCCGAGTCAAAGGGGAAGAACTGACCCCGATTCGCATCTGACACGCTGTCCTTATATACGCCAGCCTTATCGTAGACGTCAAAGGAGTTAGTCGTGGAGTTATACACAGCATAGTTGCCGTCAGAGCCGTCAGAGCCGTACGAGTCGTAAACGTAATAGCCATCCTTGAGCTGGAAAAGGCCTTGCACTTTGTTGTAAACGGCCTTGCCGTTGACCTGGCTGTCGTTATTAAAGAGATAAGCCAGCGACTCGTCGGTGTACGTACCACTCGTGTTATAGGAGGTGTAGGTGCCGGCTTTGATTGACGGATAGCCATCTACCAGCGTGTTCTTCACAAATTGAAGACGTCCAAAGCCGCCAATGCCGCTTCTTCCCGTCCATTTATTAATGCCCGATCCGGCACCGCCATTGAACTTGAGCTGGTGACCTTTGTTGATGCCGGTGTTGTCATTGCCATTATTGTTGTTTATGTTGACGGACTTATCGTTGTCGCCGTTCACGACCCAATAGTCGAACAAATTGACCGTAGTGCCGGTGGGATTCACCGTCTTCACGATGTGGTTGCTAAAGGGAACTGTTTGGTCGGCCGACGCACTCGTCGCACCAAACAAGAGTGCACACGCCGCCAGCGGGACGGCCAAAACCCTCAGGACACGCTTGGCGGTATTGGTTTTCTTGCCAAAAGGCTTTAGCATTTCTCGAGCTCTCGCACACACGCGATTCATGAAGGCCCTCCCCAATCCATGAGGACGGCAAGAAACGGCTCATTGTATGTGTGTCGTCGTCCCCATCGATGCAAATATACGCCCCCCCCCGCGCAGAAACGCAAGGCAGGACATCGCTATATGCTTAAAATTGTAGCGATTTGGGTGACCCGAAATTTCGCCTCGGGTTGCCACTCAAGCTCAAAATCGAACCACTCGCGCCATCGACATACCCCAGTAGGACAAATCGACCGGCAATCTTTATCCCCCACAACCCACAAAGTAGCTAATTTGGGACGGGGCTATTTTGACTACTTGGGCAATCAGATCGGCATGTAGTCAAAATAACCCCGCCCCAAAAAGACTGGTCTGACGCTGCGCCACGAAAAGGACCTATCTACTACGTTTAGGCCGCAAGGGTCAACCATAGCCGGCTTTTTCGAAAATCGGCAAGCTTTCTACCTGCGGTTTT
>ERZ857984.1871-NODE-1871-length-14763-cov-5.265774_pt1 | contig 14763 bp, 15 predicted proteins | sample MGYA00519914_ERZ857984 | MGnify/ENA primary metagenome ERZ857984 (study PRJEB31778, sample SAMEA3449417) | human gut metagenome | biome: human gut; feature: human-associated habitat; material: faeces | place: United Kingdom | collected 2010/2012 ... | reverse complement strand
ATGGCACAGTTTTTAGACGATGATGAAAGCGTGAAGGCCAAGCTCGTCAGTGCCCTATGGACTGTCGATGAATACAAAGGAAAATTATACGGAAGAATCAATTGCCGGTTCAAAGAACAATTGACGGAAGAAGAAACAGAGATTTTTAAAAACTGGCTGGTTGGGCAGTGTGCGGATGGGTTTGGAGAACACTTTGAGCAACGGCCGATTCAAACAGAAGACGGCAAACTTTTTGTTTCATTTTGGAACTCTTCAGACAGCTATTTCCTCTGTACTGAGGATGAATTAGAGAGTTGTATTGAAAATTCACAGGGATTACAGATGGGAGGAATGTAAAGGTTGAAACACAGTAATTTAAGCACTATTCCGAAAAAAGGGCGTACAAAACCAAGCCCCCTAAGAGCGGGCGAAAAATGAAAATAAGGTTAAAGTCTAAGGAGTTGGTGGAGCAGTCACTAAATAACCTTGCCGTTGTAGAATGAAGACTGCTTCTTCCACGGAAACTTCCCGGTGTGCGGGTGGCCGGTCGCCCTTGCGGTAGAGTTCAGAGTTGTACGGTTCGTTCTTCTTGAGCATATTGTAGATAGCTGTAAGGAGCATCCTGGCAACGGCGATGATTGCTTTCTTGTGCCCCCGGCGCTTTTTGAGAGCGAGATAGCGATTACGGACTTCCGGGAACTGTTTGGCTCGAACGGCGCATAGAGCACACTGAACAAGCAGCGGCTTGATGTAAGCTCCAGCTCGGCTGATTCTGGTAGTTTTCTTCTTCCCGGCACTCTCGTTGTTCTGCGGCGTAAGCCCAGCCCAGGAGCAGAGATGCTTCGAGGTGGGGAACACGGACATATCCACTCCGATTTCAGAAATGATACCGATTGCGGCAAAGGATTGGATACCCGGAGCCGTCATAACAAGTTCGAGTTGGGGAAGATACTTCTCGACGGTAGACAGAATCAGCGAATCCAGATTGAGTTTGCACAGTTCAAGGTTGTCCATGTGGGAACGGATGATGCGGAGCTTTTCAGCCTGTTCTTCACACATCTCACCGTCCACAGCAGCAAGGATTTCTTCGTCAGTCGCTTTCAATCGCTTAGTGCAAAAGCTGGAAACATCCGTGATTTTCTCCGATGGATTTTCCAGAATACGGGCAGTGATTGCGGAGGCTGCTTTGCCGAACACATCTGAGAACACATCGTCCAGCTTGAAGTTGGAGACTGTCAGGCAGTTTTGCGCCCGGTTTTTCTCGCCAGTGGCAAAGTTGGTGAGCTTCCAGCGGTAACGGAATAAATCCCGAAGCTGGCGAATGTCTGCCGGAGGGATAAAGCTTCCGGCAACCAGGTCGTGCTTGAAGATGTCGGCAATCCATTTAGCGTCCCGTTTGTCAGTCTTCTTGCCCCGGATGGCTTTGACATATTTTGGGTGAGCAAGAACGATATTGCAGGTGCGTTCCAGAATATTGTAAATGGGAATCCAATACTTCCCTGTAGATTCCATGCACACATCCTTGCAGTTGTTCTCAGAAAGCCAAGCTGCACACCGCCGCAAATCTCCGGTAAAGGTGGAAAACCGCTTGCTCTTGTAGGTTGTCACGCCCTGCTCATTAGCAGAAGCGATACAGGCAACGACAAAGGACTTGTGGACATCCATCCCGCAGCAGACACGGTATACGATTTTAAGCATAACACATCCCCTCGAAACAGTATTTGAGGGAACAGGCAGGGACTGGATGCTCGCTGAAAGATTGAAGTAGTCCGTCTCTCCAAAGATAAGGTTACAGGGTGCAATGCCCTATTCATTGGTGCTTGAAAGAGCGTCCGGCACACATATATATTCAGTCCAGCAAGAGCTGAGCCTACTCACCTCCACGTGCTCTGTAGTGTGCCTGCTTCCTCAAGTACATTCTAACAAATTACGACTTGCTGCGTTAGAGGCACTTTGTTTCATTCTCTTTGGTGCCTTGCAGCGCAGCGGAAAGGAATGGTCATATATATGCATAGTGAATATAGTCATATTGTATATTTGATTGTTGACGACGAAGAATCTGCTGATAAAGACAGAGGGTTATGGAACGCAAGTAATGATTATATAGCAATGACCCGAATTCATTTTTTCAATGCGATAAATATCAAAAACAGTCTGTTTACTATCAGATTGTATATGAAGAACGAAAATTGCATTCTGCGGCGCCCAACGGCAGCTGGTGCGGTGACCAACGGCAGTTGAGCGCCGCTAACGGCAGCCTAAATCAGGGTGTCGTTATAGGTTTAATCACCACGGTATAGTGCCGTGTGGCACGCTTCATAATGGCGTTGGAGGAGACCTCGTCATTGAGGATCATGGAACTCCAACTGGCCGGTTCTCGCTGTGAGCAGATAATGGTACTCAGGTTAATTTCACTGCGCTTCTCCAGAATCTCAAACAGGACTTTTACTTCACGCTCGTCCGTAATGGTGTGCAGCAGGAAGTCGTCCAGGATCAATAGGGCGGCTCCGCAGGTCTTCTTCATGCGCTTTTGGTACTTGGAGTAGTCTGCAGCCTTGAGGGCTACCATCTCCTCCAACAGGGTCTCACAATGGTGGTACTCCACCTTGTAGGTATTGCAGGCCACAATGCCAATAGCCTTGGCCAGATAGGACTTTCCGCTGTCAGAGGGACCCAGGATGCAGACATTCATACCTGCGTCAATGAAGTCCAGCGTAGACAGCGTTCCCGTAATGCCACGGGGCAGATATTCCCGTTCGCCAGAATCTACGCAATTGGAGAGTTCCTGCGGACATCCACGCAGATGGGCGCTGCGCAGACGGCTCTGGATGCGCTTATTCATCTTCTTCTGGTACTCCGGCTGTACAAGGTTGGCAATGGCCGTCAGCGGATCCAATTCCAGAAACTTGGGCGACCGGTACATTTCATTCAGTGTAGAAGACATACCAGGTAGTCCCATCTCATTCAGCTCCACCGGCAGAGTGTTAAAAAGTTCTTTCCCGGTGCGCATTACTTGCCACCTCCTTTGCCCTTACCCTGAGCCAGACTCTGGCCGCGGGAGAGGAGGCGTTCAATGTCCATGGACTCAGCGCCCATGACAAAAGCACCCTTGTTGCGCTCGTCATTGACAGCGGTGTTGTAACCGGCAACACCCAGATTCTCGGCAACGAGCTGGATGGAGTTCTTAATAAAGCTGTAATTCGGTTTGCCCAGCTCCAATGTCTGCCGACAGGTTTCTTCCAGTGCCTGTTTGCTGTACTTCTTGGTGAAACCCAGAACACCCTGGCACATCCGGTAGGTCTGCACCTCCAGCTTCCGGCTGGCGAGGATGCGTTTAATAACCTCACCGGTGTTGGGGCCAACAGTCATAGCTTTACGGTTAAAATAAGTACCGTTCCATTCGGACATTTCCTTGAAATTCGCCGGAAGATGGTTCGGATCTGTAGACCACTGGCTCTTTACAGTGGCTCTGGACCATTTGCAAATGAACTCGCCCTCTTTGGAGAAGATCTTCACCGTAGTGGCAGATGCCCGGATAAGCACCTCCCTGTGCAGATAAGCACGGTCTACACTGTAATAAGCATTGTCAAAGCGAACATGGTAGTCAGAGGACACCTTCGCTGTCCGCCGTTCCATGTATTCGTAAGGGATTGGCGGCAGCGGCATAAGCTCCCGGCGTTCTTCGTCCCGGTAGTAGCGGCGGCTGTGGGGCTTCTTGGTAAAAGGAGCGCTGTTGAGCTTGTCCAGATGCTGCCAGAGATCCCGGTTGAACTGTTCCAGACTGAAATAGTCCATTTCCTCCATGTCATGGAAGAATCCCTTTTCCAGAATGCCGACGGCATTTTCGACGGAACTCTTGTACTTGGGTTTCTTTACCTTGGCAGGAAGGATAACGGTGTGGTTGTGTTCTGCCCACTCTGCATAATCCTTGTTCAGCTCCGGGTCGATCCAGTCCTTGTTGGCGATGACGGCCTGCTTGCAGTTGTCGCAGACCACCAGAGCCGGAACACCGCCGAAATACTGCAAAGCATTGTTGTTGACAGCGATCCACTGCGGCTCCTTGGTGGAAACCATGCCCTCCGCATAGATGTACTGGGAATACGGCAGCACCGCTACAAAAACCACGATGGTCATGACCTCACCGGTCAGATGATCTACCATCTGGAAGGTCTTTCCTGCGAAGTCCACCTCCATCTTCCGGCCAATGACTGCATTGAAGTGAAGGGTCTCCTTGTTCTCCTCGCACCACTTGGCGTAGTTCTCGCAGAACTGCCGGTAAGAGTAGAACTTGACACCACGGTCACGACACTGCTTGGAATAGCGGTTCCACAGCACCACCAGGGTCATGTTTTTCCGAGACGACATTTCTTTTGCCACTGTCTCGTAGTCAGGCTGCTCATAGCTGGGGTCTCTGCCACATGCAAGCTGTTTTTCACCATAGACCAATGCGGCGATGCCGTAATTGGTAATCCCCTCCGGCAAGGGATAACTGAGTACCGGTGAATTCCGGAATGCGCGCAGAAAGTCATTGACTCCCGACACGCTGACCTTGAGCGACTCGGCAATAGCCTTGCCACTCATGCTTAAGGCATAGTGTTTTGTAATGATGTCTTTGTAATCCAACATACATTACCCTCCTAAAATAGTGTATTTCCGCTGTTGCGGATACCACTATTATGAAGGGAAATTCAACTATATCAAACCGCTGCCGCTGTCACCGCACCGCTGCCGTTGGTCACCGCACCAGCTGCCGCTGGTGACCGCCATATGCAAAAATCCAATAAACAGAAAAAATGATATTGTTGACTCTGTATTTATTCGTTTTTCAACTAAAAAAACATAATAGATGATCAGAACTGACTCAAAATTGTTTAGGTAAAAGCAACACACAGATTCCTTTCGGCATTTTAGCAAACGAAACTGTAATGATATGTGGACAGAATGTCCAATCATTAATATATTAAATTTAATAGGATTTGTTATGACATTGCTTATTTTGGTAGCTTTGGTCATAGTTATACTTTCAGATGACGACTATTACACAACAGAAAAATACTGGAAAATAAAAATAGAGAATCTAAATGAAGAAAATTTTATCCGTCGCTATTTTTGTCTTTCTCATCACATTATCAATTGCAGTTTAGGTGAATTCTGAAGATAATATTTCTTCATAAGAAAATGCATCCATCGCTTCCGTTACCATATGTGGAATACTTTAATGACAATTGCTACCTTGTCACTACGGTCACTCAAGGCCCTTTTTCAAGAGCGAATACTTATGCAAAAGGTGGACAGAAAACCATCAGTTTGTTTAATTCAAGTGACGAATTGCAGTGGGAGTACACGTTAGTAGGAGCATTTAAAGTTACAGCCAGAGTTTCTGAGGTCTGAACAATTTAACCTTTGGGTACATAATATATAGCGATAGTTGATCATTAACCGCCCATGATAATAGCTACTCTGGAAATGCGCTTACGGTACCGCATCATTTATGAAGAGAGTTCTCTTTATTACGACTTCAACAAAAAATGTCGACGTTTGATTGACATTTGATGCAAACGGAAATATTAGTTATGTAACCAGTACCTGCAATCAAAAAAATGGAATTGGGTAGGAGGAGGGCGGCTAACCCCCGTCCTCCCACAACACTGTGCGTACGGGGTCGTACACGGCGTTTCGATAAGTCGTTGCTTGTGACTTCTCTTTTGATAATTGTTAGACATTCTTGATTTCTAGCGTTCCGTCCACGATCTCGGTCGACCACTGTGCCGATACCAGCTTGGCTTTCGCGCCTGCGTCGCCGTCGAAGTATTCGAGGATAATTTCCACGTCACGGTCTTGGTATTCCTCGATGAGGTCGTTGATGTCGTATCGGTAATCGTAGAGGAAGGAGTCGCCCACGTTGAAGGGGTTGCCGTCGCCTTCGTCAATGTTACCCGTCAAAGGAAAATACAGGCTCATCTTCACGGGGCCGAGCGCCAAGGTTCTGTCCTTGATATCGTTTATCAGCTCCGCGGCTGTGCCGTATTGGTCGTAGTAGATATCGTGTTCGAGGTCGGTCTTGATGCCTTCGTCAGCGGTCTGCACGAGGTAGGCGGTGGTGTTCACGTCGCCGAGGCTGTTTTCGGTATTGAACAGTCGGCACAAGTGCTGACCGACTCGGCTGCTTGATGCGAGCTGCACATCGATCTCCGCATCCTCACCGCCGAACAGCTTGATGTTCTGCGGCAGTGTCCTTACTCCAATGGAGAGCAGCTTGATTTGCAGGTCGGTGTTGGCTCTCGGAAGCTCCACCACCAGGGTGTCTTTTTTATGCTGAATTACTGCGGTTATCATCGTTACATACCTCCCATCCGTATTCCTTGGTTGGTGTCGAGAACGTCGCTGATAGAATAATCCGGCTCCATACAGACAAAGCCGGAGGACACGAACAGTCCGTTCAGCTCGTCGGCGATATGCTCACCGAGCATATCATAGTCAATAAAATCCACTACGGTTTCGGGTACGGCATAGTCGGGATCATGTTCCACAAAATGCTTACCCACATCTTCGTTATCCTCGGCACCCTCGATCAGTGTGAAGAGACCGAGACTGTTGGCGAGAGCTGTGATGGACTTTGCATCCTCGACTCCGGCATATTCTGCTACGGCGGTGAGCTTGTCGAGTTGCATATCTGCATTGCTGATCGCTCCCACAAGCTCGTTAACATCGTAGATGCTTTCGCTTGCCGTCATCTCACGCAGACGGCGCATCCATTCGGGGTTATCTACCATGAAGTCATCGAGGATAATGCTGACGGACTCGGCATCGGGTGCGCCCAGTCTGCCGATGGATTTGTCAATGGCGGCTCTCTCACAGTGCAAGTACAGGTATTCCACCTTGCCGTGGTATTCTGCCTTTGCTGTGCAGAGGATACTTGCATCGTAGAGGTAAGGCGGAAACACCTGACCGTCATACAGTTCCTGGAACTGCACGTCCTCATCCACGAAGAGGATGCCGTGTTCGGTGACGATACCGGTGCCGGACTGCATCAGCCGTCTGCCGATCTCTGCATATTTAGGGTTAGCATCATCGTTGGCAGGAATGGAACCGTCACGGTTCAAGAGGTATTCCTGACCGATCTTGCTCATATTGCCGATATTCTGAATGAGGCAGTATTTGTTGAGGTTGAAGGACAGGTTGATGAGATCTTTCAGCTCGGTGAAGCCTTCTTGTTTCATGGCTTCGTAAAACTGTTCTTCCTCCGTGCCGAAGAAGCTCTCCATGCGCTTGGCAAGGTAGTTCAGCTCGTCCAGATTGACGAAGCGGTCTTTCAGATGGTCGAGTTCTTCGGGGAAGATAACGTCCTTGATGAACAGTTCGGGAGGGTTATCGTCGGCGGCGTGTATCTCCATAAGCGCCGAATGGAGTGTGGTTTCCGAGCATGGGAAGTGGATGTCGACCAGGTGGTCGTTGTACTGTACGGTTACTTTAATCATCGGTTATCCGTCCTTTCCGTCGTTTTGATTGCGCCGAGGCCGAATCTTCGGATCGCCATTGCGTTGCATATCAGCTCGAACAGTTTTGGAGGGATGAGGTCGGTATCGGCGAGGTCTGCCACGGTCAAGTGCTTTGTGCCGAGGCAGAGGTCTTTGGCACAGCAGAAAAGGGCGTATCCGTTTTCGTGGATATTCTTGAGTCGGATATCCGCAAAATTGATACCGATCTTTCCCACGTGGCGTTTGGATAGGTTCCACAGACGGTAGTCTGCAGTTAAGAGGTAGAGTGCTGCCATTATTGCGTAGTCCTTTTTATCCTTTTTTCTGACGGCTTCTTCAAATGCATTTTTGTGCTTTTCGTTCTTGTATCGCATAGGGTTCATCTCGCTTTCTTTCAGATATTTGTTGAGACGGTGTCGGAATCGTCTGTGATTGATCGCTTTGGTGGTTTCGGTCAAGATCTCTCGGTGGGTTGCCGTTCCGTCCTGTATTCGCAGAATGACAAGCGGTTCTGTAGGACGACTGCCGACGATAACAACACCGTGTCCTCTTGGTTTGAAGTTAGGAATGCCGACCATCATTCGCTCGTAATATCGGTCGGAGGGGGTGTCGCTGAAATACATCCGTGTGGGACTCCTTTCTCTGTAAATAGAAAAAGCCCACGGTTTTGTTTGGGGTTCAAAACCGTGGGCTATATATTTTCTTACATATTCAATATTGGGTTTTCGCCGTCATCGAAGGTGGGCGGATTATCCTTTAGGTGCGGATACGCCGTTTGGAGCTTTTCCATCAGCTCCATGAGACCTCGATCCTGTTCGTAGGTCAGCGATTCACAGTTATCTCTTGCGAAGGCTGCACACTTGAACAGTTCCTCGGCTTCTTCTTTGGTGAACAGCTTACTGTCATCGACGAGTCCGGCACGGACGGCGAAGTTCTCTTTGGAGACGAGATAGTCGGGAGAGTAGTTGCCGTGAGCAACGTATTTGCCGCCGTCTGACTGTCGCCAGCTACAGAACATAAACCCGTGCTTTTGACTGTACATTCCGGCGAACACCACGTCGCCGTACTCGGATAACTTACGGTAGTTCTGCACGTCCTTCGATTTCATCTGTGGGGCTGACTCGTAGAGGCCGACATACTCTCGAACGGTTTCAGCATCGTCCGTAAGGTGGGAGAATACCTCACGGGATTCGGGATCGGTGAGATCCTTGCTGTTGTAGAACATAAATCCTTCGGGGTTGATGGCGGTCAGATGGACTCCTTTGTGCGAGATGAGCAGGAGCTGGTCTGCTTCGTCATAACTTGTGATGCATCCGTAGTGCTGTGCCTTTCGCTGCATTTCTTCTTGATATATGGTCATTTTCGTTACCTCCGTTATTCTTGTGATAATAAAAAATCGGAGGACAGATCCTGTACCTCCGTAATGTTTGTCAGATAGGAAGGATCGACGATCACCTCGGATTCGTTCCTTCCGCTGAAATATGCGTATATATGCTTTTTATCGATCTGTGCTTCGTAGACTGCTCCGTTCTCGCCGAAGCGGTGGGCAAACCATTCGGCTGTTTCCTGATTCAGTGACCAGGATAACGCTTTCACACTTTTAGCATTGTGAGGGGTTACCCCTCGGTAGACGGTCACCGTATCGTCCAAGGTCTTGAACTGGATATATTCGTCTTGCTCCATGAGGCAGGTCGGATCGGCTTGCTTGAACATCCGTAGGAGCTGGTTGACGGTAACGTTTACGTCCTGGTGCGGTGCTTCTGATCTCGTCCATGCGCTGGCGAGGATTTGGGACATATCTTCTCTTGACAGACTCGGCTGTGCAAATTTCAAAAACGTCAGCGCGTAGGGCTTGGTGACCATCATATAAATCTCGTAGGCGCTATTTGCCTTGTTGATGGACTGAGCCATTGTCTGTCGCCATCGGTTCTGTGCATCTTCTTCCATAAGGTTGATCATCGTGATGCCGCCGTTGCCATCGGGAAGGGCGGTTAGTCCGGTGTCGGTGAAGGGGTGCTTGACGATCATCGGGGAGTATGGTGTTTCGTTTATCTCTGTGGAGAGCAGAGCAAGGGCGGTTAGTTTGACCTCGGCCAAGTTCGTTTGCTTTCGCATCGTTTTCCTCCTTTCAGCGGAAATAAAAAAAGCGCATGGACTTGATTGATCCATGCGCTTGACTGCGGATATTCGGTTGTGTGAGAGTTCAACTCATTTCAGAAAGGGAAAAGTATCTTTTTCACATCTACAAAATCGCTTGCTGTTTTTTCTGCCGTAGAAACGGCGAAACCCCCGATAAAATCGGGGGTTTCGGGGGCTACATCTTTTTTGTAGCCCTTTGATGGTGCGGGCGGCGGGACTTGAACCCGCACGCGTAAAGCACTGGTTTCTAAGACCAGCTTGTCTGCCATTCCAACACGCCCGCACAGGATGCTTTTATTGTAACACCCAAAACCCCGTTTGTCAATACGGATGACATTTTGACCGCTATTTTTCCTTCTTTGTTGCTTGCAATTTAACGTAATTTGTGCTATAATGTAAATATAAGATTTCGCAATTTCTCCATATGGTTTCCGAAAGGACGGTTGTTCTATGAAGTGTCCCGCCTGCGCGCATCCTGAAAGCAAGGTAATCGATTCGCGCCCGTCTGCGGACGGCTCCTCCATCCGCCGGCGCCGCGAATGCCTGCACTGTCAAAAGCGCTTCACCACTTACGAAACGATCGAGACTGTGCCGATTACTGTTGTAAAAAAAGACAAATCACGCGAGAGCTTTGACCGCAACAAGGTGCTCAACAGCATCATCCGTGCCTGCGACAAGCGTCTGGTGACCCGCGGTGAAATGGATTCGGTGGTTTCTTCCATCGAGATGCAGCTTCAGAATTCCCTGCAGACCGAGATCCCCTCCTCCCGCATCGGTGAGATGGTGATGGAACGGCTCAAGGATGTCGACGAAGTGGCCTACGTTCGATTCGCGTCGGTATACAGGCAGTTCAAGGATATCGACGCGTTTATGGATGAGTTGAACAGGCTGTTGGCCGAGAAGAAATAACGCACTTTAACGGTACCATTGCGAGACGGTAAGAAAGAGAGGTCGACGGTGATGTTTTTCAAGGGCGATACGATCGTATACGCCACCACGGGTGTCTGCGTGATTGACGACATCCGCGAACAGGCCTGCACCGGTGAGGTGCACACCTATTATGTGCTGCAGCCGGTATTCGACAGCAGCTCGAAGGTCTTTGCGCCGGTCGGCTCCTCCGAGCAAAAGATGCGCGCCGTGCTTACGGCCGGCGAAGCAGACGAGCTTGTCCGTACGCTTCCCGACGCTCCCGCCGAATGGATTGACAACGACAGCCGCCGCAAGGAGACGTTTTCTGCCATGCTGCGCTCGGGTGACCGCAGCGAGCTGGTGCGGCTGGTCAAAACGCTGCATACGCACCGTTTGGAGCTGCAGCAGTGCGGCAGAAAGTTCCATCTGGCCGACGAACGTATGCTGCGTGACGCGGAACGCGTTTTGTTCGAGGAATTGGCCTATGCGCTGTCTATCCCGCCGGAAAGCGTGGGCGATTACCTGCGCGAGCACGCGAAAACGGCTGCGGTCGGCTGATATTGCCGAATCGCCGGCCAAAGCCGACCAATGGCACACGCAGAAAAAATTTCAAAAAGGGCTTGATTTTATCACGCGGCTGGTGTATAATAACGCCAGTCGCCCGCTATGGCGATAAAACGGAAAAACCAAGATAAGCGGAGGCATAGCTCAGTTGGTCAGAGCGCACGGTTCACATCCGTGAGGTCGCAGGTTCGAGCCCTGCTGTCTCCACCATAGGAAAACACTATCGCAATCCGAACCCATAAAGTTTGGTTTGGGTGGTGTTTTTGTTATAACCTCCGCATTCAAGCGGTTGGATAGACTTTGAAATCATAAAGTTTGTTCGGATGCAAAATCTTAAAAGGTTGAAAAACAAATGATCCGAACTGCCTGATTTGATTGATGATACGATACATCAAATGCGATTGATATTCGATATCATAAGAGGTAGGTACCGCTATGACTATTGAAACAGAAAGACTGTACCTGCGTCCTTTTCTTGAAAGCGATGCGGCGGATGTATTTGAATATTTAAGCAAACCGGCGGCAAACTGTTTTTCCGATATGAAATTGCACTCGATTGAGGAAGCCAAAGAAGAAATGAAGCGGAGAGCCGGCGAAACCGAATATTATTTTGCCATCGTTTTGAAAGATTCAAATAAAGTTATCGGTGAAATAGTTGCTTATCCGGAACATAGTGAAGCTCACGATAAACGCTCACCCTCAGACACTTTCAGTCCTTGCTGGATGCTGAATGCTGCCTATCAGGGAAAAGGTTATGCGTATGAAGCGGCTCGCGCTTTTTTCGATTACCTGTTTGAGGTGAAAGAAGCAAGACGCATATATGCTTATACCGAGGATTATAATCTATCGAGCCAACGTCTTTGTGAAAAGCTGGGTATGCGTCGGGAAGGACTGTTTAAGGAGTTTGTATCCTTTGTAAAGAACCCGAACGGCACGCCTCACTATGAAAATACCATCCAGTATGCCATTCTGAAAAAGGAATGGTCTTGACGGATTTCAGTTTTTGAACCATATACAATTCAAATCTTCCTTGGTCCCCAAAAGTATTTTCGTTATCCCCGCTTTTGCTCTGATTTGAATACACGAGACATCTCGCATAATCCCGTGATTAACCGTTGCAGGATGCATAAAAATCTTGTTCGATGCAGGGGCGTTACGACGGAGGTATTATACTGTTTTTTCCCCCGAAGCTCTTAAAAGAGAAGACGTATATCGCCACAGCGACCATTTTCGGACAGATTGTCCGGTGCAATCCGGATAGCTGCACATCCGCCTTTCAAACGGTAATTCCCTGAAATTGGAGGCAGAATATAATGATTAAACCGAAGAAGTTGAAATACGGCGACACAATCGGTATCCTCGCGCCCTGTTTGTCGTGCAGTCCGGAGCAGATACAGGCGCCGGCCGAAACACTGCGCGGACTGGGCTTTCAGGTCCGGCTGTCCGAGCACCTGTTTTCCAACACCTGCGGATTCGCCGGCAGCATCGAGGAACGCGCGGCGGATTTCAACGCCATGATTGCGGACGACAGCGTTCAAATGCTGCTGTTCGGCGGCGGCGAGGTCAGCAACGAGCTTTTGCCGTACATTGACTATGCCCTTATACGGGAGCACCCGAAGCTCATTTGCAGCTACAGCGACAGCACGACGCTGCTCAACGCAATCCATTTTATGTGCGGACTGCCCGTGTTTTACGGTGCATCGGTCCGCACGTTCGGAAATCTTACCGACTACAACCGGCAGGCATTTGAAAGCATCCTGATGGATACCGGACATACATATCGAAAATCCGCCCCGTGGAAAACCATCTGCGCCGGAAAATGCGAGGGCGTGTTGGCCGGCGGCTATTTGGCGAATTACGCGGCACTGTATGGTCTGGATTATTACCGTGAGACGCCGGAGGATGCCTGTCTCCTGTTCATCGAAGACCACGAAATGTTCAGCTCGCCCGCAATTGTAGCCAAATGGTTTGCCAATCTGGAGCATCGGGGTGTATTTCGCAAAGCGGTCGGATTGCTGTTCGGGCATTATTCGGAAAGCGTTCCGGACGCAGTTGATGAAATCCTGTACAGAACCGGCAGGAAATACGGCATTCCCGTCGTCCGGTGCGAAGATTTCGGACACGGGCTGAACAACGCCATTCTGCCCATCGGCATCCCTGCAAGGCTGGACACGGAGCAGGACACTTTTGAATTGCTGGAAAGCGGCGTCAGCGAATAAAGCGGCAGCCGTTCCCGACAGCTTTGCAAACGAAGCTGCATAAATATTGTGCAGACGGCAATCCGAGCTTGGCTTTTCGCCGGAAGCCTGTTTCAGCAGGAGCCGGACGACACGCATGAGCGGCTCGGCGTGAAACGGTACGAGCTGCTGCATACCATTTTGAACGTGCCGAACCGTGCGGCAAAAGCCGCGGAAAAGGATATCAGGGAATCCATTAAAAGCGGCGAAAGGCGGATATGAAATGTTTGATATGCAGCAGGTAGGAAGCCGTATTTCCAAGCTGAGAAAATCGATCGGTATCACGCAGACCGGGCTAGCGGACCGGCTGGGGATCAGCTTTCAAGCGGTCTCCAACTGGGAAAGAGGCGTCAGTATGCCGGACATTTCCAAGCTGAAGGAGCTCTCGGAAATCTTCGGTGTCACCGTCGACGAAATCCTCGGAGGCGGAACGCACAGCGAGCTCGTGCGGGAACTGATTGAAAAGCAGCCTGTAAGGAAAGCCACCCGCGAGGAGATTGAGGAAATTGCCCCGATCCTGCACGAAGCTCAAGTGGAAACGCTTTTGAACGGCTCGGACAGATGCGAAGCGGACATAGACATGGTCGCTTCGCTCGCTCCGTATTTAAGTCAGGCATATATCGACCGATACGCCCTGTCACTACTGAACAAATACAACACATTCCGGGCAATCGGAAGAATCGCCCCCTTTGTCAGCACCTCCGTATTGGAGGAAAAGGCGGCAGAGCTTGCAGAATCAAAACTTTCGATGCTTTCGGAGAATTCGCAAAGCAAATATGAATCGCTGACCGCCCTGCCGCGTTTGACGCGTTTTTGAATGGAGCCGTTCAAGCAGAAATGGAATGAAAAACGTCTTTGATTCAACGACCGCTTGCTGTTCCGGCAGACGATTTTACGGTATACTATTCGCACAAACGGAAACTAAAACGGTCCGGCAGCCTGAATGTCTTAGAGCCTGTTATGCCCTTTCTCAGCAGCGAGCTGCTTGACCGGCTTGCAGATGCCTTCTATGAAAAAAACGGCAGCCTGTCTTCTCTGTCGCCGATTCTCCCCTTTATCAGCACCGCAAAATGCAACGCGTTCACAGAACTGGCTTATCGGGAGCACGGGCCGGCTGGCGCCGCACAACTTGCGCCGTTCGCCGGCACGGAGACACTGAACCGCATCGCCGCAGAAACGCTGGAAAAAGAAGGAATTGCCGCTCTGACGCCCCTCCTGCCCTTTATTGACAGCCGGATACTCGAGGATTTCCTGAACAACCGCACCCATTAAAGAATTGTTTATCGGCAAAAAAACAAAAAAACGCCTGTGGGCGGGAAGCGCTGAGCTGCCCGTCCACAGGCATTTTTAAGCTCCAAAGCGGCGCGCAACAATCCATTGCTTGCTTTTTCATTCCTTTTGTGGGTAATGTCAAGAGTTATGCGCAAAATTGATTTTGGAATCTGGCAGAAATCTAT